>Ga0100402_1007530_pt1 | contig 10489 bp, 9 predicted proteins | sample CryGeyme20150102_FD_80419 | JGI IMG/M metagenome (GOLD analysis project Ga0100402, IMG submission 80419) | Groundwater microbial communities from Crystal Geyser aquifers in Utah, USA - Crystal Geyser metaG 2015-0102 | ecosystem: Environmental > Aquatic > Deep subsurface > Groundwater | place...
AGACTTGGTTTCTTGCTTTGATTTATTAGTGCATTGCACTGATCTCGAGAACTACCCCTTTTACCAAGAACTTCAAGTACAAAGACGAATGAACTTTAAAGGGGCAGGGGATTTCAATTTGCTCTTATATAAATCAAAAAAAACTATTCCTGATTCCACATACAAACTGACGCAGATTTATTAAATAAAATATTTAAGGAAACTCCTGATTCAACATCAGTAAACTGCAAGGGAACCAATTCTTGCAACTCAATCTCGCCAATTTGATTCGGTAAAATACTCAAAGCTTTTTTTTGTGATTCATCTTGAGTAATAGAAAAAATATCTTTCAACACTTCATTAATATCTTGTAAATACGCAATTTCAAAGCGCTCTTTTTTAAGGTAATCTTGAAACAAACTATAGACTAAATCTTGTCCATTCTGTAATAACTCCAGTAGTTCTGAAGAAATAGAATCATCCGTTTTTTGCTTGAAAAAATAATACGTTTGAACCGCTTTGATAAAAAAAGTCAAGTCCGTTTGAGACAGAATTTTTGTAGTAGGTTGCGAATTTGTCATTATTCAGGCTTATAATTTTGTAGATTTCAGTCAAATTTATTCAGATTAGACATTAGTTATATCATAAATACTTAAGAAATTATATGCTAGCTATTCAACCCAAATCAATTACCGTTCATAAAACGGACTCTATTCTCGAGATTTTGTGGAAAGATGAACACGTTTCTCGTTTTCCATTGTTTGGATTAAGAAAGGCTTGTCCTTGTGTTGTTTGTAAAGGTGGACATGCACAAATGAGCATTCCAGCCGATCCAAAAGTGTTTTTTGAAAAACCAACACGCATAGTTCACATCAATCAAATTGTACCAATGGGAAATTATGCCATTCAAATTCATTGGAGTGATGGACATAATTCAGGAATGTATCGTTGGGAAGTTCTGCGCGAATGGTGCCCTTGCAAAGAATGTAAACCTGAGTTTCACACAGCCACGAATTAAATGGAAAATTCAAAAAGACTTCGATCAGCAATCGATATAGGAACTAATACAGTTCTTTTATTAGTTGCTGAACAAGAAAAAAACCAACTCATACCCATTTTTGAAGCACAGGAAATTCCACGTTTAGGTAGAGATGTAGATTCAAATAAAACACTTTCTGATTCATCTATAAATAGAGTAATGGATGCCTTAAAGAAATATTCAAGCATTATAGGAACTTCTTATCCTCATTGTGAACCGCCGATTGTAACTGCAACTTCTGCTGTTCGTGATGCATCAAATAGAAGTGAGTTTATAACAAAAGTAAAACAGGAACTCGGTTTTGATATTCGTTTATTATCGGGAAATGATGAAGCAGAATGGACTTTTGCAGGAGCTTTATCCGTTTTGCCGAACAAAATAGAATCTCCGGTTTGTGTGCTTGATATTGGAGGAGGAAGTACTGAATTAGCCTATGGGCAGGGCACAAATCTGCTAAAACTGCATTCTTTTGATATGGGAAGTGTTCGATATACCGAACGATTTTTAAAAGAAACGCCTATTTCGGAAAGTACCATCAAGCAAACCTGCGATTACATACAATCTGAATTTCGAGCAAATTCTGAGTTTTCAAGCATTAAAGATCTGTTCGTAGGAATCGGAGTTGCGGGAACTGTAAGTACTTTGGCTTTTTTAGAACATGGTTTTTCGAGCTATGATGCCAAAGTCTTAAATGGATTACAACTTAGTTTAGCATTTGTTGATCAAAAAATACTCGATTGGAGTATAATGGCTGCCGATGATCTTGAAAAAATGTATCCATTAATTTTGAAAGGAAGAGCAGATATTATTCTTGCAGGTTTGTTAATCCTAAAAAGTTTTATGAATTTTTATAATCTCAACGAACTTTTGGTTTCAACAGGTGGAATTCGACACGGAGCTTTATTGAAAACCTTTTAAAACGTTTGGTTTATCTTAAAACAAGTCTTATTTTCGAAAATCTAAATTTTCTGTTTTGGTTAACGTATGTCTGAACAAAATCCGCAAAAACCCGACAATGATGTAAATATTGAGGAGAAAAAACCTGCTCAAGAAGAACGAGTAGCATCGGATAGTTCTATTCAAGATGCTAAATGGGTTCAAGGTGCTCTATCTGGTGATGAGAAAGTGTACAAGCTTATCATGAATAAATATGATAGGGCTTTGTTTTACTTCATCTCTAAAATGATTCGAGATAAAGAAATCATTCCTGATTTAATTCAAGAGATTTTTGTTAAAGCATTTGCAAACTTAGGTTCGTTTAATCCACAGTACGCTTTTAGTACATGGGTATACCGAATTGCAACGAATCATACGATCGATTACCTCAGAAAAAAGAAATTACCAACTTTCTCAATTGATCAGCCCATTTCTACCAAAGATGGTGAATTGCAAATGGAATTACCCGATTCTAATTTTGCGGCTGACAAAGATGTTCAACACAAAGAACGATCTAAAATTATTGAAGAAGCTATTCAAAGCTTACCACTTAAATATCAGAATGTGATTAAAATGCGACACATGGAAGAAAAGTCGTACGAAGAAATCGCTGAAATTTTAAGTATTCCTTTAGGAACCGTAAAAGCCCACATCTTCAGAGCAAGAGAATTGCTGTATAAATTCTTAAAAGACAAACAAGGAACGTTTTAGGAATTTTGAATGTTGAATTGTGAATTTTGAATTGGGTCACTTTGGCTTGAAATCAATCTCAAATCAACATTCATCTATATTTATAAACTATAATTATTAGTAATCTCTGGGTATCAATTTAAATCCTAATCTATTCAAAATAAACGAAAAAGGGTATAAGTCGTAGATTTAGTAAAAAAGAGGATTCTGGAATTTCCAAATCCGAAATTCCCAATTCGAAATAACAAAACGTGAGAGTAATTTAATCAATTATTTAAAAGAAATCTGTTCGTGAATTTTGTATTTTCCCAACATGAACATTGACCTTAAAGAACTTTCAGACAAAGCCGTTGAATGGGCACAACTAGCCGGCAATCATACTCTAAATTATTTTGGTAAATCAGTTGAAATTATAGAAAAGAGCGATGCATCTCCTGTTACTATTGCAGATAGAGAAGCCGAAATGATTATTAGAAATAAAATTGAGGAATTCTTTCCTGAGCATTCCATAATTGGCGAAGAGTTTGGCACTAAAAAAACGAAAAGTCCAATAACTTGGGTTTTAGACCCTATTGATGGAACTAAATCATTCATTAATAATGTTCCATTATACACCACATTAATTGGAATATTAATAGATAATGTGCCTGTTATTGGAGTGATTTATGCACCTGCTACAGGGGAAATTGCTTACGCAACAAAAGGTTTGGGCGCTTTTTATAATCACAAACCAACCAAAGTAAGACCTTGCAATTCAATTGCTTCTGCTACTTTTTACACAACTGAACTTTCTCATATAAAAGTAGAAGGGTATTGGCCGTTTTTTGAATCCATTCACGACCAGTGTAAACTGCATAGAACATGGGGCGACGCATACGGACACATGAAAGTAGCCGCAGGACAAGCAGATTTAATGTTTGACCCTATTTTAAATATTTGGGATGCTGCTGCGTTGTTACCTATAATCGAAGAAGCAGGCGGTATTTTTTCAGATACACGAGGTCGTTTAACTATTAATGGTGGAAACGGTTATTCCTGTTCACCTGAATTGTTTCCTTATATCCAATTGCACTTAGATAAATTAACGTCTAATAAATAACATGTTAGTAACTATACTATTTCTAATTTTACATTCTTTTCTGTTAACAAATCCAACAGAAGAAAAACTAAATCCTACTGTTTTGTTTGCTCCAGAAACAGTAACGGTTCAAGACTACCCTAGTTATCCAATTATGGATGCTATTTTTGAAAAGGCCGTCGTAAAACTAAACTTTAATGAAGAAGCTAATTTATTACAAGGTTCAGTTCTATACACCTTTACTAAGATTCGTAATGATGTAAATCTTCTTAGATTACATTCCTTCAGATCTCAGATTAATTCGATAAGCTTAAATGGAGCCAATACAAAGTTTACCTTACATAATGATACTTTATTTATTGAGACAGGGAATTTAGAATCTGGAAAAGAGTCAACTTTGGAAATTGTTTATGAAACTGATTTAGCATTTGGAATCATACAAACTCCTGATTTCCAATATTGGACTTCATCTGAACCGTATGCAACCGCTCATTATTTACCAGGTTACATTCATCCAAGAAATCAAATTCAAATTGATACCGAGTTTAATTTGCCTTCAAAATATGAAGTCGTTGCTCCTGGAAAACTCGTATCAGAAAATCAGAATGCTGATAACACTCGGAAAACAGTTCGTTTCTCGAGCAATTCAAAAATTTCGATTACCGATTTTAAATTCGCTTTTGGGAATTTTAAAGTGGATGAAGTTCAGTACGGAATTAAAAAAATCAGATTGTTTTATCAGGAAAAGGGGCTCACTAAGGAAGAAAAACAATCCTTATTGAACAATGCCTATGCTCAGCTCAAATCAGTAGAAGTATTTTTGAATCAAGAATATCCTTATGCAGCATTTACTTGTATTGTGCTTCCCGATACATACTGGGAGAATAAGACCTATGCAGCATCAATGGGCTTCGTTTATTCAGTTTTACCTGATAAAGACATGCAATTATATAGAACAATTATTGCTCAATGGTTTGGTGTAAAAAGACAAGCAGAGCAACGGAAGTTTTCAAAAAATGATTTTCATTGGCAAGCTTGGGTTTTAGCACGTTTACTTTCTCAGGAAAGCTCTAAACATCTTTCTTTTAATTCAGATATTAATGCACGATTTTCATCAAATTGGAACGAATTTGCCACTATGGTAAACCGTTTTTTATTACCTGAAAATGAGTTTTGGTTTAATGTATATAAGAAATCGGTAACTGATGTTTTAGGAAGCAATCGATCTATCTTATTGCCAAGTGATTATAAAGAATGGCTTTATGTGAACTCAGGCTTAGTTTTCGATTCTCTAAATGTAGCTACAACTGAAAAATCAATAGAACCTGAAACAGTTATTGTTACTGCCGATTGGGATGGAAAAGGAAGTTTACAATTATCTCTCGAAACGAAATATGCATTGGAAGAGCTCTTAGATCTTGAGTTGGTTATGATTCACGGTAAAAACAGAACCGTAAAAAATTTGGCTATTTCGAATCCAAAAGATGTTATAAATATAAAAGCGCCGATGAGCTTATCTAACATTTATGTGAAAAGTGTTAAATCGAATTGGAAGGCAGAAGTGATTAAACCGATGGAATTTTGGTTGTATCAACTCAGAAACGAACAAATTGCTTCATCCCGATTAGCCGCTGCAAAAGAATTGATTGCCGATACCTCAAATCCTGATTTGCAATTAATTATCAACGATTTACTGAAATCTGAAAAAGAACCTGAAGTTAGAGCTGAGTTAATTTTATTGTACGCGAGTTTGACAAAAGGGGCGACAGGTACTGATATGATGATTATGGATCAGTACAATAAAGGCGAGCCTGTTATAAAAGCTGCAGCCTTAAAAGCATTTTCCTTTTTCCCTGAAAACGAACAAATGATTTCGATAGCTCAAAGTGTACTTAAATCCAAAAAGAGTGATGATACGTTTAAATCTATTGCTCTAAAAACACTTGCGTACATAATGCCTGACTCAACCTTGCAATTATTTTTATCTGATTTTGTGCTTTCAAAATATACGAATGAAGCTATGAGTCTTGAGATTTTGCCGATTTTAGTGAACAAAGCGGATAGCTCTATGATTCACTATGTTTTCCCCAAAATGATATTAAATACCAATTCATTTGCTGTAAGAGAACAAGCTTTAATGAATTACGCTAAAGTAGAATCGGACAAAGTGGTATTTATTCAAGATATTGAACCATTATTTTCTGATAAGGACCCTAGAATTCGCTATGTAATATTAGATTTTTTGTTTAGATTCGATACAGAGAAACAAAGTCAACTTTTAGAAAGTCGCTATAACAATGAATACGACTTTCGAGTTCTTCAGAAAGTAACATCAATGAAGGCTGCGGTTGACGGCAACTAATCTAAATTTTATGGACTTCTTGATTACTCTACCACCTGATGTTATTAGAAATAAGATAATTGATGTATATGTAGCTGATTTTCTAAACGAAGATCAAGAGTTCAAAGTATTCAGAAAACTCGTAGTTGACCTAATTTCTGAAGGGTACAATAGAAATGGCATTCTCTGTTTGATTCTCCACGAATCAACCCAAAAATTCATAAAAAATAAAATAGTCTTAAGAAAAGATTCCCCATTTCTACAAGCAGCACTAGCCAATCCAATAAGTTTAAATTAATACTAAAAGGGGCACAAGCCCCAATTGATAAAAGTCATATCGAGCGTAGTCACATTATGGCGACAGCGTCCACGCTGGTGCCAAAAAATTAAAGTCAGCGTCCACGCTGACATCCGAATTAAAACTCGGAACTAGTCAAAAACTCAAGGCTTAGTTTACAACTGTGCATCGTTTTTATAAATGATTTAAGCAATGACGCTTACTCTGTTTAATTAAGCACCAGCGAGGACGCTGTCGCTATGTTTTATTTTTATTCATCTCTAATTATGGCTAACTATGGCGACAGCGTCCACGCTGGTGCCTATAAAATTAAAGTCAGCGTCCACGCTGACATCCGAATTAAAACTAGGAACTAGGCAAAAGCTTAAGGCTGAGTTTATAACTATGCATCATTTCTTATAAATGTTGTAAGCGAGGACGCAGTCGCTATGTTCTTGTTTAAAATTCAACTCTCATTGCTACATATCTCATTCATTGTTATGTATTATTGTTATAAGCGATGACGCTTACTCTATTTTTCTAAGCACCAGCGAGGGCGCTGTCGCTATGTTTTATTTTTATTCATCTCTAATTAAGGCTAACTATGGCGACAGCGTCCACGCTGGTGCCTTAAAAATTAAAGTCAGCGTCCACGCTGACATCCGAATTAAAACTAGGAACTAAGCAAAAGCTTAAGGCTGAGTTTATAACTGTGCATCATTTCTTATAAATGTTGTAAGCGAGGACGCTGTCGCTATGTTCTTGTTTATAATTCAACTCTCATTGCTACATATCTCATTCATCATTTTCATAGGCTCATCATCGGTCGATTTGAATTTTATTAATGCAGCGTATTCGAAACATAATAAACCAACCATCAAGTATTCTTCCTTCGCTATTGTAGTATCATTGTAGGCATATTGAAGGCTACTAAGTATAAAGTATCTATATATTACTTATATTTGGATATGTACTTAATACATAGTTAGTAGCAAGGAACATCGAAGCAAGGAGCCAATAGAATGAGTACAGTAAAATCACAGCATATCCTAAAAGGGAAAATCGGACCACTCATTTATTATGAAATGAACGGAAAACAATACGTTCGCACAGCGCCTATAAAAGTCCGTTATCCCAATACAGTTGGGCAACAACATTATAAAGAACGATTTGCCATGAGTAGCACTTTGGCCTCAGCTTTATATAAACTGTTTAAAAATTGGTTCTTAGAAACAGCAATTGAAGGAAAACGAGCCTATCCACAATTAAAAGCACGCATACAGCGCACAGGAATTAAAGAAATTGAATCTACTGAACTTGAACTTGGCACTCAAGACTACAATTGGGAAACCCTAATACTAACAGAAGGCAGTTTAAGGCTACTAGAAGTTTCCAAAACAATAGATGACACATCGATAAGCATTAACTGGAATGAACAAATTTCGGGCATAGCCTCAAACGTTGTTTATCTAATTGAAATAGATCCTATTGAGCTAAAAACCAGGAAAGTTAGTGCTCCATTGCAAGCCGGTAGCCTAAAAATGGATGCCTACAACGCCAAAAATCATTATTACCTATTTTGGATTCAGTCTCAAGAACAAAAGATGAAAGTAAGCCCAAGCCTAAAAGTTTAAAATCAATTGACAGTGAACAATTGAAAATTGACAATTTCCAAGCGCCCTTAGGTTAAATTTTCGAAGCGAACCGCCTCAGATTGTCTCTAAAGAGGGATTATTCGTGCGAGCGTTGATTAATATAGTGCGAAGCACAGAACAGAAAATCCCTCTTTTGCCAAGAACTTAAAGTACGATGACGTATGAACAAAAAAGAGGGTTTGGGAGATTTCAAGAAGAACTTCTGGCGAATTGTTGAGTTTGGCCTAGATGCTGGATCAAGTCCAGCATGACCGTTTTTTCTTTTGTCATTCTGGGCTTAACCAAAAATCTCCGCCTGGTGAAGAAAGAAATAGTGCGAAGCACAGAACAGAAAAATCCCTCTTTTGCCCAGAACTTAAAGTACGATGACGCATGAAAATCAAATAGGGTTTGAGAGATTTCAAGAAGAACTTATGGCGAATTGTTGAGTTTGGCCGAGATGCTGTATCAAGTCCAGCATGACCGTTTTTTTCTTTTGGTCATTCTGGGCTTGACCAAAAATCTCTGCTTGGTGAAGAAAGAAATACGTGGCAACACATCAAGCATAGTTATAAATTAAACGATGAGCTAGACCAAGATCCTGAATCAAGTTCAGGATGACTGTTTGTCATGATGGGCTTGACCCATCATCTCAGCCTAGTGCAATATGGAATTCAAATGATGTTATTCTATAAACGAAAAGATAAATTCATTCTAGGGTAAGAATTGGTGTAGATATTAAAAAAAAACAAGCGCACCTCAAAACTAATTCGTAACAGTTCGTAACGCTTCGGTAATCATAATAATGACTTAAAGCTTTTACCTTTGAGTCTTCAAAATACACACACAAACAAGAAATCCACAGGATTTCAATTATCAAAATTTTGGGGTATAGCGGGGGGCTGCAGCTTGGGTGCAATCTTTTCTACCTGGTTTACTAGAGAGGAACCTGTAAGCCTCCGCTAATTTTTTAACAAATCTAATCTTTATTATGTTAATCAATCTATCTAATCATCCTTTTTCTACTTGGCCACAATCACAACAACAAGTTGCTCTTCAACATTATATAAGTGTAGTAGATATCGAATTTCCTCATATTGAGCCGGAATGGAAATATGAGAAGTTAGTCGATATTGCTAATAATATCCTTACTAGGGTTCTGTCCAATAAAGCAGATGCAATTTATGTAGTTGGAGAACACGTATTCACGTTTATGCTGGTTCGTCTTTTTCAGAAAAATGGGCTGAAGTGTATTAATGCAAAAAGTAAACGTCTGATTACTGAATTAGAAAATGGCTCGGTCAGTAAGTCGTTTCAGTTTAAAGGCTTTCGTGAGTATCCTTTTTGAATTCGATTTTGAGTTTCTTGCAAATTATGTAAGGGCAAGGGCGAATTTATGATGCGATATTAATTCCAGACTAAGCACAGGCGGAGATCCTGAATCAAGTTCAGGATGACTGTTTTTTTTATGACATTCGACTTGACCCGGAATCTCAGTTTAGTGAAGAATAGAATTCATATCTCAGGTTCAAAATAATCCCTCTTTTGCCAAGAACTTCGAGTACGAAGACGTATGAAAATCAAAGAGGGCAAGGGAGATTTCAAGATGCAAGTTGAATATCAGACTAAGCACAGGCGGAGATCCTGAATCAAGTTCAGGATGACCGTTTTTTTTATGACATTCCGGCTTGACGCAGAATCTGAGTTTAGTGAAGAATAAAATTCACATCTCAGGTTCAAAATAATCCCTCTTTTGCCAAGAACTTCGAGTACGAAGACGTAAGAACATCAAAGAGGGCAAGGGAGATTTCAAGATGCACGTTGAATATCAGACTAAGCAGAGGCTGGGATCCTGAATCGAGTTCAAGATGTTCACCGAGTTAAGAAAAATCAAAATCAAAATTGAAATCCCCCAAGCCCCCTTTGGCTGCCTTTTTGAGTAAAACCGCCTTATATTGTCTCGAAAGGGGGATTTTCTGATTCTAGCTTTGATATTGTTGTGTGAAGCACAAGACAAAACTCTCTCATTGGCATCAGATATTGATAGCAATACACTCGTAACGTTCCGTAATGTTATCAATCCCGTTTCACTTTTCAAATCAATATACCTTTGTTGAAACGAAATAACAAAACAGGAAACACCATGAAATTCTTTACTTCACCTTCACCAGAAAAAGCGCCTAAAGCAAATTTAATTCGATCAGCAAAAGACTTAGCGATTTGGTTAGGCTATAAAGGTCACGACCAAGAAGAAGCGGTTGATTTAGTCGTACAAGCTTATGCTTCAACTTCTTTGAAAATGAGTAAAGAGGCACATTCAAAAGTGTATGAAACCACCTCAAAAAGTTTTACTAAACACGAACGCATGAAAACTGAAATGGACAAATTGAAACAGGACTTACCTGAATCCAAACCCGTACTTGGGCATCCGTTTTTATATCTAGGCGCAACCTTTGGAGCCTTGATGTTACAGGTACAAACGGCAAGTCTATTTCAACCTGCAAGTGAAAGTGCC
>Ga0100402_1007539_pt1 | contig 10480 bp, 10 predicted proteins | sample CryGeyme20150102_FD_80419 | JGI IMG/M metagenome (GOLD analysis project Ga0100402, IMG submission 80419) | Groundwater microbial communities from Crystal Geyser aquifers in Utah, USA - Crystal Geyser metaG 2015-0102 | ecosystem: Environmental > Aquatic > Deep subsurface > Groundwater | place...
ACAGTTAAGCTTATAAAATGATTGGTCAAACAATACTATCTAATACATTCTGATATCATTTTCTGACTCAGATTTTAGTATTTCTCCAATTTACAGCTAGGGTAGTGCATAATTAACAAATGGGCTCTTACTTCTCAAAAAAACCAATCAAGACTCTTCTGGTAGGTCTGGATGCTGCAGGCAAAACCACCATTCTATACAAGATCCAACCAAAATAATACAACTGTAATTACCCGAGCATTGGATTTCCTTTGGAACAGGCTCAGCATCATGAATTTAATATATTCTCTTTTGATTTAGGAGGCTACGATAGAGGCCATAAACTTCTTCGTCGTGGGTACTTCGAGAATGTTGAGGCCATCGTATACGTAATTGATTCACTGGACAAAGAAAGGTTCGATAGTGCTCAGTCAGAACTGGAGCAATTATTATCTGAGGAAAAACTGAGAGGTTTACCTTTGCTGGTATTTGCCAACAAACAAGACTTAGCTACCATTGCGAAATAAAAATTAGCTGAGGAAATGAATTTACAAAGTATAAAAGGAAGATAATGGAACATCATTGGAACTTGCGCATTGAAGGGTGAAGGCATCTAAGAAGGTTTTGAGTGGCTGAGAAAAACCATAGAAAAAAGATGATATGACAATCTCTTTGACTATTTTCTGACTAGGATTTATAAAAAATTGATTGTTAATTAATATGGGCTCCACCGTAGATAAAATAATCAATAGAAACATCTGTAAAGGATAAACCAAGACCATCATGGTTGGTCTCTAAAATTGTGGCAAAACAACCATCCTTTATCAGCTCAAATTAAATGAACTGGTCACTACAGTCCAGACATATGGCTTCAATGTCGAATCAGTCACATACAAAGGGTTTCAATTCACAGTTTGGGATATTGGAGGTTCACCCAGAATCAGAAAGCTTTGGCATCATTACTACCAGAATACTCAAGCCATCATTTTTGTGGTTGATTCATCAGATAGGGAAAATATATAAGTTGCAAGAGAGTAGCTTCAGATGCTTATAGCTGAAGATGAGCTCAAATAGTCTTTGATTCTGATATTAGCCAATAAGCAAGACAGAGCTGTGATGTCTTTGCCTGAAGTGATTGAAAATTTAGGGCTTCACAATGTTGTAGGACGACGGTGGTATATAGAGAAAGTTTGTGGTTTAACAGGATAAGGTCTAAAGACTGCATTTGATTGGCTGACCAAAGAAGTGATAAAACCTAGAATAATATGATAAAGTGATAAAATTTTACTCAACCTCTTTAGAATCATTGTTCTTGAAGGTATTATTAGTGTTCAGTTTGCTCATATATTGTATTTGTTGAAATTTCGGTCTTTAAATATAGTCCTGTTTGGAGATATATTATTGATTTTATTCCGTCGGAAATGGCATTCGTCAAGGCTTTTCTCTTTATTCTGGCCCTATTGGTCGTCACCCAAGCAGGCTACGACACTCATGTCTCTCACCAACTTGCAGGTATGTCCCTTATTGCATACGAGCAGGTCTCCTCCATCCAAGCATGGAGCTGCTCACCTTGCCATTCCTACAAATTGACCAACATCAAGGCTGTCAGCGGTGATATTCAATGGTTCGCGGGCTACTCTGAGACCCTCAAAGGCATAGTCCTTTCATTCAGAGGCAGCAGCAATATCCCCAACTGGATCACCAACTTGTCTGTTGGAAAGGCTAACTACGGTAAGTGTAGCGGATGCCAGGTGCACAGTGGATTTCTGGCTGCTTGGAATGGCATAAAGGCTGCTGTTCACTCTGCCATTCAAGGTTTGAAGGCTTTGCACAGAGATGCTCCTATATTCATTACTGGACACAGCTTGGGAGGAGCTATGGCAACCCTTGCAGCCCCAGACGTCAAGGAGAGTTTCGGAATTCACGCTCTTTACACCTATGGTGAACCCAGAGTTGGAAATCCTGAGTTTTCAGCTTGGTTCAAAAATGTTGTCTACAGCTACAGGATAATTCATCAGGCTGACATTGTCCCCCATATTCCATGGGCCAATACCGGTTTCCTTCACGAAGGTGAATAAATCTGGTACAACTCAGCCATGACTACCTACAAGACCTGTCCCTACGGTGAATCAAGTTCATGCAGCAACTCTTTGGGAGCTCTCTACAACACCGGTGATCACTCCATGAGCACTTATGTCAAATTACCAGGAAGCTTCCTTGATCAAGTTGCTAATTTCTTCGATTTCTACATCTTTGGCAACAACTCTGAAGAGCTTACAAATGAGGTCCCCAGTGAAGAGTAGAGCAACTTGGTTGTCTAAAGCTAATGATAGACCATCATCTTATCCATTAAAATATATACATCTATTAAAACGGTCGAAAGAGTATTCATATTGGAACATTCATCCTATTTTACTTTGATATTTAGATTTTTATGAATTACAAATTTACTTGAATGAAAATAAGAGAAGCTAATAGAAAAACAAAAAAATTGGTATGGTCACTTTCATTATTTCCAACCTTTTTGAGGCATGAAACTTCACTTTAGAAATTGATTAAGACTATTTTCTGAAAATGCAACCTTCTGTCAGCTTTAACCTTGAAAAAAACCTCATCATACTATTGTAGAAAATAATGCTTCTTTTTTTCCTATCTTCCTCCTGATTCCTCAACACTTATTTGTGAAACTATTGTTATATTGTAAATTTAAATTTTTGAGAACCCAAGTTCTTCCATATTACAATTTTTAAAAAAGAGAAATTGATGCCAAATTTGTTCGGACAGGTACCGCATGCTTTTTTCTCCCAAAGTGCAAGAAGAGCATGTCATTTCGTATTAATTTTAGACACTTCTGAGTATTTTATGAAATTTCATGTGCAGTGTATATTTCAGCGTTTATATAATAAAATTCAAAACAGTGATGCACTTCCCCAAAATCATAACAACTACATTGCTGACAAGCCAGCTAACTTAAACCTCGGAAACATCAGTCTCATCTTTAAAATCAACTTTTGCTCCCTTTGTTTCAATAAAAATAGAAAGAAGCTCACCCTATCTCGATGGTTCTTTAATAGTCGATCAACAAAGACAAAGAGATCAGCTGACGATAATATCATATTTGGCCAACAGTTGTAGCCTTCATCTTCTAAATATAAATGAAGTAAACCTTGTATTTATTGTAGAAGTTGTAGTAAAATAAGAGGCAAATTTAGTACATTTATAAAGAGGTCTCAAGCATAAGCAACGAACTATCAATAAAATAAGAAGAAGAAAATAGAAGAAAAAGTTCAGAATCGACAGCTGAGAATCATGAATTTCTCTTTAATAAATCGACCTTTAAATCAGAAAATCCTATTTTGAACCACATTTTTGGCCCAAAAGTATATAGATATCGCCTTGAACTCATAGATAAACTTCCTTAACTACTATACAAATAAAAAAACTTTGATCTGAGAGTCATGTTAGTGAACACGGATAATCAGAAAGTTATGAACAGCAGCATAATACACCTCTGTTTCTCTGTTTGTGATTCTAATGGAGATTGGGTGACTAAAAATAAGAATGGCGAGGATTTGATAAAGGGTCAGACCCAGGTAGAGTTGTACCATGGATAGGCGAATTTTCAGAAAATGTACTCTCGATAGGTCACCAAAAAATACCCGGGTAGTAGACTCAATTTCATCATATATCCCAAACCTTCACTCCTCCGTTATTCTTAATCATTACAAATGAGAGTGAGATAGGAAGATATCGAACCTCTTATCTTGAGAAACGTACGGATCATGTCTAAAAAAATATGATAGCATACAGGCTAGAAGATGCGAAATAGTGCATGAATGATAAATGAATGGCTTCTCCTGTCCGTCCAATATTAGATGATTACTATTTTTTAGTTTGTTTCAACCTGGAAATTAACATTCTTAACTAGCAAGTCGCTAATTGTACATTTATGAAAAATAACAAGCTCAAGAAAACGAGGACATTCCTTCAGCAACTCAATATGATCCCAAAACATATATCATTTGTTGGCATAGTTGTTTTAGCTTGATGTGTACAATAATATTAAAGAGAAGCAATGGCATAGAAAGATATTGTGTTCATTAGACACGGAAGATCAGGCTTCAATCAAGGTGAGGTAGATTTCTTCAATAATAATAAACATCTCCAGTATCCTGAGGCTGAATAAGATCCATCTTTTAGAGAGTAAGTGCTGTTTTCGGCCAAGCATGTCGACACTCAACTTACTTCTGAAGGCATCAAACAATGCTAAAACATTAAAGATGATCTATAGCTCAATAAGGTCAAGGTTGTACTGGTGTCTCCACTTGCTAGAGCCCTACAAAGTGCCAGAATTATTTTCGGGCATAGAAAAATACCAATGATAGTGCATCCTGAGCTTTCTTAATCCTTTCGCTATAGTTGCGATCTCAGTGACCCATTAGATGACAAACAGGCCTAATTCCCTTAATTCGATTTCAGCTCCATGAAAAGAATGGGACCGCATTGGTAAATATCTCACAACTTGGGTCCCAAAAATAGCAGAGCTCTTCTTGATGTTCTCTAAAAGCACTCACAACTTAGTTTTCAAGAGCAGCAGAAGGAGATATGTCGGTTGGTTGGACTGAGGCATTTTTATGAGAGTAATCAAGAGCTCAAAGATCGTAGTCGCAGAATGAGAAGGAAATTAGAAGAATATGGCCAGCAGTATGGCAAAATAGGAGTGGTGGCTCATCTCTGGGCTTTGAGATACTTGGCAAGTTTTGAATTTGATTCAAATCACATGCCTACTCCTGTGCTGTAACTCCAAAATGCTAAACCTTATTGGTTTTCATTCGCAAAACTTGGTCTCAGAAAATTGTGATTACCAATACCATTAATACTCTCGCCTCTATCAAAGGCACAGTTCTCCTTTCAGTCAATCTTTGCAAATTCTGGCATGAGCAGATTAAAACTGCTGTTGATATAATAAATAAACTATCATATAATCAGCGTTCACATGAACTACGGCATGTACAACACCCCCTACGTCAACAACACCATGGTCATGAGAGGTAATATGCCCTACTACCAACAACCGCTCATCATGCAACCTTCACCTCAAGTGATAATAGTCGAGGATAGATACCCAACTACTCAGTATATGGCATAGGAGGCTTGCCTAAGTTGCTGCTGTTTATCGCTGTTGTGTTGTTGTTTGCTTTGATCTATATAGCCTCTATATCTCTATTTACGATGCTGATACATGACACATTATAAGGTGACTTTAATGATTGACTGATTAGGGAAACTAATAATAGATAATCCCTATGAAATACATTTTCAGATACGATTATGTTAAGTAATGTAGATAGTTTCATTCATATTGGCATATATGTATTTATTGAAGAATGTAGAGTTTATATAAGGATGGTCTGATGGAGTATGATAGTCTTCTGAGCTGTGTATACCCAAGCTTCATTATCATTTCTTTGCTATAGCAATTATTTCTTTAATTGTTGGCAGGATGCAACATATATTTTTGGCTCATTTTTTCCGAGGCATTGTAGATAGAGCTCAAAAGATAAAAAAAACCAATATAGATATTTTTTAATGATAGTTATCATTATCTTAATCAGAAATGATCATTTGAACATCAGTCCACTCATAATAATTATAAAACCACAAAATGTAAGAACATGTGTTGACTACTATCAAGATCGGAATCATCGGATAGCATGGTGTAGGAAAGACTTCACTTCTCTTGCGATAGTGCAAGCAAATTTTTAGTCAATAAACTATCTCTCGCATCGGAGTAGATTTTTAGATCAAAAAATATTAAGTCAGAAATCAAACAGTCAAGGTTCTTCTGTGGGATACAGTCTATGCTGATAGATTTAGACCTATTTTAAAGTCCTACTGTCGAGGTATTCAAATATTAAATATTCAGCCATGCATGGATTGCTTATTTGCTTTGATCTGTCGGATGGCAAATCGTTAAATTATATCGACCAATGTCTCAGCATGGTTATGGAAGTAAATTATTCTGGACCGATAGCTCTAGTGGGCTGCAAAAGCGATCTCGAGGCGGCCATCACAGCTGAGTAAATCAATTCATTTGCGACACTACTGAATGCCAAGTATTATGAAACATCAGCAAAAGACAACATCGGAGTAAGTGAAGTATTTCAAAAGATAGTAGAAGCCGTACCTTTAAAATAGACAAAAGTAGAGGATGCAACAACTGTGATTAAAAGAATCAGAAAATAAAGAGGAACAAAAGTTACAACATGTTTATGAATATTGTTATTGATAAACAAGTGATCATGAATGGATGATGATTAAGAGATAGGCTTGTATCCTCACCTCAAAGAAAGACTATGGTATTGATAATATTAGAAGATAGATACGTTAAGGAGAGAACATAACATTCTAAACATTACTTCGTCTAGCTATGTTGGGCCTATACAAACAATTCCATCCACAAATCGATTACATTATCCAGATTATCCTCATTGTAATTTTTTGACATTATTGTTATAAAGATAATAAATCAACATATGTTGACAAACTTTGCAAAAGACTTGCTCAATTTGCCACTGAAGTTCAGAAGAGCACCACCAAAATTTAGTGCCTCATCTTCAACAATTACTCAGTATCGGGATGGGCAGTTGGTCAACCGATCATCCATCACCCTCAAAAAACAATAGGATATTGAAGCCTATGTTGTCAAAACAGTGCAAAATTATTTCAGAACAACCTATAAAATGGTATTCAGTCTCCTATGCAGGTGTGACCAAAGATAGCGCATTGTCGGAGCATGGGCTTGATTCTTTATATGCAATCGAAATAGCAATGCAAGTCGAATAAGATCTTGGTTACACCATCTCTGCTGAGACTCTGCCTGCTTTCACAAGAGTCAAGCACTATATCACTTACATCTAGCAGGTCGAGGCATTCAAGAAAAACAATAACAAAATTCCCCTTCCTTGATGACAATAACACATAATTATGGACTCTATCAGCCTGCTACTGCACAGTTGAATTTTATTTTATGGCTGGGTAGAAATACGCTTGTTATGAATTTATTATTACTAGGATTATTATTTAAGAGTTGGCTTAATGCGAGAGGCTTATTATATCAAAAATTATGGAGCTTATGGAACAGTTGCATCCTGACGCACTCCGTCAGGCCTTCTACCAGCATTTCATGAAGAAAAAACCAGAGATATTCTGTCCATCAGGAAAACGGGTTGTATAGCTGTGCACAAATCCTAAATGCAAAAACTCTCTCAAATGTTCCAATGCCAAGTGTGACTATTGTGGTCCCAGGATCCATAAGGATTGTCCAACTGTGCCCCTAGAGGAGCTAACAAGGCTCATAAATAAAAAAACTGAATAAGAGTAAGACACCATCATCGATATTTCTATGATTGAGAATAAATTTGCAGGTTAGATGAGAAGAGGGCTTTTCGAGTTCATAGAGGAGGCGGTTGATAAAAAAATTGGAAAACGCCTGAAAGGTATCAATTATTTTATGAAGATTTAGATTTCAGTTCCTTGAGTGGAAAGTAGACAAGATAGCTGTAGATCTAGCTTAAGAAAAAGAGAGAAGTTGACTAAGAAGAAGAAGAAGTTGCCAGATTCCTTCAATACAAATAATTTCTGTATGAATAAAGCTAACGTATCAATAAAATTAGAGAAAAATGCTTCCTTTCGAATGATGATGGCATTCATAAGGAATAGTCCAATTTTTTTGAAGAGGACATAGAAGTAGTTCCTTTCAAAAAACCATACACCTCATCAAAATACAAACGTCCATCGATCAAAGTATAGATTTGTTCATTTAGGTGAAGGGCAAAGGATATGATAAATCAGAGTCTTTCCTTGAAAGACCTGTCAGTGTCCCTAAGATGCTAAAAACAGGCTTCGATATTGACTCAAAGGTCCTTAAACGTAAGGCGACGGCCTATGGAAGTAGATCAATTCTTGGTGAAGATATAAATTTCATCAGAACAGCTCTTGGAAATTCCAGAGGTCTTCAGCTACTTTTCAGAGCTTCTCAGCATAGCTTCAAAGCCAAGGAGTTTCACACATATTGCGATGATATCGAAGATACTTTTATCTTGGTCAGAACTTAATTCGGCAAAACAATCGCAGGATATTCTCATTACAGGTGGAACGAGGTTGATTAAAATTATGTTACAGATGCAGGTAGACGATCTTTCTTGCTCCAAATGGACACCAAGAAAATGCTTGTTCCTATGACAGATACTCACCTCATTTGTTGCAGCAAAAGTGACGGCCCTGTATTTGGATCCAACGACCTGTGCATTGGCAATGAATGTAACATTTCTCATACATCTTGGAGTCAGCCTGGTGACGTATACAATGTGATTGAAGGAAAGCCATATAAGTATCATAGCCAAGCAAGTTAAAAAGCGATGAGTGGAAATCCATAAAGTAGGTTTTTCCTTGTCACGGATTACGAAGTATTCAAAGTTCTTTGATCGCAATAGACCATCATTTTTACATAATGAGACAGGGCTATAAATATTATGAAGGGAACAAAAGAAACGAGCTAATAAAGTTATGCTGTTGTAAACCATACTTTATTCAATCTTTATATTAAAATATTTATAACTTCATGAGCAAACAGATGCATAGAACTCGACACCTTCATAACTAAGAAGATTAATATCAAAATTTAGACGGTCAGCACAAGTGCATTGTAACCACTCTAATTTTTATCCATCTACCTTTCACTCTACTCAATTTTCATCTTGCTTCTTCTCAACCTGAATCCTCTTGCATGGACGATAGCCACTATTTTAGCTTCTTCACTCTTCGCTTCTGGCTCAGGGCAATCGGAAGAACTTAGCTCCTTCTAATGCTGGCTGTGGGACTGTCAATGCTGGTCTACAAATTAAAAATGATGTCGTATAGAATACTAAGGAAGTGTGAGCAGGTAATTGCTTTTGCAGCATATCTCAAGGTGGTGGTATGGGCAGTAGCATAGTTGGATTTATTTTTAGTGGTGATGATACCTTCCTGTTCTGGAGGAGTATTTACCTATGGGCTGATACTTGCCATTTTACATACAATTCTGGCAATTTGGATAGGACTCGATATCGATGTTATCGGATGATTCTATATACCCCTTTACTGTCAAGCATGAATCCTCAATATTTTACAGCTCTACTAAATCTGATCAAGTCCTTTATCTGCTCAGTCAGATTACCTAAATAGTTTCAAACTACTTGATTATCCGCTTACTCAATTTGTTTGCATAGCTTGAACGAGCTTCAATCAAACATTCTTAGGAATGATGTTCCAAGTTTATTCTTGATTTCAAGAAGAGTAAATGAAATAAAAAGATGAGCTATTATGATGTGGAATCAATCTCATTGGTAAGTCGAGGCATCTCCATAAGACAAATAGCTGTAATGTTGATTGGAGCAAGCAGTACTATCTCGACTAAATCCTGAATTGGAGCTCAAAATTGCAATTTGAGATGCCTCGGATCCCGCATCATGATGAATTCTCGGAGCATTCTCTACAGCTGGTCTCACTTCTTGTTCGACCAGGTCGATTTCAGTGGGAAATTTTCTGTTGATGCCATTGTAGTTGTTGATGGTAGTCCTTTTTGTATGGTTTTGGGAGCCTCTTTTTCTTGGTGGATCATTTTTCGGTCCTTTTTATTCTTTCTTGAGTGGTTTCGTCTTTGTTGTGTCCTTACAGTTCAACATATCTATCTGATAAAATAATATGATTATGAAATGAATGGCAAAAAAGTATTTAAATTTTTTATTAGAGCATTTGACAAGTTAGTTTAATTCTATCAAAATTAATCATTCCAATAAGGTAAGACTATTAGTCTTTCGAATCTTCAACACTTAGTTGATCTTGCTGATAGTCTCATCGTCAAATACTTCAGAATCGCGGTGACTGTTCTTTTTCTCACTGAGACTTTTGCTGCTCATGACATCCATGATGAAGCCAAATATAGTATTCGTTGTTTATTTGCTTTTAGCTGAATAACAGAAACAATACTGATTTAGACAGTCCGGAGAGACTTTAGGGTGGTTTGAGGAAGATCAAAGGTTTCTATACTAAGGCAGTTGACTGTATTAAAATTAAAGTACCGATGTTGATGTAGTTCAAAAGAGGAGACTTGATCTCCTTGATTGACGTAATATGCTGACAACCTTCCAGATCAAGAGATTCTAACTTGAGACAATTGACTAAAGGAGCTAAAGTTTTCACCTTTGTGTTTCCTATATCAAATATCAAATACGTATGAACAGATCTTGCAAGTCGGGATGCTCAGCTAATGTTTGTATACACTCCAACTTTTTATTGTTAGTCAAATTGAGAGTTTCCAACTTCTTCAGGTTAGCTAGTTCCTTGATGTTATCAAGATCGCAATCACTGCAGTTGAGGTATTTCAAGTTAGTGCAATGTTATACACCAGCCAATGAGGTCAAGTTGAAGTTTCCTCCGATATTCAAATCTTGCAATTTGG
>Ga0100402_1007541_pt1 | contig 10480 bp, 5 predicted proteins | sample CryGeyme20150102_FD_80419 | JGI IMG/M metagenome (GOLD analysis project Ga0100402, IMG submission 80419) | Groundwater microbial communities from Crystal Geyser aquifers in Utah, USA - Crystal Geyser metaG 2015-0102 | ecosystem: Environmental > Aquatic > Deep subsurface > Groundwater | place...
TGTGAGAGTAGATGCTTCTAACTGGAGTCTTTACAAGAGTGGAATTTTCGACAATTGTGACGTTCACACCAACCATGCTGTCTTCATGGTTGGCACCTCTTCTGACGCCTGGACCATTAAAAATAGCTGGGGAAAGACTTGGGGAGAAAATGGATTCATTCGTCTCGCCAAAGGCAACACTTGCAATGTCTGCTACGGGCCCTCCTACCCTCTCTGATTCGACTCATTCATTTAATTAATAACTAATATTTAATCATGATCAGACTGCTTCGAGGATTAACCTTCTATCGATTCGTAGCCTCTAACAATCCAGCTCCCGTCGTCTCACAAACTACAGCTAGCGGTAAAGACAAGTATCGCGGCTTCCACAAGAGCGGGCCTTAGCTTTTTATAACCAAAATGTTGATGATCAATGGTCCCCTTACTAACAAGGAGCTCTGGAGGATGTATGAAAGAAAGCTGCACGAATCGAAGCTTAAAAACTTAGAGCCTGACTTTGAATACTGGTCAAGTTTAACTCAAATGAAGAGAACTTTGAAATTTATGAGAATCAACGAAAAGATCAAGAGCAATGGGTACAATTCCAAAAATCATCAATTCAATGGATGGAAAATACAAGAAAAACGAGCTTTAAAGTTTGTTCACCCTGTTGTCATCTATTAGATCCAGCAGGAGATCGGCAAAAAGGAAAATTTATGATCTGTACAACTATAATCATGCAAAAAGATCAATTATCAAAGTTAGTGGAAAGGTTCTGCTCGTCAATCGAGGGCCACTCAGATTATTGGCGATCTATGGGAGAAAATTGGAACGGTGCAATCATAGTCGTGTTTGGATTGGTATTGTTTTTAGCTGAAGGCAAGCAAGTTGAAGCGTCACTTATCGACCTGTTGCTTTTGCAGTGGTTAGAAAAATGCTGTCTCGAGCTGTACCTGCTCTTTTCCTTTGCAAATTTTTCCCTTTCTTCTTGCCTTTTCAGCTAGGAATGAATGTACTGAGTTTTTGCCTCTTCAATCAGCTGATTTAACCATTTTACAGTTTATCTTTAAGCTAAGAGGAGCTCATCACTCTATTTTTTGCTTTCAAATATTTTTTTCAAGTTATTCTCTAATTTTTGGCACTGCTCCTGTTTATGCTTGATCTATCTTTCTAGTCTCCCTATTTTGTCATTGAGATGGTTGCTAATCTGAAGGTATTTTTGCTCCTGCTCTCGAACATCTAATTTATTGATTTATTTCAATCTTTATATTTAGCTATCTTTTCTTTGAAGTTCCTCTTCGAGGTCTTGTATTTCTTTCTGGTAAAAAGAGATTTGTGTTTTTGTGCTGTTTTTGATCTTATGGAGCATGCTATTCTTGCTCTACAGTTAAAGTGTAATTTGCTCGTTGGCAAATTGTAGAGAACTAATTTCTTTGTTCTTAGCCTTCAGTTCCTGAACAATCAATTCAATCTGTTCTTCCTTTTCCTGAATGATGATAGAGGGGTTGGGACTGTAGTTTGAGACTTCTGTGGTTGCTTTCGATTGACTTTCAAAGTACTTGATCTGCTCCAATTTCTTCAGTCTCCTTGCTTGATTTTCATTATATTCCTTCGATAAGTTAAGTTATTCTGTTAATAGATCTTTAGATTTTTGTAAAATTTATATTTTCCTCTTGTGTCTGTCAATCTCTGATGCAAGCTACTATTTGCTGATCATCTCTGCTTTTTCTTATTATTTTTTCTAACAATAGGTTTGCCATTGCTTCCTGAGTTCAAGGCAACTTTCCCTTTAACAGTAGTCCTCATCTATGCTGACTGTGGATTTCGCGCAACTGCCAAAAGCTCGGTGCATTAACGAATTATAAACAGTTATATATCATGGTCAGTTATGGGCAAACAACTACTTCAATATATCTATAGAATCCCTAATTCCTCTTTAGCCCTAGCTTATCATGTTCTCCACGCTTAAAAAGCCATGACTAAGCTCTTTGTATATCCTTAGACGCACGTCTATTCCCGATTAAGACATCTTCGAGCATAGTCTCAAAGAATCATCAAGAAGAGGGTCCAACTCGCCTACCACTATCCTCGTCTTAGGCCATTTAAAAGGCCAGCGCTTGTCTGTTGAATTTCTATTGACGTAAGATTCATTTAACAGAATGGGAGAGGCTAGAGGGTCTTTCTCTACTTATCTCTGTCCCTAACCTAAGTACTCCTTAAGACAAAGTAGGAGGAGAGCAGGATGAAGAATCGCATCTGTGAAGGAGTGAATTCTTGAAGGGGTATAGATGAATCTGAGATCAGAAGCAGGGTAAGCTAGGAAAAATCCTGTGGGTTCAGGCAATTTTTCCTTCATAGCAAGAGCATAAGCTGAGAGAAGAAGATTAGATCCAGCTGAATCACCAGCCAGGGCAATTTTTTTCGGGCGAATGCTGCAATGCTTATGTATTTGAAAACAAAGGAACTTGTATACAGCCAGAGTTTCATATACAGGATCTGGAAATCTATATCTTGGTGGCTTTCCATAGTCGATGGAGAAGATTGGAACATCTATCTCTTTGGCCCACCTCCGAGTATAGTTTTGCATGGTTTCACTAGAAAGAGCAACAAAACCTCCTCCATGAGCATGAAGAATCACATTTTAAAAGTTATGGCCGATGTTTGTCAAAGGCCTGCAGCAACCGCTTGACTAGTAAAGGAAATTAATGGGTCTGTTTGATATTAGTCGGACTTGCACAGTTCTCTATGAAGGAGTGAACAAATCTACAGATTCGAATCTTTCTTAGTCAATTGGGATGTAAATTAGTCGACTCGTATGAATAAAGGGGTAGATGACTGTCTTCAACTTGCTGATGGCTCCTTTCTATGGCAAATTCCATATCTAAGTCAACTGGTTTAATTGTGGATTTCGGATGAAAGAATAGTTCCTGAGCTATGCCTCTTTGAAGTCTATCCAAAATCGAGGGTACCCAAGTCCAAAAGCCATAACTCCCAAAAGAGCATTAGATTGTCTCAGTTATGTCAAAACCGAAGCATTAGTGATTACAATGAGCTTTTAAAAGTATTGATACTATTCTCTTGTTTTTTGTCTGTTATGACATTAAACTACCTCAATGTTTTTGTAAGCTTGAGCATATTTTTGGTTCGAGTTCAAAGGAAAAGTTGATATATCATCCTAAAACTCAACAGCATGGTCTATCAGCTCCTCCAGGGACGCTAGTTTGCCCTCAAGCTCGAGAGTTTTGATAGTTTTTTATAATATGGATAGACTTTCTTCACTCTCCCGATAGTTGTCAAACCATCTTTTCAAATATGAGGTTATTTGGTCAACTGTCTTCAAGTTTACTTTCCAAGGTTACTTTTATATTTTGGCATACAACCGGCTAAATATTTTAGAGTCGTAAACCAAGCTATCATAGATATCTTTATCTTCAAGGTCGACCGACTACAAATATTTCTTTGCTTCTTTGTTCTATATTACAAACCGACCTAACTCTTCGATGAGAGGCGTGATAATTCTTATGTCTTTCATGAGCATAGAGGCATTCAACGTTTTTGGAAATGAAAAAATCATTTGAATAATTATACATTCAATAAAATGAGAAGGTCCAGTATACATCAACCATAGTGCCTGCGGTGCTATTTCTAGTATGATCTGGATCTGCGATCATGTGATTTCTCCTTTCTTTTCTTTTCCTTCTTGTGATGTTTGTCCTTACTACGGCTCCTATCGTGCCTATCATAACGATCATGGTCATGCTATTTTTTCTTTTTCTCTCTGCTTCTCGAGCGATCCTCCTTGTGCTTGTGTTCCTTCTTTTTCTTTTTGCTTGGACTACGCTAGGCTCTTTAATCTTTACGCTCCTCAACTTTTTCAGAATTTTTTGCCTCTACCTTGACCTAAGAAGCACGATTTTATCCCTGAGATATTGCTAATGGCTTATTCTTTTCTCTTTCCATATCGATTTTTTGTTGAACTATTTCGAGCCTGATCTTCAAGGTTTAAATTTAAGTTCTAAGCCGAAGAAATCCCTGATGGATTTTTCCCTAAAGATGCATCTGGATTCTTTTCTAGGTATCATTGATGGTCTGAATAGCACCACAAATTTCACAGATCTAATTGAGTCAAAGCATACCTTCTGGTGCTTCACCACCGCAAGCAGGTTATCACCCATCAGATCTACCTCTTTCCGGTGCTCTCGCAGTCTTTCAACCTCCTCCAAGCAACGAGATGAATCGTCGATCTGACCATTCTAGCCGAAAATGGCCGCTTGTCTCATCATGTCTTCAATCTAATTATCGATGGCCATGATTCTGTCCAGAAGCTGTCTGGGTCGATCGGTGGAAAGTGATGATTTACCCTAAATTGTGCTTTGATTCTTCTTGGTTTTTTGTTCGACTTACTGAAGTCTTCTTTCAATCCAAGCTATTTATCACAAAAGATACCAATGCATTCCTTGATGTACTGCTTCTAGTGCTCGCTTCTGTTCAAATCGCTGTCAAACATGGTCTTAAGATAAGTATCATGCCTCTTGTGGCAAGGCCCCTCGTCGTAGATGGTGTTCGGGAATAGAGTGTTGAAGCAGAAGCAAATCAAAAATGGTTTGCAGACCTGGGTAAGAAGAGAGCTTACGTCAGAGTTGGAGTAATGGTCTCGATTTATTGTGCTGTCTTTGGGAAGATTACGATCCCTTCCCATGAGATTGTCAAGAATACTACGGCTGATATCCATCTCTTATAATTTATAATTATGAGTCAAATCAACTCAGAACCACTCCAATTTTTTGCCACCCTCGATTAATTTTTGACAAAGCTCATGAATGTCCAGTCCTTGAACTGCGTGGTAGTTTCCTTCGATTCTTGTTATAAAGGATCCGCTAATTGCAGAAATTTCATAGCCTCCTGAGTGCCTGTAAGGTTCGGCTTCTTTGGCGAATTATTTCAAGATATCTGGAGTTATTTTTCCGAAAGTGACTTCAGCTCTTGTAACCCACTCATATCGAATCAGAGGCTTTGCATTGAATACAATGATGTTTGCTGTATAAATTCGATGAGTGTTGCCTGAAAGCTCTTGGACCATTTGAATACAGTGCTCTTCGTTTTCCTGAATCAATTGATCGTTACAGGTTTCTCGATGATTTTATCATCAAGCTCGACAATTGTATCGCCACAGATCAGCAAATCCCATTCGACTTTTTCATTCTAGAAGCGAGAAAGGAGCTCATCGACTTTGCCTTTGCAAGTTTGCTGCATACATTCAGGCTTACCAAGTTGTAATCTGCGGGTGATGCGAATGATTATTTGTCAAGGTCCTCTGCAAAAGTACTGGGAATAGACTTGTAGTCAATCCTTTGAGTTTGGAGGAGCTCCTTTCTTGATTTTGACTGTGATCCAAGAATTACCTTCTTGCTGTTGATGGCTTTCAGATATGGCAGCAGCATCGAGATAAATCTTTTATATAATAAGCTCAGGTAATCCTCTCTTCTTTAAAGACTAAAATATCAAGCAATATTTTTATCATTGTACCTGGTCATTAGACTCAAAGATGGCTTTTAAAGTCGGGCCAAAGAATTGGCCCTGCCTCCAAATACATTTTTCCTTTTCAGGACAAGTCCAAATGCGACAAGCATTTCTCTTTCTTTTTCTGCGAATATTTTTGTATCCGTGATTCCGAAGCAAGCAATGGGTTTTTCAAAAGATTTGATGTCAAAGGAAAGTCGCTTACATTTGAGGCTGTTTCTTTCGTTTCCGGCCTATATTGTCTGCTATTTGGATGTTCTGATTCTTATATACTCGATTCCCCTTCCCAGGAAAAGTTCCCATTCAACAATGTACTCATACTCACTCAAAGATATTGAAACCTATCGAGTACTTTGGTAGTGAGTTTAGATCGCAAATGTAGTTACTGACATCTGCTGCCTGTCTTGCTTAGTCTCTCCTTTTATGTCATAAGTCACTCTCATCTCTATTATGTGCTCTTCAAAATACCGGAAGAGTAATCCACTGATCCGATATTCTTTCTACTTTGGTAGCTGCTCCACATCATCAAACCTCTTTGCCGTTGATTTTATATGACTGCTACCCTTCAACTAGCGTCTGCAGTCTAATAGCTGCATCCATGTGGGTGCAGGTTCATCTGAAGGTTATCTGTCTGTCTGGCCGGTATTCATCGATTTTATTTTCACCCAAAGAGAATGAATTTCCTTATCTTTCTTTTGAACCTCCTCTTTAAGTTATAAATTTTGCTTTTCTGCGGTTTTTACTTTATTCTTCAATAATTCAAGCTAACTCTTATGAAACTTTTACACAATCTTTTTTTATTTCTCAACAGTTTATAATTGTTCCTTCATGCTTTTATTTTACTGTTGAAGTAGTTGGTAAGTTTACTTTGGTCCTTCAGAGTCATTTTTTATTGTCTTAGGGATTGACTGTCTTGTTTAAAGCTATCTCATCTTGCGAGATTGGAAAATCAAACTTCTTTATTGAGTATCGTGCTGCTTTCTTTGGTCTTGGGTTTTCCTCTTTAAATGAGCGATTTATTCAGTGAGCATATTAATCTTCTTCTGGGCCTCCTCTTCCTTCCTGTATATGTCCATATTCATTTCCTTCTTTTCGAACTTTTCATGAACCTTTAAGCTTTGGTGAAGGTCCTCTATAACTCTGTCTTTTTCTCTGATTTCGTTATGCAAGTCACCTATTTTCTGAGATTAATATGCTTTGATTCTGGCTCTCAAAGATTCAACTTCTTTCTTGAGTGAGTGATTTTTCTTCATTTCGATGTCCAACTCTCTCTTGATGACATCTACTTTACATATTTTTTACCCTCTTTATGATGATCTTCCTTTTATTGCTTCGGCTTGACAGCTACTTTATCAATCAACTGGTTAAGTGTGTCATTGAGCTGCTTGAGCTATTATTTAAGCTGGTCATTGTTCGTCTTCTGTTTGTGGAGATTTTTTTGCCTGATTTAGGATATTTTTACAGTTCTTTGATTCGATTCTGATACTTGTAGATTATTTTCTTGAGTCCCTCAATGTTACTGTTGTCAAGATGCTCAACTACCAATGATTCCTATAGTTATGCTTATTCCATCGAAGTTCCTATACTATTTTTGGACATTCTTTAACAATTATTAAGTTGTATAAAACAAAAATAAAATTTGGTGATTCAACAGCCTGATGAAGCCTATTGCTCCCCCTTTTGCCAAATGTATCAAATATATCCCACATTTAGAGAATCGTCAGTATTTAGGTTCATGTTAGTTTACGCTGCCATTTTATACAATTATCTCTTAATAAGATGGGAGGAGCGGAATCTCTATGCATGAGCTGCATTAATCGTGGATTTGGCGGTAACAATGGTTACGAGTATGAAGTATTTCAAAAAATGCCTTTCTTTGGCTCAGTCAGCAACTATCTCCGGTTTTTCAATCAAACCAAAGGCATGAGTTAAGGAGGTTCAGGATCCATGATCTCCAATATTGCTAACATGATTCCTGGGTTCAAGCAGAATGGTTTGAATCCAAGCAGCTTGATACCTGGTGGTCAAGGTCAAACATTTCCTCCAGGACCAGGAGGTCAACAGACTCCAATGGACGCTCAGAGTATATTCAAGATGTTAAACATCAGGAACCTGAAACCTATTGCAACTGAAAAAGGATCAAAGAGTATCTTCGATTTGGTGGGCAATGATACTTTTGTGCGAAAGATCAAGAAATCTAACTACAATGAAGTCATAAAAAGCATGGAAGGTTCTAACTAACTATTTACTGATACTGAATTTCCACCCAATAACTAGTCCTTGGGTGACCTGAGGGCCCACGGAACAAACTCTTCCAGAATCAGCTGGAAAAGAATCCGCGATATAATGCCCAATGCTGTTTTTATCAAGGACGTGATTGAGCCAGCCGATATTCTCCAAGGACAACTCGGTGACTGCTATTTTTTGTCAGCTCTATCAGCGCTGGCTGAGCAAGGATTCAGAATCAAGAGTCTTTTCCCTTCTGTGGAGATGAATCAACATGGAATATACATGGCGAGAGTTCTCCACAACGGATAATATCAAGAAGTTGTCATTGATGATTACTTCCCTGTTGATGAGAATGGAAAGGTCTTCTTTGCTCAACCTGCCGGAAATGTAGAAATATGGGTGATGGTTCTCGAAAAAATATGGGCAAAACTGTACGGCTCATACGCAAATATCATTGGAGGCCTCCCTAACGAGGTCCTCCATGCCTTTAGCTCTGCTCCAGTTTATTTCCAAAGCATACCTTCAGACCCAGCCAAACAAGAGCTTCTCTGGCAAAAGATGCTTGTCAACGATAAAAACGGGGCTTTATTGGCATGTGGAACCAAGAGCGATGCTAGCATTGAAGAATACGGCTTTGTGAAAGGACATGCATATACTATTGTAAGCTTTGACTTATTCAGCTGGGCGTGTACGATAGGCCACAAAGAATGATTAAGCTCAGAAACCCTTGGGGACACAAATAATGGAGAGGGAGAGCCAGTGACTACGACTTAGCCTTCTGGAACAGCGTCAACGCTACAGACAAACAGTTGTTGGACTACAATGACCATCTTAGGCAAAAAGACAGCGATGGAATATTTTTTGTGGTCTGGGAAGACTTCCTCAATTTCTTTCAATTAGTCGACATCTGCAAAATTTTTGACAATGCTCATTACAATTTTGTCCCAACAGAATTCAATAACCTCGAAGAAAAACTCTTTGAATTCTAAGTCAAGAACGACTAACCTTCTTTGTTGACCATAGCCATCACTCAGCCCAGCAAAAGAGGCACTACAATCAGCTCATACTCTAGAAATTATGCTGCTCTCGGAAAGTGGGACGAACAGTATAAATGCTATCGATACGTTCAAAGCAAAACCTCAAAAAATTTTCCTGACAACTTCATTGAAGTTGAGAGAGCTACAACCGGAAAGTACTGTCTGTACACCAAGTATCTTCTCAATAGAGAATTGACTGTTTCAAAAGGATCTGTTAGCGCATACTCACTAGCTCCAGTGGCCATCAAAGATGCTAAAGGAATCACTTCTTAAAAATTCCTGAAGGAGATCATGTTTGATCATGCAAGCAAAAATCCCAAAAGGAAGAATTTGAATAATCCCAACGACTGGATCTGTTCAGATATTTTACTCAACTAAGGTGGATTTTCATATTTCGTAGCAAATGTCGACAGTAATTCTCGATCCAGATTAGGAGTAACTTTGAATGAAAATGAATACACAGATCGGAGACTAGTGCTGCTTCCTCCTCACAAAGGCTGTTCTGTCCTGAAATAGGAAGTAAAGGGAGGAAAACCTTTGGTGGTGGTAGCTGAACTGTTGTCAGAAAATTTCCCCTCAAGCATTACAAATCCGTCACCATTAGTTACCCCCTTAGAATGATCTCTTTGTTTTTCATTTCGACATCTAAAATTTATTTATAAATTTTCTCGATGGCTGCATTGACGTCATAAGGAATCACCGACAAATTAGCATTGATACTCAAAATGGAAAAGGCCAAAATCAAGAAACGAGGAGTATTTAACACTCTGCTTGGATATTTTTTCCTTTTTTCCCTCATATACATCAGCCGGGAAATTGGAATTCGGGTCTGGCCATAGCATGTCGAAGATAAAAACTGGTTCTTCTGGAAAGGTGCAATATTGCTTCATTACTTGGCATAAAGCTGGACCTTCCTCTTGATGCTTCCTGGATACCTGAATTGGTTCCCCTCATTCTATGAAAAGTACAAAGTCAACAAGGAAGCGACTTGGCCTTGGGAAAGACCTAACTGGAAGCTAATGCGAAGAAAAATGATATACAATCTCATAATCAACCAAGTCTTTATCTTCCCACTCTTTTTGTCGTTCTCTTCAATCTTGGGAGTCAAACAAAGATTCACAGACTTTCCTTCTTTTTGGGAAATTTTTTGGCAACTATGCGTCATATACTTTCTAGATGATACGTTTTTCTACTGGGGACATCGAACATTCCACACCTTCAAATGTCTGTACAAAATGCATAAGATCCACCACGAGTACGATAAAGTGTTCACCTTCACTACATAATACTTCCATCCTTTGGACTACGCTGTTGCTAATGTGGTACTTCGTTTACTATATAGTTGCCGGGGGCTGTCGGTTTGATAGTTCTAGGAAGCAGGGCTCACTGCTTTACATACTTCTTCTGGGTCTGCTACAAGATATCTCTCAGTACAGAAGGACACTCGGGCTATGAATTTCCTTGGAGCCCTGTCAGGATGCTACCCTTTGTGTTAGGGCCTGTATTTCATGATCATCACCATAGTGTAAACGTTGGAAATTACTCTGGAAGTTGCTATTTGTGGGATCTGATGTTAGGAACCGGATAGCACTTTTTTAAGTCCTATCTCAAGGAAGATGAACCTTCTCGAAGTGTAAAAAGTGATTGATTGATCAATTTAAATTATCCTACCTATATGAACAAAGCAACAATCAGATTCTCTTCAAAATATTGAA
>Ga0100402_1007543_pt1 | contig 10477 bp, 6 predicted proteins | sample CryGeyme20150102_FD_80419 | JGI IMG/M metagenome (GOLD analysis project Ga0100402, IMG submission 80419) | Groundwater microbial communities from Crystal Geyser aquifers in Utah, USA - Crystal Geyser metaG 2015-0102 | ecosystem: Environmental > Aquatic > Deep subsurface > Groundwater | place...
CAAATGGGTAAAGCCAGGCATGATGGTATCGGCGTGCTCTTCGGCAAGCTTGACCAACACCACTTGCAAATGTTTGATGCGTTTCATCAAATCATCAGTGCGTTTACGCAAATAAAGGCGCGTATCTGTGCCCACTTGATCATTGCGACTGCGGGCTGTGTGTAAACGTTTACCTGCATCACCAATGATATCAGTTAAGCGCTTTTCAATGTTCATATGTACATCTTCAAGCGCGATCGTGAATTGCAAAGCACCCGACTCAATCTCATCTTGCACTTGCTGCAAACCAGAAAGAATAAGCTTTAAATCATCATCACTTAAAATGCCTTGGGCAGTCAGCATGGTTGCATGTGCACGCGAGCCAGCGATATCTTCAGCATACATACGCGCATCAACGTGCGTTGAAGCATTAAAAGCTTCTACAAAGGCATCTGTGGGGCCTTCAAAACGGCCACCCCAAGGTTTATCGGACATCTTTATCCCCTTTTATCGTTGACAACTTAAGCGTTGGCTACGCGGCGTGTTGAAGGCGTATCTTTGGTTTCAGGGCGAATGCCCAATTTGGCAAACAAAGCTTTGTCTTCATTGGCTTCGTTGTTGCCAGTGGTGAGTAATTTCTCACCGTAAAAAATAGAGTTGGCACCAGCCAAAAAGCAAAGCGATTGCATTTCTTCGCTCATTACTTCACGGCCAGCTGACAAACGCACATGCGAAGATGGCATGGTAATGCGCGCAACAGCAATGGTGCGGATAAAATCAAAATTATCCAAATCGGCGACATCAGCCATGGGTGTACCTTCTACCTTCACCAACATATTGATTGGCACAGACTCAGGATGCGGATTCATACGCGCCAATTGCGCCACCATGCCCGCGCGATTTTTCAAGGCTTCGCCCATACCCACAATGCCACCACAGCAAACGCTCATGCCTTCAGCTCGAACATTTTTCAGTGTATTCAGGCGATCTTCATAAGTGCGGGTGGAAATAATATCCTTATAAAATTCAGGGTCGGTATCGAGATTATGGTTGTAATAATCAAGGCCAGCAGCTTTAAGCTTTTTGGCTTGCTCGGCATCAAGCATGCCCAAGGTAGCGCAAGCTTCCATGTCCATGGCTTTGACTTCTTTGATCATGTCGAGCACCAATTCAAAGGCACGGCCTTTGGGCTCACGCCAAGCAGCACCCATACAAAAACGTGATGCGCCTTTTTCTTTGGCAGCAGCAGCAGCTTTCATCACCTCTTCTTTTTTCATTAAAAGTTCGGATTCAAGGCTGGTATCATAACGTGAAGATTGCGGGCAATACTTACAATCTTCAGGGCAACCGCCTGTTTTGATGGATAAAAGTGTAGAGAGCTGTACTTGATTGGGATCAAAATAAACACGATGCGCTTGTTGCGCTTGAAACATCAAATCATTAAACGGAAGTTCAAATAGTTTTACAATTTCGTCCACTGTCCAATCAAAGCGCATGTATTTCTCCATATACCACTAAAAAACAGGGCGCAACCTAAACGGAAGCGCCCAAAGAATAAACCGTAACTTATTTGTCTAATTGAAAACTAGAAATGATACGTTACGCCGCCTGCAATCAAGTGAACTACTGATTTATAAACACCATGATATGCAGCATTGGTTGGCGCAGCAGCTGTTCTATCTGCAAGCCATACATACGCATAAGCCAAATCCATCGTTAAATTATCTGAGAAGTCTTTGCCATAACCCAGGCTAACCAATTGCCTATCATTGCCAGGCAATCTCGGAGAGAAGTCAGTTGCATTCACTGGTGTTGGATCGTTGGTGTAACCCACACGAACCTTGGTATTCTGATTATACGCATATTCAACACCCAAACGAATTGCAGTTGTTGCTTTCCAGTTTTCAGGAATAGTCGATGTTGTACCAGTAGCGATATTTAAGGTGGATGGATCATAATCAATCACAATTTCATTAAATTTTTCCCAGTTTATGCGATCAGCCTGAACACTCACTAGCCAGTTGCGGCTGGGACTAAAAGTGATTGCCGCTGTGATCAAATCCGGGAATGTCACAGAAGTGTTTGCATTAGCACCAATACCTTCCAGACCCAAAATCGCCATACCTGGACCTCCAACAGCTGTACCGGAAATATCAACTTTGACACTGGAGCGGTAGCTCAAGCCAACACTAAACGCATCGGCTTTATACAAAGCCGCAATATTCCCACCAAAACCATCACCGGAACCACCAATCTTCAACGACTGTCCGTCCAAATGCACCTTAAAGGCATTGTAATAGGAAAATCCTGCTGCCACAGACAAATTGTCGTTCATCTGAAAAGCCACATTTGGATTCACATGCACAGCTTGAATTTCTGAGAACGTGACACTGTCTGCCCCCGCTGCAAGTTGAGAAAACGGTGCACCCGAATCTGTCCAATCCACAGACAAACCAAACGGCGAATTCACACCCAGACCAAAGCTAAGCTTCGAATTCTCTAATCCATATCGCGCGTAAGCTTGCGGTACAACATGCACACCCTTCGTTGCTGAATACGTTTGCCCACCCGCCTCAAAATCATTGAGTGGATAAACCAATGTTGCACTCACCGATGCATTATTTTCTTGAAACGATAAACCGGCAGGGTTAAACCAGTTAGCGGAAGCGTCATCAGCAATCGCAGAGAAGGCGTTACCCATGCCCATAGCTTTGGCTCCTTGCTCAGGAATCATGTACCCACTGGCAAGTGCTTGTGAGCTACACAGAAGTAGCGCAGCTATCGTAATAGCAGTTTTTTTCATAACCAAGCCCCCAGAGATAGTGTTTGAGTAATCGTTAGGATATTTCATATCTTACTCCGTAACCGTTGTGCTGCTGGTAGCAATCAAACCTGCAGCTAAGAATGTAGCCATATCTGTTTGCATAGCAGTTGTCGCTGCAGCTGAGTCTGTTGGACTTAAGAATGAGCTATGGGTGCCCGCTGTATAGTTAATAAAGCTATTTACGGATTGCGGTGAGGCTAACACTGAAGGCCAGCCAGTCGCACCGTTGCCACTTACCTGAGCAAGACCCATATTTGCTGATAAAATATCTGTTTGGGTATTGGGAACAACGGCATCCGGAGTCGTCTTCATCAGGAATATACTTCTTGTGCCAGCTGTTGCTGCATAGTTGATTGGGTCTGCGTCATCAACCACTGTCTGGGCAGCCACCATAAATGAGCCATAATCTGCAGAGCCAGTCGCAACACCTTTTGCAAGTAAACCTGCATTAACATCAGGAGAAATGCTAACTGAGTTTTGAAGAATATCGGTATAGACCCCACCAGGATTGGCCAAAACACCACGCACAATTGCTGGCTCAACGGCCATAAACATGGTACCTAAAATACCACCGTTGGAGTGGCCTACAAATTTAAACCCTGCTTGTGGAATATCAGCTACAGCATCAGCGCCTGGTGCACCAGTGGTATTATTCACTACATCCATGGTTTGAATTTCCAACAAACGAGTCAAATGCACCAAATCCAGCACGGACTGACGCACATTATCTCTAGCCGTCAGCAAGGACGCCAGATTCAAATAATGCTTACCGCTAGTGTCTGCCACACCATCAGGGCCAAGAGCACCAGTAGTATTATTGTAATAATCAAGACCAAAGGTCCGGCTACCATGAAGAACTGCATCAATCGCAATCGTTGCAAAACCAGCTGTTGCTAGCGTATTTGCCACGCCAAACACCACTGATTTATCCACAGTAAAACCATGTTGAAAAATCACCACTGGCCATCCACCAGCAGGTGCCGGGCTTGCTGGAATCGTCATCAAGAAAGGTACCGTTTGCGTAGACTTAAGTGTAGGCAATGCCGTCGCAGGATTTAAAATTTCAAACTTTCCGGTTAGCGGCGCTGTTGGATTAGCTGAACTGTAAGCATCCAGGAAATATGGAAGTTTGACTGCACCAATCACTACCGATGCAACGTTAGCTACAGCAGCAGTAGGAACGTTATTAACAGTTGCGAATGTAGATGCTGGCAAAACACCTAGATTACCAGTTGCACCCGAAGGTGTTACTGGGAATGTAATAAAATCTGCTCCTGTAACATTCGCTGCGCTTGTTGCCTGCACTGCGGCTAAGACAGCACCAACAGTTTGAGTTTTAAAAGACCACGCCACCACCACATCAGCTGCTGCTATCGTAGGTGTCGCCAGCGCACTAGCTACGCCCAGCATCGCTTGATTTAATTGGCGAAGGCCTTCCAACTGCCCTGCAGTTGCATCATCGCGACCAGGTACTTGGCTTGCCCCATAAGGGTCAACCAATGCTGTAGGACTTTTAAGTATAGTATACAACGCTGAGGGGCGAGCAGATTCGCCCGAAGTTGATTTCAGTGAATTGGAAACAATTACCATATAGTTTGTATTTGATTTGAGTGGCTTGATGGGCTTAATAACCAACAACTTATCATTCGTTGGTGATGGAAGTGCCACAAAATCTGTGCCGTTGAGCAACTCAGCGGTAATACCTGTAACAGCAAAACTATTGAATATGCCGGCATCAGTAACCTCAAAAACACGTACTGCAGCTGCCACTGTTGTGGCATCAATAGGCAATGCGAAAGTTGTAGTAATAGGTGCTATTGTAGAAAAACCATCTAAAGCGTTTATGCCAACTTTTGGGTCAGATATATCAGCAGCGTCAACCACGGTAATATTGACAGTACCATCTGTTGAGCCTGCAAATAAAATATTATTAGGAAAGGGTATGATGCCATCTGTGGTACTGTATATTGCTTCCATTGGAGCCGTTGTACTTATCGTACCAGGACCCGCATCTTCTTTTGTACAAGCCGTTAAAATAGCGAAACTCGCTAACAGCAGCATTGAAAAAATCCTCATACACACCTCCCAGTGCCAATCAATTCTTACGTTATTTTTATAGCTTACAATTATCCGTTTATCAAATCGTCCGTTGTACCTCTGAAGTTTCGATACCATAATCGGCGCGGAATATTTTATCAATTCATATCAAGCGAGTTATCCATGCCTAAGATTTACGCTCAATCTGCACAAGCCAAACAAGCACTTAAGCTTGTTACTGAACTACAAAACCGTTTTGTCACTAAGCTTGAAACCGCTTCAACTGCACTAAAACTACCTCAGAAATTTCAAGCCGTTGAATGGCAGCGCGATGAGGGAACCCATGGCGGAGGCATTCGTTTTGAGACTGCAGATGGGCTGATGATAGGCCGCGGCTCTGTGAATGTTTCACAAGTGCATTATGATGAAAATCCAGATAAAAAATTGGGTTCTGCCACTGCTATTTCGACGATTATTCACCCTAATCACCCCCTTGCACCCAGCGTGCATATTCATATCAGCTGGACAGAAATGAAATCTGGGCATGGCTATTGGCGGATGATGGCTGATTTAAACCCTGCCAATGAAGACCCCAAGGCCACGGCCTTGTTTTTATCAACATTACAACAAGCTGCACCCAAGCAATTTGATGAAGCTAAAGCCCAAGGTGAGCGCTATTTCTATATCCCTGCCCTCAAGCGTCATCGCGGTGTTGCCCACTTTTATTTAGAAAGTTACGCCACCGACAATGCAGAAGATGATTTCAATCTCGCCCAATCAGTGGGTGAAACTGCGATTGATACTTATGTAAATATTTTGCAAGCGAGCTTAACGGATGCAAGAGAAGCCACTGCCACTGAAATCCAAGCGCAGAGTGATTACCACACCCTCTATTTCTTCCAGGTCTTAACTCTGGATCGCGGTACAACCACAGGCTTGCTCGTACACAACCAAAATGATGTTGGCATTCTCGGATCATTACCTGCAATGCTGGATAAAACACTACTTCAATCATGGAAAGAGCGACTTGAAACGCCACAAGATTTATTGCTACAAAGCTTACTTGATGCCTTGCCAAACAGCCCACACGTACGCATCGATGAAGCAGCCAAAGCCAAATTAGCGCAAGCAGTGCGTGTGTTTTATCAGCAATACCCTGACGCCATCAATATGCAAGCTTCAGGACATATCACACCACCAACTGTTAAAAATCATAGTTAAGATGCGCTGGACTTGTGCATAAGCCTAGCTAAACTCTCAAAGTTACATCAAACAAACATTTAATTAATTATTCACCCATAAAGGAAACGTTCATGCTTCAGCACTTATCATCAACGCAAGTCATTGTTTTAGCCGCAGGAAAAGGCTCGCGCATGTTTTCCACCAAGCCAAAAGTGCTTCACCATGTCTTGGGAAAATCGATGCTTGAGCATGTGTTACATACCGCTGAAGATTTACAGCCTGAGTCTGTTACTTTGATTGCTGGTCACGGCATCGACCAAGTCAAAACCCACATTGGTGAACCTGAAAATCTCCATTGGGTGGAGCAACGTGAACAGTTAGGTACTGGCCATGCCGTACTTCAAGCCGAAAACGCACCCAGCCAAGCGGACACCACTTTAATTATATGCGGCGATACCCCCCTGCTGAAAAGCGAGTCTTTGGCTGCTTTTGTCAAAGCACACCAAACCCACCAAGCTGATATTTCAGTGCTTTCCGCCATGGTTAAAAACCCAACAGGTTATGGCCGCATTGTTCGCGACGCATCCGGTGAAGTGGTTGCTATTGTTGAAGAAAAAGACGCCACTGATACGCAACGAGAGATCCAAGAAATCAGCAGCGGTATTTTTTGCGTGAATCGTGCAAAGCTTTTTACATGGTTACACCGCGTTGAAAACAACAATGCGCAACAAGAATATTATTTGCCAGACATCCTCAAACTTGCGATTGCTGAAAAGAAAAAAGCCCTTGCTGTCGTCATCGCCAACCCACGGGAAGTGATTGGCATTAACGACAGAAGCCAATTGGCAGCAGCTGAAAAAATCATGCAGCGTGAAATTATCCGCGAATGGCAAATCAAAGGCGTCACCGTGGAACAAGCCGATACCGTGCGCATTGAAGCCAAGGTGAAAATTGGTATTGATTCGGTGATTAAAGCGGGCACCCAACTTTTGGGCTCTACTCACTTGGGTGATGGCTGCGTCGTTGGTCCGTATGCTGTGTTGCAAGACAGCTGGTTAGAAGAAGGCATTGTTATCGCGCCGTTTTCTCACTTGGAACGCACCAGTGTTGCTGATAAAGCTTCAATTGGCCCGTTTGCCCGTTTGCGCCCAGGCGCTAGGTTGGATGAAAACGTCAAAATCGGTAACTTCGTGGAAATCAAAGAAGCGATTATCGGTAAAGACAGCAAAGTGAATCACTTAAGCTACATCGGCGACACTGTGATGGGCGAAAATTGTAATATCGGGGCTGGCACCATTACCTGTAACTATGACGGCGCAAACAAACACAAAACCACGATCGGAGATGGCGTATTTGTCGGTTCTGATACCAAGTTGATTGCACCGGTACAAATCGGCAACAACGCCACGATTGGTGCTGGCAGCATTATCACCAAATATGTACAAGAAGATGGCCTGACCTTGTCAGCCCGCCCCGAGCAACGCCATGTACAAAACTGGGTGCGCCCGAAAAAAGGACAACACTAAATGTGCGGAATTATCGGCGCTGTTTCTAGCGGTAACGTAGAGCATATTTTATTGCAGGCCCTTAAAACCATGGAATACCGTGGTTATGATAGTGCGGGTGTTTGCATCATCCATGATGAAAAAAGTGGCCTGCAAACCACCAAAACCAAAGGGAAACTGATTCACTTAGAACAAGCACTGCAACAAAAACCTCTTTTGGGTGGATTAGGCATTGGCCATACCCGCTGGGCAACCCATGGCGCACCTGAAGCAATCAACGCCCATCCGCATCAAACTGAAAATATTGCCGTAGTTCACAATGGCATTATCGAAAACCATCAACAATTGCGCATTGAATTAAGCCAAAACGGCGCTCTGTTTGTTTCAGAAACAGATAGTGAAACCATCCCCTGGCTTTGGCAACGTGAACTCAGCAGCGCCAGCTCACCTGAAGCCGCCTTTTTAAACACACTCAATCTATTGCACGGTGCCTTCGCCATAGCGGCGATTCAAAAACACGATGCACAAACACTTTGGTTTGCCCGCCGTGGTAGCCCTTTACTTCTGGCAAGAGGAAAAAATGGTATCTTTGTGGCCTCTGATGCTTTGGCCGTTGCCAGCGAAGCAGAACAAGTGGCTTACTTACAAGAGGGCGAATGGGGTTACACCACGCTCAATACCACAAAAGTATTCAGCAAAGATGGTCAACCTGTTGAAATAAAATGGGAAAAAATTCCGCATATGATGACAGCTACAGGTAAAGGCCCTTATGCACATTATATGCTCAAAGAAATGCATGAGCAGCCCAGAGTTTTCCTGGATATCTTGAATGCTTACACTCAAAAAGATGGCACCATCAACTTCCCTCAAGCCAGCTTTATCAATGAAGTCGCCCTGCCCAACCGCATTATCATGGTAGCATGTGGCACTTCCTATCATGCCGCTTTAACTGCGCGCTATTGGATTGAGCGTTATCTGAAAATACCAGTTGAAGTGGATGTCGCATCTGAATTTCGCTACCGCGACCCTGTCATTGGCAGCAATACCTGGCTTATCACCCTATCGCAATCAGGAGAAACTGCAGACACGCTGGAAGCGCTTCGTCTGTTTAAGAAACAAACACCAGACAATCTATCATTGGCCTTTTGCAATGTACCCCATTCATCGTTGGTACGTGAATCTTCAGGGCTCATTGAGCTTTTTGCTGGCCCTGAAATCGGTGTGGCATCAACCAAGGCATACACCGCACAACTTATGGCGCTAGCCCTTTTCTCTTTAAAGCTTGCCCATGTCGCCAAAGCTATGGACCAAAACACCATCCAAGGGCATATCCAAGCTTTGCACAAAGCAGCATTGGGTGCTGGCACCTTACTAGAAAATGCAGCCCAGTTTGATGGATTGACTCAACTCTTTTCACAATCACATGGTGCCTTATTTTTAGGTCGCGGCCCTTGTTACCCGCTGGCGCTCGAAGGCGCGCTAAAATTGAAGGAAATTTCATATTTGCATGCTGAAGGTTACCCAGCTGGTGAAATGAAACATGGCCCGATTGCTTTGATTGATGAAAACTTACCCGTAGTGGTACTGGCTTTGCGCCAATATCATTTGGATAAAGTCATTTCAAATCTACATGAGGTACAGGCGCGTGGGGCGAAAGTTATTTTAATTACCGACATTAACCCATCTGAACAGCCCAAAGATATGAATGCCATCGTGCAAATTCCTGAAGGCGATTTCTTCAGCGCTCCGTTGCTTGCAATTATCCCACTTCAGTTTTTAGCTTATAATGTGGCAAGATCCAAAGGCACTGATGTGGATCAACCAAGAAATTTGGCCAAGTCGGTCACTGTTGAATAGGATTTAAGATATGAAAATATTAATCGTTGTATTTATGGTGCTCATAGCGGCTGCAACAGGATTATATTTTTCAATGTCAGGAAACATAAAATTCGATTCCAACGCCGATATGCTGCAAATGGGTGAATTTGCGCTTCAAGAGCAGCGCTTTGAAGATGCATTTACATGGTATGAAAACGCTGCTTACCAAGAATTAAGCGAAGGTAGATACCAACTCTCAAAACTCTATGCAAGTGGCCAAGGAACAGAACAAAGTGATGCGCTAGCTGCCCACTGGATGAAGCTTGCAGCGCAGCAAGGCTTGAGCAAAGCTGAGTATGAATATGGTTTGATGTTAGAATTTGGTCGCGGCAAGCAAAAAGCCAAACCCTCAGAAGTATTTTCTTGGTATCAAAAAGCAGCGAAGAAAGGGCAAGCTGAGGCGATGTTGAAAGTGGCACAATTTTTAGCTGATGGTATTGGCGTGCACCATAATGATAAGGAAGCACTACAATGGGCACTCAAGGCACAGGCAGCTGGCGCAAAAAACACTGCAGTTTTAATTCAAAAAATTGTCGCAGGCATTACCAAAAAAGCTGGTAAAGGGGATGCCCAGGCGCAATACCTCTTAAGTGAAATGCTGATGCAGGGTACGGGGGTAGAAAAAGACAAGGTACAAGCTATTAAGTGGGCCCAAAAAGCTGCTGAACTTGGTCAAACTGAAGCCCAGCTCATCATTGCTAAACATCTGATGACTGAAGGTAAAACATCGGACGCAATCCATTGGGCAAAAAAAGCTTCACAACAAGGGTTGATACCAGCCGGTTACGCATACGCTGCAATGCTTGCCAACACTTCAGCAGGCGAAACACAGGCAAAAGATACTTGGCGCTGGCTCTACCACGGCGCACAGCACGAAGACAAAGAATCACTCTATAATCTATCCACATGCTTGATACATCAATTTCTGGCACTACCCAAAAATGACGTGAATGTAGAAAACTGGCTCACTACCTCTGCAAGAGCTGGTTTAACAGCGGCGCAAAACGATCTTGGTATTTACTTGCTTCTCGGCAAGAAAGATGTCCGCAATGCCACCAAATGGTTAACTGTA
>Ga0100402_1007544_pt1 | contig 10476 bp, 6 predicted proteins | sample CryGeyme20150102_FD_80419 | JGI IMG/M metagenome (GOLD analysis project Ga0100402, IMG submission 80419) | Groundwater microbial communities from Crystal Geyser aquifers in Utah, USA - Crystal Geyser metaG 2015-0102 | ecosystem: Environmental > Aquatic > Deep subsurface > Groundwater | place...
AATAATAATAATCTTGATTTTTTTGCTATTTTTCTTATTTTAGATAATCTTTATGCAGTTGAAGGGAAGCATTCCCAGAAAATCAGCTAGTCTTCTACTTCTCAGACCAAGCCCACCCTCAAGGATTTCCTTCTTCGACTATGATATCCTTGTCTTGCAAAGGCATGTACTTACCTTGTGACTAAGAAACACATGAGTTTCGGATCAGCTCTTGTCTTTCCGGGAGGGAAACTTGAATCTGAAACTGACTAAGCTCATTACTTAAAATATTCCCTCAAGAGCAATCTTCACTCTGCTGCATTGCGTGAAACCTTCGAAGAAACTGGTCTCTTCTTCCCTCGACAGCCACTTCTCTAGAGTCAAAAACTGAAACAGCTTGAGCAAATTCGTCTCAATTACATTGCGAATACCTTCCAGTAGGCCAGCAAAGCAAAAGCAAAAAGCTACGAACAGCTATCTTAACTTTTCGCTCCATCGCAATCATTGATCCCTTTCGTCAGGATGATCACTATCCCTGCTATCAAACGTCGCTATGATGCTACTTTCTTCGTGCTGGGTCTATAAGACTACAAATATATTAATTTTGCCAAATATGCTGAACATGAAAAACATTTGCACAATATTGGCGATATCTTGCACTGTCCTCATGAATACACCAATTTCAGGTGGATGAACCCTGCAGAAATACTCAAAGAACATTTTAGCAAAACAGCGGTTGTGGCACCTCCTCAGTTCATCATGCTCAATATCATGCTTAGCTTCACAAAAAAACAACAATTCATGGATTTCCTGAAAAGCCATAACTTGACAGAAAATCAATACAATCCTAACCTAGGACCCAACGTTATTAGTCTAGTTAAAAATACCGGCAGTTCAGCTGAGAAGTATCCATACGCTGCCACATTAGTCGGAGATCGAGAGTTTCCATACGACAAAATCATGGCAACTGAAACTTGTGAGTAGTTGAAGAAGGAGGTGAATGAATGGAAAGATGTCTTGAGTCATAAAAACGATACCATTTTAAATAGATTTTTGTTCCAACAAGGGAAGCTTTTTTTCGAGAACGAATATGAAGTGGATTGTAGAGATGGAGAGAGCGTGATTTAGAAGATGAAAGGATGGCGGGAGTTAAATTAGCAATTAGATTAACTGACTATCTGATCTCTGATCTCATCAAATTAACTTAGTCATCTTAGTCATATTAATATTGCTTAAGGCTTAACTATTAACAATTAGTATAGTTTAATCAATTCCGAACAGCTAAATATTCTCCTTGAAGCAAATATTATAATAAAAAATCTTTGTTTATGTCTTTAATTGACCTCCGCCAAATATTCTCGATCATAAATCTCAAAGCATAGCCATATTTTTTTGCAAACCGGACAGTATATCAAACTATTTTCATTTTAGAGTAACACTAATTGCAGTAAACGGCTAATCTGCAGCTATATTCGATGATTCTTGCCTATTTGTTACAAATCAATAATTATAGCAATACATTATTATACTTCATTTTGTTTGCAATAAATTTATGAATGTGCAAATCAAAAACCTCCTGCTGCTAGTGTCTTTATTCCCAACAAATTCATCAGCATCAACACAAAGCCAACGATGACCAGCATAATCAGTGCAAAAGTCTCAATATATAACAACCATCTAGATTTGTAATGCACACTGCACTGGCAGTCATGTCCGATTATCTTCTTGTTCCACTCCTCGTCACCCTAAATAGTGCCGCTACTCCTGTCATACCAGATGCATTTTAGGTGAACCCAAACGGGAATAACAAGTACATAACTAAATGCCACAACTGATCCATTGATAGTATAAAGCAATTGAAAATTGGCTCCTAGTACATATACGAGGATGCTGGCAATAGTCACTAAAAGATAGTACATAAATTCTTTGAAGCTGAGCTTGGCACTTAGATCTATCTTGAAGAGCTGGAAAAATCGGATCCTGACTAAAAAATCAAATACATAGAAACATTCAAGAAATTAGGATAACCGGTGAGCGATCCCACCACAAATGAAAGGTTGATAAAGATGACATACCAAGATGTCGGCGGGAAGAAATCCGTGATGAGTTGGACATGAGCAAGGTAAGAATGTCTGTTAATGATAGCTGAATCGTATGAAGATTACATATACTTCCCAGAGAGCACAAGAGAAAGATGCCAAAACCCATCAAGAAGGATGCCTTGATGACCCATTGATATTTGCTTTTGTCTGCCACTTTCAGCACATTTTGAGCTGCAAAGTCATGAATTTCCAAGCCTGAGATGAGAGTTGCTGCTAAAGTGTAGGGAGGGCCAGTTTCAGGGATCGAGTTTGGGCCAGCTGGAGCAGTCACTAAAGTCCATATCAAAAAGACAAGATATAACACAAATGCAGCAGTCCCTATGGCCATGGTCTATTCAGCAAAATGAGCGATTCTTGCCCATATAGTAATGGCAAACAGAAACACTCCAACAGCGCTAGCACTTTCCCAGGTGCTAAGCCCAGTATATCTTTGCAACTCCAGACATACTATTCTGACCATCAGAAGCAGAAAAGGAAGCAAACTGACCCAAATGATGAAACCGTATCCGACAAGATATTTATGGTCGTTTTTGAAGTGCTCTAAAATACTTTCTTTCATGCTTATGGCGTGACCCAAGTGGGTGACGATTAATGAGGCAGTGTAGTAGAGGATAAAAGACACTATGACATTTGTGAGTATGATGGTTAGCCAGCCAACATTGAGACTGATGATAGGGATCACCATGCAACTGGTGCCGACCATTCCGCTGACGATGATTAGGACCATGATTGGTGCACTGACGCGAACACCCGCATTGAACTAATTTGTTTATTGATCCCAAGGCAAGATATCAGTGGCATCAATTTAGTAGTCAACTTCATTATTTTTCATTTAATTTATTTAGTAGTATTGATATCTTGAATACAATTTGAAATTTGAAAGATAGATCAAACTTGATAAAAGACAATGAATGCCCAAGCAAATGAGAATTAAATAGTTGAACTCTTTTTTACTCATTTTAGTTAATTTATTACTATTATGTAGAAAACTTGCATTTATTGAAGCTGCTTGATTGAGGAAAAATGTTGAAAATGAGGAAGATGTCATTAAGGGCATTGCTGACATGATGAAATAACGATCAATAATTGAAACAATAAATAGATAAACTCTTATGTCCAGCATCAGATAATAGAAATAATAATAGATGAATGATTTTCATGATGCATGATCAACATACTTCCTGCTTCTCTTTCCTCATCTTTTACTTCTTCTCTTTCTTCTCTTTCTTCTCTTTCCTCTCTTTCCTCTCTTTCTCTCTCTTCTCTCTCGTTTGCTTTTTCTCATTATCCTACTTCTTCTAACTTTTGTGCAGATAACCTTACTACTTTGTCTCTTACTTTTGGTTCTCTTATTTTTATTCATGTTTAGCCTTACTGGCTCTTCTAGTCTGTGAAAGCATATCAGGAGAATTTTCTTCATTTTATCCCTATTCATTTTCAATGTCTTGAATAAGAAATTCATCATTCATCGTGGCAAATGATTAGCCTCTTTCTCTCCCTTTTTCAACAATTACATCATTTGAATATGATTCACTACATACCAAAGTTTCATTCCTTTTTTTGCACCAATCTATGATTTATGAAACCCAGACACAAATATCAACAATCAGCACAATGGCACTGATAACTATTGAGAACCCTAATGCTCCTAGCTGAAAGTAGACAGGAAAGATCATTTAATTGAGTTCCTCAGTTGTGGAATCAGTATTCATAGTTCTATAGTACATGGTCAGATAGAGAATGAGGAACTGACTGAGATGACATATGTTGGCTCGATAGTTATGATATGCTTTTTTGAAAGGTAGATTAACAAGGTTATAGATGAGGAAATATATGCTGAATAGCAAGACTATTAGAGTTGACAACATGTCTTAGTTCATGGTTGACATGTAGTATCCGATGGCCATTCGATAAAAAATAGTCACCATAAAATATGCTCGTTCAATTTTGCCTTCTTTTAGTTTGTCTTTGTACTCTCCAAAACCTTCATCTTCTGTACATTGCAATACGATAACCATAAACAAAGGCGCGAAAATGGCAGCAATAGCAGCTATAGTTCCTAATATATATAGCTCATCAGCAGAATCTGCATAGGTCAGATGTAGACCTGTACAGTATGCAAAATTAAAACAATTGAATAGAATGAGAGTTAGAAGAACCTATTTGAATAATCTGCGAGTGAATGTGTAGAAACAATTATACTGTTTGCAGAAATTAGTGAAGAGATAGAGAATGAAACTGATGAGCATAACTGCTGATACTATAATGAACATCAGATTGCAATTACGCAGGAAATTAGATGTGTAGCCTATTGTTTGGATACGACTGGATGTGGAGGTTGTCGTCTGCAGCCTTCGGGCATTTATAGGTTCCTTGTTGTCCAGCTGAAATTTGTAACCATTTGAGAAACCAAGCTTAACGAATGATGAATGCAGAGGGTTAAGATGATCCATATTTCCCAGGCTAAGAAAAGTCAATTGAATGACTCCGAATAGTTCGAGTCCAACAATTTTGGCAGGTATTGAGGAAATGACCAAGACTCCAAGGCTGGCATACTCAACTGTATCAAGGTATGTGTTGATAATCTCCTTAGTTTCACAAACATCATCCTGATGATGTCTCAAAGATACTGAGTTGAAAGATTCCCCAAGTGTGAAATAAACCGGATAAAGAGGCACATGCGCTATTTAAGCAATTTCTAATGACACTGGAGTGAATACAACCTTGACATTTTTTCCTAAGACATTTGAGGTATACTTAAATCTGTAGCCAACAACCCCTTCATAATATATGTACTAGTCAGGAAGAAGGATCAAGTGTGATGAACTTTGTGCCGCAAGCATCAAAGAAAAATTAGCCTGATTATATTCAGTATATATCGGATCCAATTTGAAGAAAATTGTCAGCTAATTACATTTAGTTGTACTAACCTCCACAGAATCATAGGCCATGGCGAATTAACCTACTTGAACCAAACAAATTGAAGGCTCTCCTGAGCAATTGTAATATTGTTATATTTTACAGTTATGACAGCCATCAAAATCTAGATTATTTTTGTCATCGCATTATTCAAAAGGAGTCACTATACCATCCCCACAAATTTAAAGCTCACATGTCTCATTAAGTAGATAGTAACCTCTGACGCAAATAGCACAGTTATACCCTTTAGCATCCGAAATATTGACCGAACAACTTTCGCAATTAGGGTGATAAAGAGTGCATAGTTAGCATTGGCCTATGACAGTGTTGAGGATCATATTAGCATCAGAATTACAAGTGCAGAACCCATCTATTATCTAACGAGAGTAGAGACAGCTGGTGCAATTAGCATTGCTATCACATGTGACGCAGTTCAATGGGCAAAGTTGGCATTGGAACCAGCTATCAAGGTAATAACTAGGTTGACAGGCTGTGCATTGTCCAAAAGAACCATATATATTTTGGATACAGGCTGTACATTGATTCACATTAGAGCCACAGTTAGTACATGCTCCTCCACAGACACAGCTGCTCCCACTAAGAGTATAACCTTGAGGACATGAAGTACAGACAATCTAACTAGAGCATGTCAGACATGAAGAATCGCAATAGCCACATATTGTGTCATTTAAATACATGCCATCAACACATTTGTTACAACTACTGATACTACCGTCGTAAGTACATGTAGTACAGCCATAAAAAATATCACCACAGGGCTAACAAACATTCTCATTTTTATAGAGGCCTAACTCATTTCTGCACTAACACACCGCACCATTTAGGATGAAAGTGTTGAGGCAGGTCTAACATGCTCCATTTGTGGTGCAGGTGGCACATCCTGACGGACAACTCAAACAATTCATGTTATCATTGGAGAGATAGGTTCCTGAGGCACAGCTGTAGCATTGAGTCACTACACCCATTCCATTAATCATGCAATTCAAGCAGTCATCGGCCGTGGTTTGACAAGCGAGACAAGCAGTATCGCAGACGCATTAATTTCCTGAAAGAGTGGTACCTGTTGGGCAAGTCAAACAGCCAATGACATCACATGTCTAACACTAAGAAGGGCAAGGTAAGCATTGAGTACCATTCAAATATGTTCCATTAAGACAGGAGGTGCAGTTTAGGGGCTCAGGCTGACAGGAGAGACAATTGCTGATCATTAGCAGACATGAGATACATAAATTTATCTAACTGTTGTAGGTTAAGTTGGGATCAGTTCCAATATCACATAGACAATGGGTTCCATTTCCTAGCAAATTGGTGGCACAACTAGAGCATGTGCTAAGAGAAGTGCAAGATGTGCATCTAGCATCACAAGGTAGGCAACTACCACCTGTCACATCAGGATAATACGGGTCTGAACAGATAGAACAAGTGACTATGGTATAATCCAATGGATCGGATTGGCAAGTATTGCATAATTATATGACGTCACTACAAGGGCTACAACCTAAGCTAGCTGCAGAATAGAATAGGCCAACTGTATCATCACATCTACATTATTACGCCGTAAGGTTGAGAGTATATGTAATAGAGCAACTAGCACAGTTAGTTGAGTCTCCATTGCAAGTAGTACAAGGGAGTGTACATGCTAAACATGCCTGTGTAGAAGTATTGTAGTAAAGACCAGGTATGCATTCATCACAAAAAGTACCATTAGTTGCCAAGCAAGATACACAACTACCTATGACAATACTACAAGGCTGACAATCCAGGCCATCTAAAGTCAGATACTACCCTGCTGTATTATTACACACACATCTCTTGGCAAGGTTGAGTACAAACGGAGCAGGGCAACTTATGCAACTAGACCCGTCAGCACAGGACTCACACTCAGGGAGACAAGAATCACAAGTAAAACCAGATAACCACCATCCGGCTGCACAACCCGCGCAATCTATGGGTAGACAATCAGCACATGCTCCTCCTGAGTTAGATAGGCAAGTCAGACATTGTCCAACACATTAACAAACAGTGCCATTTTTTGTATAGCCACTGTTGCATGTCAAACATCCAGTAGCATCACAAGATGCACAGTTGAGAGAACAGGCATAGCATTACAGACCATCTGGGGAGGGTGAAAAGCCAACATCGCACAGAGAACATGTGGTGGGCAAGGCAGATACACATGTGTTGCAGTTGACGATTATGGCGTTGCAGGCAAGACATTGATCGTTGGCAGCATTGACATATGTCATTCCTGTACATAGACAGTCATTGCCCGACAAAAGAAAAGGAGGATAGCAACCTGTACAGATAGAAGCTGAGCTACAACTACTGCAAGAAGGTAGGCAAGGAAGGCAGCTTGCTGTGGGATGAGTCCCACCACTAGGATAATAATTGCTGATGCAGGAGGCACACTCAGTAGTTGAGACTGGCGTCTGGCATATGTCGCATCCTGGTATGATAGATGAGCAATTATCACAGTATGGTTGTGCAGTGTTGGTCAGGAACAGAGGCGAGCATATACATGAACCATTGAATTAGTTGAATGTACTTGAACAGTTAGTGCAAACTGAAGCTGAAGAACAGTAATCACAATATATTCCACAAGCTGACGTGGTGCCGTTTACCTCCACGAAATAGCCAACTATAGCTACAGAGCATACTATCGAACTCAAGGGAGCATTTGGTGAGTAGGGAGGATTGTAGCCGCAAGTCTAGCAATTAGGATCAAAAGTAGAACATGTGATGCACCTTAGAGTACCAGAATCAAGCACTCGACCACTCCCACATCCACAAATGGTACCCGTGATGACCAGGTTATTTTTGCAAGAGGAACAACTGATAGCATTATTACAAGTTTTACAGACAGTCATACAAGGATAACACCAACTAGAGGATAAGTAATAGCCTTGAACGCAACCAGTGCATGTTGTGTTATCAGAACAGCTACTGCAACTAGTTGGGCAATTGATACAAGTCGGAGTCGAACTGGTACTCATGTATTGATTGGAATTGCATTCACATGTGTTGATGATTGTACCCTTCATGGTAAAAGTAGAAGAACAAGCATGGCAGTCAACTCTGTTGATACCAAAATAATAGAAAAGAGAACAAGCTGTACAACCGATAGGACAAACCTGACATAATCCTGATTGTGTCCTATAGTATCCTGAATTGCAAGTTTTGCATAAGGTTTTTCCTGAACCATGGTTGAGTTAGCAAACACTACAGTGGCTTATTGACATAGGGCAAGGAACAATCTAGACCGTGCTAGGTCCACCGCAGCTCGATGAGGATGAGCATCCTTAAAGTAATCGAACTCTATCAAGGCAATGATAAGCAGAGCCTACTGTTTAGAAAGACTTGCACTCCGATAAGCATTGTTTACTCCTAATGGACCAATATTTGTCAGTACAGTCTATCCTCTTTATCTCCAGTAGAATTTACCAATCCCAATCCTCATCCTCTTCAAGTAATTCTGAGCTCTGAGTGTTTTCAGTTAGCAATTTAGCATTTTATGGTTTTGAAAATTTCAGAGTTTTTAAATCTTTTTATTCTAACTCACTAATTTAAAGGTATAGGTAATTTTTTAGTAGCTGGATCTAATCGAATATCAAGAAGGAGAAGAATAGTTAACTAACTTATTATTTTTTAACCCTCAGGGCCAGATAAGATATATGAGTTGAGTTAAGTTCAACTTAACGTAATGCCAATACACTATTGGTCATACCAGTAATATTTGAAGCTATCAAGCCATTGATTAAGATGAAACATTGAAGCCTTGTTGATTTGGTCCTGGAGCCTTTCATCATCTTCCTTATTGATTTCTGATTCCTTCGACTTGAATTGTAAGGCATATCTCGAATTATTGAGTCATTCTTATTTTCAGCTTGTTCTAAGTTGAAATGGAGACCTGTGAAGACTTTTATTCCTAGTCTCTTCCTAATGGTTAGCACATTCAGGGTCAGGACCCAATTTATTGCTCGTGAATATAACTCAACCACAATAAAATAATGAGAGTCAGAGCGTTATGACCAAAACCTCCATCCTGCAGCCTATAAAGCAGGATAAACAGAATTGGACTTCATTCTGCTTGCGCCTAATGTGAGTTCTAGTTGATTTGAGATATCCTCATTCATAGGGAAAATGTTCCTCCTGTATGAAGATCGACCCTAAGCCTGGAGAGAGACAACACGAGATTGGAAAGGATACTAGTTGGCAATAAGTGGATGCTCATTTGATATGGCCGACATGCTAGCCATGATGACCAAGAGAAGTAATCCTCTCTTATCCATATTTTTATTGTAATATCAACATGAATCAATGAGATCCACAAATTAATCATAGCATTCGTTAGTATTAATCTATTGGCTAGCCTTGATTATTTATGCTGGCTGAAATAAATGTAATGAATGATGAGTTCTTTTTCTTATCTTTGATTTTTTTATACGATAAATGATGAAGTAAAATATTTAGGCCTTGCCTCTTGTTCGCAGTGCGTTCAAAGAGTAAAACAGGGTTCATTACTATCAGCTCGGTTGTTGACAGCTAACTTAGAATAAAAAGGGATTGGGTTCGGCGACCTTCGCTCCATCATCAGTGCCATTCACTAGCATCAATAGTCACAGTAAAACATCAGGCCGATCGAAATATTTCTCAGTAAAGCTGTTAAAATAAACAGAAAAAAATCATATAGGCGCAACAGGCTGTAAAATTCTGGCATGTACATGGGATCGACTTCAATATCTGAACTTGCGTATACAGAGCTTAAAGAAGACTATTGCTTAATTGGCTCAAAAGGGTGCAAACATCTGTCGAAAGGTCAATGGCCCAATTTGTAAAGAATTGGTCTCGGTACAACATAATAAAAGTAGTGGGAAATGAAGTGAGCAACGACGGCTGCAAGTACCTTTCCAAGACAGACTGGAGCAAACTTCAAATTATCAATTTATGTACTCGAAGATGTATATAGTCAAGAACAGGATAGATGGCAAAGGTTGTCTACATCTCAGCAAGGCAAACTGGAAGCAAATGGAAGTAATTAGTATACGTACATTCATTTTGAATGCTAGACAATAATCCGATCGGAAAAGAGGGCTTCAAGTGTCTGAAGGAGGATCATAAATGGAAAGTAATATGTGAATATGAATATAAATGAAAACTTGATAATTGATTCAGTTTGAAGGGAGGAATAAATTGTCAATACCACAAATATGAGAATTATGAATTCAATGCATTAGTTTGACGATTTAAAAATCATTAACAATCACATCCTTTAACTCACTGAATCCAGTGGAATTGATTTCACTCCAGATGTAATCTACCACCAGTGTCAATGCGGTAAGATTAAGCTTACTTTAGGTTACCAGAGGTACCTAGTAGAGCTAAACTTCAAGCACATCATGATGATATTTTTAATTTTTTAGATTATTATTAAACAATCAGATGAAAATGTCTGGGA
>Ga0100402_1007545_pt1 | contig 10475 bp, 10 predicted proteins | sample CryGeyme20150102_FD_80419 | JGI IMG/M metagenome (GOLD analysis project Ga0100402, IMG submission 80419) | Groundwater microbial communities from Crystal Geyser aquifers in Utah, USA - Crystal Geyser metaG 2015-0102 | ecosystem: Environmental > Aquatic > Deep subsurface > Groundwater | place...
CAAAACTATCACGAGGAGAGAAGTGTCAAAAGAGCTCGTTTCGAAGCTGTACTTCTCACGGACACAGGAATGCTACCTAAAGAAGTACAGCAATCACACCAACTACATCAGCCAGTTGGCCGATCTTATGTCCAAGAGTAACAAGAAGAAATTGCTAACAATGACAGAAGAGGTCAAACAGGTCAACAATGTTTTCAAAAAATACTGTGAGAAACGGAACATAACAAGGTTGAAAATCGACGACGTGGTGGAGTTCTAAAATGGCCTGGAGTCATAGACGAGGAAGATAATGATGGAGACTTCAATTTCAATAAACAAGGGATAAATGCAGCTCAAGCAGCTAAACAACGACATCATCAGAATAGGCTTCATGATGATGTTGTAGAAGCTATAAAACGACCAGTTGAACTGTTTTATTAGTTAAACCAACTATCTCAACTAAATTATCTCGCGCTAAAACGAAAACCTCAACAGGCTGGGCTACGAGTATCAGGGAGTCCGCAACCCGCACAGAGTAAGGAACCTGGTGGAGGAGATCAGGCAAGAAGAAAAATAAGTGGGGAGCTTTTAGCTGATTGGGCAGAAAGTCAGGAAGGAAACGGCAGCCATGTACGAAGTATCAAATTGTCTCAAATCAGTTATCTATCGGTGATTGTCCCTAGTTTTACTTCCCGACCAGCTCCTTTATCTCAGCTAGCCAGTTAGCCTTCAATTTGACCTCTCTCTCGATCGAGTCTATCACTGACAGGTTCAGGTGCACTCCGGGATGGTCGCTCCTGGCGTACACACATAGCAACTGCAGCATCATCAGCTTATCTTCCTAGGTGCTGATGCGGCTCTTCATTTTGTCTGACCAGGTGTTGTTGAGTTTTGTGAGGAAAGTTTCACGGGATTTGCTGATGTAGCTATTGCGGCTGCAGGTGCTTTGAAGTGAGTCTCCTCTTGAGATGGAGGAGGGATAAGTTTATGTCGTTTTAGCATTTTTCAGTTTTTCCTTGGGTTTTGGCTGATACTGTGTAATGAATTAATCTTTCATGTTGCTCTTTAACATGATCTTCTGTTCTTCCACCATTTTAGTTAACTTTGCATGCTCTTATTCTTTTTCCCTGACACTTCGCATCAAATTTTCGTGCAGTTCCTGATAGCTATACTCGAGCTTCTTCAGAGCTGTGATTTACATGCAAATATCACCATTTTAGTTCCTGTTGGGATCCTTCTTCTAAGCTAACTATCCCTCCAGTCTGCTTTTGTGCTTAATTAGCTATGACCTAATTATGTTCAGCTTTCTTTCTTTGAATAGGTTCCTCTGTTGTTATTTCTCACAAATCTTGTCTATTTTGCTACCGAGGCCATCCAGGTATTTTTTGTATCTTTCCGTCATCTTTTGATAGGCCTCTAAATTGGGGGAAGTGTAATCTCGCCTTAAAGTCTGACTGGGATCCAACTGTGACTTTTTGTTCTTGAGCAAAGGGTGAACGTAGTACTCTTCCATCGCTTTAATAATTCTATGAGTTATAATCTACCCGATTTGCATAAATTAATAAAACATGGAAGCAAAAGTGCTTTGTGAACCCTTCGAGTGGGAAGACAACTGCTACGAGCCTGGTCTATTCACCTTCTACAAGGATGGATCAGTTGAGCTCAAAGATAGCAGTATGAATAGTAGAAAAAAAATGTTCAGGATCAAAAAATAAAACGGAGCAGCTAGCAAATCCAAGACGAAAGCGAAGAAGGTGACAAAAAGATATGTGACTGAGTACACGTAGGGAGCTAATTTACCAGAAAATAAGGAAAAGGATAGGAATAAAAGGAGGACGTCGCCTCTGGATACAACTGTGCTAAAATGCGATAAGATAAAAGAATGGATCAACCAGTCCCTCGAGCACAGTAAATCGAATGCCAATAACACTCTTAACAGTCAGGTCTTCCGCAGCAAGAACAAGTCTCACCTGCACCTCAAGACCAGCAACATCAACTAAGGGTTCAAGTTCGACATCAACCGAATGAAAACAAGAATGTTCATCTACAAGCGAGAAGGAGGGGAAAGGGCAAAAGCGGAAAGAAAGATCAGCTAGGAGAAGGAAATATTGAGGAGGAGCATAGAGGATGATGGACCTTCAGTGATGTCGGCAAAAAAAATGGTAAGGGTCAATACAACCAAACACCACGAATGGAACGACCTAAAAAACACGAGATTCAACTTTTTGCATCAGCTGGCCTCTAGAAAGAAACATCAATAACCTCACGACGATAGCAAGAACTCCCCAATTTCTCTTTTCAGAAAGGCTGTGAAGGTGGACAAGCCCTCAAAGGTGTATCTGATGCGATTGATGGATTTCAACTTGAAGTGAGAAATGGCCATGATCATGATTCTACTAGCTCTTATTCTTTTACATGAGTCGTGTACTGGTATCTGATAAAGCCTTGTTCGTCGGTGGCCACCATCCCGCAAAAAAAGGGAGTCATCACCTCCAGATGGATCTCCTCCTAAGGGACCACCCTCACTCCTTTGATGTACTCCTTCCAGTTGAGCTAAAAAGATATTAGGGCTGTGGTTGAGGTGCTCAGATGCGCCTGAGTCTACTTTTTGAACTGAGGGCAGGATACTATCTTTCCATTGTATTTGCTGTTACCGAAGAGATCTGTTATTTTTTTGTTGAGGACATTTGTCTGAAAATTGGCAAAAATGTCCAGTTCTCCCTCATCTTAGTAGAGCTTGTCTCCCAAAATGAGGAATCTTTTTGGGTCGGTGGTGGCTAGCAGCAGGTAGTAGACTTGTTTGTTTTAATGGAGGAAGCTGTAGGGTGGCTGGATGGTGAAGTAGAAGCTATGCTGATGGACGTAAAAGGGAGCATTCAGCAGGCAGTCTTCCCAAATTGAGTAACCAAACACAATTTTATCTTGGAAATTCGGGGTTATTTTAGGTATACTCTACTCTTAAATGTACTCATTAAGCTCGGACTGGCTCCAGAACATTTTAGACTGGCTCTTCAACTTAGCTTTTAGTCTTTTAACATGCTCAGGGCTGATGTTGATCATGGGGCTTTTGTACTCTGCAAAGGGTAGAGTTGGCTAACTGGTAGCTATCTCAATACAGGTGGTAAGCAAGGTAGTGTGGAGTTCCTTGTTATTGCAGGGCAGTTTGTTTCTGTCGATGAAGAAGCATAGCTCCTGGGTCATGGAAGTGCTAACTGGAGCCTTGGTAAGGTTGAGCTGGGCGACATTAAGCAGTTAATTCTTATGCCTAAGCAGGTAGATCTTCTAGACAGGGTCATGCGTGAAGAAGTACTTCAGGAATAAATTCAAAATATATTTCTCATAGTTCTTGAGCTATTTCCTTACGACCTCGAACTGAATGATAATAAATTGTCGTTACTCTTAGGTTATCCTTGGGTGGTGCAGGCAAAATGCCAGTATCTAAGATTGACTGTTGCCCTAAACTATTGTTGATACCTTGACGTGCCTGTTATTGAAATATTCAGTGTTGAGCAGTTGATCGAGGTAGGCGTGATTGGGAGAAAGACGTTTGAGGTCTGTTTTTAGTTGCATCGCTTTCTGGGTAACGGAAAGAACCGATATTCCTTTTAGGAGGGCCATTGCCCTTTATTTTTATTGTCCCGGTGTCAGTTGAGGAGACTCCTTTAGAGACTCTCCTTTAACTGACTGTTTATTATGTACATTCTAAGAAGTTGGCTGTTGCTTTTCTTTAGAAGATTGAGGCTTTGGAGAAGTGGATTTTCTGGATGTCTCGTTGATATTTCTATAGCTTTAGCGATTTGAAGTTGGCGGTTGGGTGTTTTCTGGCACTTCGATATTCAACAAAGAGCTGCTGATTTATTCTCTTTTTGGAATAGATCGACTGCTTTTTTATTACTGTTTCACGACCTCTTCCACTTTGAGACTTTACTTAGCAAAATCATTTCCAAAGGTCTGCTTGAACTATTTCTCCTTCCTGGGCTCTATCGACTCATTTCTTGCAGTTTTGTTCTTTTCGGATGAATACTGATACCCATACAATTCTTTCTAGATCGCCAGCCTTCTTTTCCTTGGCTTGCTGGTTGAGCTATCAACTCCTTTGTTGTTGGTTGAACTAGCGAGGCTCTGCATGGAGGTTTGTATCTTTTTGCTCTACATGGCCTTTCGAAAGGAGTGAGGTTGCTCTTATTGGCAGGTGAGGCTAACAGTTGGTGTCAGTTACAGTCTAGATATTTTGTTGATCGGTGACACAGGAGCTTTTGAGGTTATTGGATGACTGTATAGTTGATGGCGTGACTCCTCAATGGTTTACTACTTTTCTCTGTTTCTTCTGCTTCTTCTGGAGACCACTCTTTCCTCTTCTTAGTCCTGTACTTCCCTTACTTCTGACACCTTATCCAATGGTCCCTGAAAACGACTGTTGTAGGTGGGTTGATAGCCTGCTTAATTTTCTTCCTCCATATCTGTTTTAACAGGAGTAGAGCGAGCCATATTTTTGATGCTCTGAATTTTTTCCAGAAAGACTTCATTTGCAGATGAAACTGCACTTTGATTCTTGATGGCAGTTTTGATCGAGTTAGGCCTCATCTCCTACTTGCTATTCCTTATCTCTTATTTTTTGTGATTTTTGAGCTCGAATTATTAGTGGCGGATGGTCTCTTTAAGAGATTGTTAGTTAACACAGCGGTTGATAATCTTGTTGTTGCGGTGTTTGCTGTGCTTTGGTTTGATTTGGGCTTTGCTCATTACAGGTTGCTCCTTTTCCTTTTGCTCCGGTTCCTCTGTCTCAATCCTCTACTATATTTTCTCCTCGTCTACTTGCTTGTAGCTTTGCCTGACTGAATCTTACTCGAGGTATCTTCCTTGGCTGAATTTGGCACTGGACTGAGCGATACTCGACGGATACTCGCTGCCTTTCTGGATGTTGATATGAATGCTGGCAGGTGTCCGAGGCTGTCGAATTGATTATTTTAGCTTAAACTGTGCTTAGTCCTCCATGAAATTTCTTCTTTGGTACAGCTTTTTCGGAAGGTCTTGGCTGATATGAACTGTGCTTTTCTTCTCTGTTGAGTCGCTCTCATAAATCTCGACAGGTTTCTGGTATTTCTGGTACTTTTTGAATATCTAATGTCTGGCTGCAGGGCGAATGGAGGAGTATTCGTTGGCTTGTGTCATGCTCCTTTTCTTCTTGCTGGTTCGACTAGATCGGTAGGCATCGATCCCTCTATCTTTGTCAATTGATTTATGGTGGTAATCCTCCAATATATCTCTTAGCACACCAATCACCATTTACTTCTGGTACTCATCAGATCGGCAAGGGCCGGCTAAAGGTAGTGACTTCTTCTGTATTTATGGCAATATAGATCTTTTAGTACCTTCATTTTGGACTTAGATTAGGGAGGGAAGACTATTGAACCGATCTCTTTCATTTTGATAGCGCATTTAATCATCAGGCGAGTACTCCTCTTGGCTGCTGACCTTCTTGATAAACAAATCGCCGGTCACCAGTCTTTTCCTGTACTCCTTATCTACAGCAAACAGTTCCACAACCGACTTCTTGTTGTAGTTGATTGTTGTCTCCAGATTCTAAAATTTTCTGAGGGGTATCACAAAAAGAGGGTCGTGATTACTCGAAAATTATATGTACCTTCGGAGATAGCTAAATCTGAGAAATTCGACGTCTCTACTTATTTTATCTATGAGTTATGTGAAGTAAGGGAAAGACGAACATTGGAACTTCCGGGCTAGTGTCATCAGATGTTAGATTATGGTAAGACTGCACATTCTGATGGCTGCCAGTTTGTCAATGGCCGATGTCAGGTTGATATTTTTTGGGTTACGGCTGGATATCAGATCCGATCTCAACCTCTTCAGTACCTTCTCCCTTTCCTGTAAAGTATCCGCTATTGTTAAGGCTATCGATTAGCCATTTTTGATGAGGTTGGACTCATCAGAAAGTGTGTACATTTTGACCTTATACTATTCCTCCTAATTTTAGTAGGACCTTAGGTGCAGGTAGGTGATGTAGGCCTGGGAGTAGCTGAGAGGGAGTTGATGCAGCAGGCACATTTTATGGAAGTTGTCTTATATTTTTTTATTCTTCTGCTCTAAGGATAGCTCGTTGTCCGTCAAAGGTGACCTTTACCGTTCCATTTATAATATTATCTTTATGCTCATAGTCATGCAATAGCAATAATCTTCACAATTTATTCATCATGACCTACTTGTTTACACCCAACAAAAGTATCGCCCTCTCATCTTCTAGCTTCTTGTAACGAATTGAATACATGTCCATCTCCTTCTGAGATTTCATCAGCTTCTACTTTACTTGTTTCCTCTCCTTCTCCTATAAAATCAAATTGTTCCTCATGACGTTGATGCTGTTTTGGAGCTCTCTGATGGCCTCCTATTCTTTTGACTTTTGGCTGTTTGTTGAATAGTTTTAATGCTGTAGTTTCTGCATTTGGGACATAAGAAAGCTGTTCTGTTTGGTGACTTAGGTGATACTTTCTGCCAGACGTGCCTCTTTGTTGCAGTGGTCGTTATAGATGCTAACTACTTTCTCTTGATTGTTTCGATGGATTTTCCAGGCTGTTTATAGCCGATTACGAGCCCGAGTCTCTTTAGCTATTTGCTCTTTAAGGAACCATGCTCTTTCCTCGAGATCTCTTTTTTCCAACAGCAATTTTGTATTGATCTATATGAGCTAGCTGATACTTCAGAGTAGTTGGGAATATTTGAAGTATGCAAATCGAGTCTTTTCAATGCCACCAAACTGTTATATTTTTAGGGGTTTTTCCGTGACTTGGAGCTGAAGGGTCGGGTGTTTGTTTTACAGTACAGCTGAATATAATGAGAAGGACTGAGGAGGCAAGTGTATGGAAGGTTGATTTGGTCTGTGTCCGCAATAATGTTTGACTGTAGTTACTTTGATAAGACAAATAATACTTTCGGAAGGACTTGACGCGGGAATCAAGCAAGTTGGCTCTGCTGGTTTTGAGACCCTATTAATTTTAGACCAAATAACTCATTAATAAAATTATTAACAGAAATATACCCCTTTTGGAGCAGGATCGATACATAATAGTCCTTTTGTAGTAAGTGTGAAAATTTGATTGCTCTATATGAGTGGTGATAGGTAGTTGTAGAATGATGGACTGAAATGATCAGAAATGATCGAGCTATCGAGAGTAGAGGTGCGCGTCTTCGGAGGGGTTTTAGAAGTGGATGAAGGAGCCAACATTAAACTCATATTGACAATCAATTCTAACCATCACACCTATATTACATCGACTGAGGCCCTACCCGTAAAAAAGAACGAAGGTCGTTGTCGAACAGCTACGAAGCCAGCATCGGTAACCCACACTCCTCCTACTTCACATCCTCAATCTACATCTCACCGCCCTTGCCCTTCTTCACCTCTTCCATCTCGCATATACCTTGATACATCTCACCCACCTCCTGGCTCTGCTGCTGAAAAGCATTCTGCATTTTCTAAAGTTAGGCCTGAAGAATCTATGGCTGGGGTAGGACGGGAAGGGAGTTGATATTTTAGCAGGTGAGGTTCGGCAGATGCTGGAGCAGTGAGATGAGGCTGGTTGGCAGAGGGGAAGCTGATGCTGGTGGGTAAGGTTGTCGGAGAGGATTGGGGACGCTTGGACAGGTGTTTGAATTTCTGAGCGATCTTTTGTTGTTCATCAGTATATTTTGCTCGGCTCAATGTTTTTAAAATTATTAACTCTCCATCAGGAAATGGTTGATCTCATTTTTCCCGCCTCCTCATCCTCCCTTAGACGATTGAAAAATTTCATGAATTTCGTCCTGCATTCACACTCTTCACCTGTTTAATGCTTATTTTTAGTTTTATACCTTTCATAACACCATAACTATGCTATCAATTAATAATCAAATAATAATAACTAATGGTTAGATAGTCAGAAAAGGACAGGAATTGATGCCTGCAAAATCATATTATGTTAGATGAACGTCAGCTCGGCTGAGACTGCTTTCGCTGCAGGGATTCCTTCTGAAGGAGAGAGACGTAAAAATCCAGAGGGTCGAATAGAGTCAGGTCAGCCTTGAAGATGTAGCTGGCCGGGGAAAAGTTCTCCTTGTGAGGTGTCGCCTTTATATCTTTCTCCATAATTTTGTTAGCAGAAGTATGACTGACGAGTGTTTTTTTGAGGCTGACCTGTTCTAAACTCTACTGTGATGAGCGAAGGTTGTCAGGGTCGATTCTGTTGTTTAGAGAAATGTCGATCTAGACCTCGGAGTCATTTGGGCTCAGCAAGTTGCTATCAGTGTGCTCCTTAATTGGATTGTTAGGCTCTTTCTCGCAACCCGCCTCTTCCACCTATTTATCATTTTAATCATTGTCATCAACCAGCTTTTTGAGTTCTTCGATTTTTGATGGTTCTTTTAATGCCGTATCCGAACTTATATGCCTTTCTTCTTTCTTCTCCGCTTCTGGCTGGAAGTTGTCCATTAGACTCGACATGTTTTTTAAGGTTGATTGATGCTCCATAGTCTTTAGCTAGAGAGGCAGCTCGACCACCTGCAGCTCCAAGTCATCTGAATCAGTGTGGTGCTCGTGTTCACTATGAGATTTGTGAATTTTGCTCGATTCGCTTTTGCAACTTTAGTGAGCTGTGAGGTCCTTCGGTTGGGTTCTCTCAATATTACGACTCTGGATGCCTGGCCTAGCAATTTGTCGATCATATGCTCCGAATTAATACTCATTGCTGTGCACTCGGCTGGAGTGTTTGGAAAAAAAGTTGGAACTACTGGAAGGGTGGTTGGTATCGCACTATTATTTTTAATAGACTACCTCCGAGGGATTTTCCTGCTCGATCATGAACAACTCCACATGTTAGGGGTGGTCATTATCCATCTGTTCTCTGGAGGGATTTTGAGTGTGGCGAGACTAGATAGATTCTTATGGATGTTGGTTGATAGTGAAAAGATCAACCTCGGACTTTTTTTCCCTTCTGATGTCTTTGAATATTGCAGGAATTTTTTATTACTTTTTCTCTTAGACTTATTCATCATCTTCAATTAAAATTTAATTTTTGGACTTGTTCTTGGGGGGTGAGGTGGGATCTTCCACACGCATTTATGTGCTGGCTGACAGCAGGTGATTCTCTATCTATCCTAGTTAAAATTGACTGTGTTCATTGGACCCGTCTTCCTTCTTGTTTTCAGTTGTATCGTTTCCCTTCTCTTTGGATCCTTATCTGTCTTTTTCTTTTGAGTCGTCCTCCTCAATGCTCTATTCTGTTACTTCCTGGATCTCCCTTTCAAGCACTGTAAATTGCCTGTCTGGTTGCACTAGCATTTCGGGTGCTCTAGTGTCAAAATCAAAGGATTCTCTTTCGTTGCTTTTCTCCAAAGAATTGACTTCGGATATTCTTGAGTTCTATGCGATTCTCTGCTGCCCATTGAAGCTGGATTGTTAATTGTTGAGCCCCATATACGCACTATTGAACATGCTGCCATCTTCCAGCTTCTTGTTACTCTCAGGGTTATGCAAGTCGTAGGCCATTATTTATGATATGCTGGAGCCTTAGTTGAAGTACTGACTGTTGAGGGCCGAAGTATGTTACTGAAAGTTGTTCTAATTGAGTTCACTGAGATTGCCCTAAAGGTGGGATTTTTTGGAATTCTTGCGAGCAAGGTTCACTTCTTTAAGGGTGTTTTTCTTCTTGAAGTTTGGCTTGCTCTACTCATGTTCATGCTAAGGTTCTTCCTATGATCTGTGCCCGGCTTCTTACTTATCAACCTCGCGGCTATTTAGCTTTTTACCCTCCTCACTGTCTTTGGGCAGATAGTTCCACAAATCACCACCTTCCTCTTATTCCAGCTTCCCTTCTTTGCTCTTCTGACGTCTCCTTTGTTTGTTCTCCCTTTGCTCTTTCAGTTTATTCTCATAGTGCTATCTCTTCTAACCCTTCACCTCGTCATTTTCTTCATGCAAGCAGAACAGTTCACTCTCATCTTATACGAACTAGTCAGAGAAGGAGCTCTCCCTGTTGAGCTGTCGACCTGTGTATACCATGAACATTTTATCGGATTCATCTTAGCTGATGTGCCTGACTATGAAATCCTCGATGATTTGAGAAGCTGGGATGGTATACTGCTCTACTTGAGGGATATTCAGTCTTCTAACATTTATGGTGATCTCTCTGCCGATATTTCTCCTGTCGACTAAATGAATAATTGCTCTATCTGATAGTTACAGTTCAGAGAGACGGGAAGAGGTCAGTTGGTGACCGTTGAGAAAGAGAACCTGTGACTAAACTGGCACTTGCAGACGTGGAGCTATGACTTTTGTGAGTTTGGCTATAGATGTACGATGAGGAGTGTGGACCAGAAGTGCCTGTTTTTTGTTATTGCGGATGAAGATGGATACATTTTTTGAGGCCTTAGAATGGAGGTGAGACGGTGTCTGCGGTGTTATTGTTTTTTTCATTGAGGAATAAATTTCAGTAATAAGGCGACGA
>Ga0100402_1007546_pt1 | contig 10475 bp, 7 predicted proteins | sample CryGeyme20150102_FD_80419 | JGI IMG/M metagenome (GOLD analysis project Ga0100402, IMG submission 80419) | Groundwater microbial communities from Crystal Geyser aquifers in Utah, USA - Crystal Geyser metaG 2015-0102 | ecosystem: Environmental > Aquatic > Deep subsurface > Groundwater | place...
GGTGTTTGCCTTCAATACTGTGTTTGCGGGTGAGCATGAGGGGTCCGAACCTAACGCAAGTTCAGATCAGAAACAGCAACACACCTCACCAGGTCTTCCGCCAATTGGAGCGCGCCAAGCGCATCGCGGCCAGTGCCATCGGCCCCGACCTGCACTGCTAAGTCCGTATTTTCGTTGATCATTCTTCCGCCAACTAACACAATAATATGGGGGTTGGCCGATACGTTGCGCATCGCCTTGATCAGATTTGAGACCGCGGCGCCAGGGCAATCGCGGGCGAGGGTCAATCCGACCAGATTGAAAGGCTGACGCGCCAGACGGTCGAGCAATTCACGCCGTTCCGGCTTGATCAGCGCCTCGCTCTGCCAACCGCCGCGAGCGAACACCTCCTCGATCATCAATGTCCCGAAATTGTGGTGATCGCCCGGCATCGGCGAAAACAGCGCGCTGCGCACGGGCCTGAGCGAACCGAGCGCAGCAGGCGAGCGTGCGGCGATTTCCCGCATCACTTCCTGGAGGCGCCACAAACCCATTGTAACATCGAGGAAATCACACTTGTCGCTTTCCCACATCTCACCCAGCTTGCGGGCGGCAGGAGCGAGCAGATCGAGGCAGATTGTTTCAACACTGGCGCCATTGGCGATGAAGGCGTGCACCTCTTCGAGCAAGCTTGCCGCTTCGAGCCGCAACGGCAACATGGCAAACCGCGCGGCATCATCAGGATCGATCGCGCGCGCGCGCCTGGCCTTCCCGCGCGGCGTTCCAGATGCATGAGCCATCAGCAGCCGCGGGATGATTTCGCTCTCGATGATGGTGTTGACCGAATCGCCCGGATCAAGCTTGCCGATCGCGCTTTTGCGTCTGACCCGATCAAGCGGTGCAGCGATCACGCCGCGCAAAGCCGCCGAACCCGCGCCGAACATCCCCGAAGCCGCAGACTCTCCCATTCGTCAGACCCTCCCAGGTCATGCGGACGAACCTTCCGCAGGAGGTGTGGTCGCAACAACACGAAACGACCCTTGGCCCTGATCCCGAAAAGCCAGCGACTCTTTATTTACGCCTTTTTCAGTGGTGGCGCAAATGACCTTACCGAGGAAATCCCCGGCGTCAACCAATCTAAACGTCCAATCTGGTTGACACTCAAGTTGGAAAGGGTAATCTTCGAGTCTGAGAGAAAAAGGCTAGCGCAACAGATGACTCGGACGGATAAGACATCCCCGGTCGAACCTGGAACCACGGTGAAGGGGGCGGGCCACGAGAGGGGCAACACCATCGCACTTTACACCCTGCAAGAGCGCCAGCGGCGCGATGGATCGGTCTGGACGATTGTGCAGGGTGTGCTCGCCCCGGTGCAATTTGTGGTGTTTCTCGTCAGCCTTGCCCTGGTGATCCGTACGCTTGTTACCGGCGAAGGCGCGTTTGCCGCTGACGTTTCGATCGTGATCAAGGCGTTGACGCTTTACGCCATCATGATCACCGGCTCGATCTGGGAAAAGGTGGTGTTCGGCAAGTGGCTGTTCGCGCCTGCGTTCTTTTGGGAAGACGTCTTCTCGATGCTCGTGCTGGCGCTGCACAGCCTTTATCTGGTGCTGTTGCTGGGCGACATCGGGACGTTGGAGCAGCGGATGCTGGTCGCGCTGGCGGGCTACACGGCTTACGTTATCAATGCCGGGCAATTCCTGTGGAAGTTGCGGATGGCGCGGCTCCAGGGTGAAACGAACCCGCGGGCGGTGCCCGCATGAGCCCGCTCGCGGTTCTTGATGGCTGCGCGGCCGAGCTTGCGCGCGACCCGGCCCCCGCCAGTGATGCGCCCCGTCCGGTCTTGCGCGAACGCGGCCAGCGCGAAGTGTTTTGCGGCCTCACCGGAATCATCTGGCTGCACCGCAAGATGCAGGATGCCTTTTTCCTGGTGGTCGGATCGCGCACCTGTGCGCACCTGCTGCAATCCGCGGCCGGCGTGATGATCTTTGCTGAACCGCGGTTCGCCACCGCAATCATGGAAGAACGCGATCTGGCCGGGATGGTCGATGCGCAGGATGAGCTTGACCGGGTGGTGACCCGCCTGCTTGAACGCCGCCCGGATATTCGCACGCTGTTTCTGGTCGGATCGTGCCCGTCCGAAGTTATCAAGCTGGATCTGGCGAAAGCAGCCCAGCGGCTCGGCGCGCAGTATATGCCGCGCGTGCGCATCCTGAACTATTCGGGCAGCGGGATTGAAACCACCTTTACCCAAGGTGAAGATGCCTGCCTCGCCGCGCTGGTGCCGGTGATGCCGGCCAGCGCGCCTGATGCGGCCAAAGAACTGCTGATCGTCGGCAGCCTCCCCGATATTGTCGAAGACCAGTTTCTGCGCTTGTTTGCGCAATTGGGGATCGCCAAAGTTGGTGCCTTGCCTGCTCGCAATGCCCGCAATCTGCCGAGCGTCGGGGCAAACACCCGCTACCTGCTCGCCCAGCCGTTCCTTGGCGATACCGCGATGGCATTGGAAGGACGCGGCGCCCAGCGGATTGAGGCTTTGTTCCCGTTCGGTGCCGAAGGCACTTCCGATTGGATACGCGCCGCCGCCCGCGAATTCGGGATCGATCCCGCCCATGTTGAGGCGGTTATCGCACCCGGACGTGAACGCGCCCGCATCGCCCTGTCGAAACTGCGCCCGCAACTGACCGGCAAACGCATCACATTCCTGCCGGATTCGCAGTTGGAAGTGCCGCTGGCGCGCTTCCTGCAGGATGAGCTTGGCATGGAACTGGTCGAAGTCGGCACCCCTTACCTGCACCGCGCGCACCTCGCCCGCGAACTTGACCGGTTCGGGGCGAATGTGCGCATCAGCGAAGGCCAGCATCTTGAACGTCAGCTTGACCGCGTGCGGGCTGACCGGCCCGACATCACGGTGTGCGGGCTTGGCCTTGCCAACCCGCTCGAAGGCGAGGGCCTGACCACCAAGTGGGCGATCGAACTCGTCTTTTCACCGATCCATGGCTTTGACCAGGCTGCTGATCTTGCCGAACTCTTTGCCCGGCCGCTGCGGCGCCGTGATGTGCTGGAGGTTTAGGCTATGCAACTGGCTGTCTGGACTTATGAAGGCCCGCCCCACGTTGGCGCGATGCGCGTAGCGACCGCGATGGAGAAGCTCCATTACGTGCTGCACGCCCCGCAGGGTGATACCTACGCCGACCTGTTGTTCACCATGATCGAGCGCCGTTCAAAGCGTCCGCCGGTCACCTACACCACTTTTGAAGCGCGCGATCTGGGCACGGATACCGCGCAAATCTTCCAGAATGCCGCGCGCGAGGCGGTTGCCCGCTTTAACCCGCAGGCGATCATTGTCGGCGCATCATGCACCGCAGAACTGATCCAGGATGATCCGGCTGGCCTGTCCGAAGCGATGAACCTGCCCTGCCCGGTGATCGCGCTCGAACTGCCGAGCTATCAACGTAAGGAAAATTGGGGCGCGTCCGAAACCTTCTACCAGATCGTGCGCAATCTGGCCGACAAGACTTTGGTGCGCGAACCGCGTGCCAAAGGTGAAAATGGCCGCAAGGCACGCGCCAACATCCTTGGCCCCACGGCACTGGGTTTCCGCCACCGCGATGATCTGGTGGAAATTCGCAAGATCCTTGATGCCTTGGGGGTGGAGGTCAATCTCGTCGCCCCGCTGGGCGCCACTCCGCAGGACATTACCCGGATCGGCGCGGCCGATTTCAATATCGTCCTCTATCCCGAAATCGCAGATGAGGCCGCCCGCTGGCTCGAAAAGACTTTCGATCAGCCAGCCGTGCGGACCGTCCCTATCGGCGTGGGAGCAACCCGCTCCTTCATCGCCGACGTCGCCGAGCTGGCAGGTGCAGATCCCACGCCTGCCCTCGGCGACACTTCTTCACGGCTCCCATGGTGGAGCCGGTCGGTCGATTCGACCTACCTCACATCAAAGCGCGTGTTCATCTTCGGTGATGCGACCCACGCGATCGCCGCCGCCAGGATCGCGCGTGAGGAGCTGGGCTTCGAGGTCTGCGGGCTCGGCTGCTATGCCCGTGAGTTCGCCCGCGACGTGCGCGCCGAAGCTGCGCGCTGCGGGATCGAGGCGCTGATTACCGATGATCACCTGGTTGTCGAAGACGCAATCGCCGCCGCCGCACCCGAACTGGTGCTGGGCACGCAGATGGAACGCCACATTGCCAAGCGGCTCGGCATCCCCTGCGCAGTGATCTCCGCGCCGGTACACGTGCAGGATTTCCCCGCGCGCCATTCCCCGCAAATGGGGTTTGAAGGCGCGAACGTGATCTTTGATACCTGGGTGCACCCGCTGGTAATGGGGCTGGAAGAACACCTGCTGACCATGTTCCGCGAGGATTTTGAATTTTCCGACGAAGCGGGCGCTTCGCACCACGCGGCGCATTCGCCGCGCAAAGTAGCAGTTGGGGCCGAGGCCGAAGCGCCGGTTGCCGACCATCCCGCGCCGGTCTTGGCCGAAGCAAGCGCCACAGGCTGGACCGACGAAGCGACCCGCGAATTGAAGAAAATCCCGTTCTTTGTGCGTGGCAAAGCCAAACGTAACACCGAAGCGTTCGCCGCTGCCGATGGCCGGGCGCAGATCGATCTTGAAACCCTCTATGACGCAAAGGCGCATTATGCACGGTAATGTCGCCTCGCCCGCCGCAGTCGATCCGCGCGCGCCCGTCCGGGTGGTGATTGTCACGCTCGACAACCATTTGAAGGGCGCGGTTGACCGGGCCGACCATGCGCTTGCACCCGATGGCATCGACCTCAGCCTGTTTGCCGCCTCCGAATGGGGCAGCGATATGGCAGAGCTGGAAAAGGCCAAAGCCGCAATCGCCGAAGCGGACATCGTCATCGCAACGATGCTGTTCCTGGATGACCACATTCGCGCGATCCTGCCGTCATTGGAAGCGCGGCGCGAGGCGTGCGATGCGATGGTCTGCCTGATGTCGGCAAGCGAGGTGGTGAAGCTGACGCGCATGGGCGGCTACCGCATGGATGCGCCTGCCAAAGGCCCGCTCGCGCTGCTGAAAAAGCTGCGTGGCAAGCCGGGCAAGGATGGCAAGCCGGGCAGCAATTCGGGCGCGGGGCAGATGAAGATGCTGCGCCGCCTGCCCAAGATTTTACGCTTCATTCCCGGCACCGCGCAGGACGTGCGCGCTTATTTCCTCACCCTGCAATACTGGCTGGCCGGATCGGACGAAAACGTGGTCGCGATGGTGCGCGCGCTGATCGATCGCTATGCGGCGGGCGAGCGGATGTATCGCCGCGGCATCACCAAGGCTGAGGCGCCGCTCGATTACCCCGAAACCGGGGTCTATCACCCGCGCAACCCCCAGCGGATGTCGGAAAGTCTGCGGTTGTTGCCGCGTGAACAGGGCAAATATGGCACGGTCGGGCTGATCCTGTTGCGGTCTTACCTGCTGGGACGTGACTGCGCGCATTACGACGGCGCGATTGCCGCGTTTGAAGCCGCTGGGCTGAAGGTCGTGCCGGTATTCGCCAGCGGGCTTGATGCGCGTCCGGCGATTGAAGCGTTCTTTATCGGCCCTGACGGCAATCCCACGGTCGATGCGGTGGTCAACCTCACCGGCTTTTCTCTGGTCGGCGGCCCGGCCTATAGCGACGCAGCAGCCGCGCGCGACATTCTGGGCCAGCTTGATCTGCCCTACCTCGCCGCCCACGCGATCGAATTTCAGACGATCGAGGAATGGGCGCACCGTCCGCAAGGCCTGCTGCCGCTCGAATCGACCATGATGGTCGCCATGCCCGAACTCGACGGTTCGACCGTGCCGAGCGTGTTCGGCGGGCGTGCCGGCAATTCCAGCGAAGGTTGCGGCGGGTGCGACCGCCAGTGCGCGCGTCCCGCTTCGCACAAAGCGCGGCCGATGCAAGCCTGCCCCGAACGGGCCGAGGCGCTGGCCGCGCGCACCGTCAAACTGATCCAGTTGCGCAACAGCGAACGCGCGAGCCGCAAGCTCGCCATCGTGGTGTTCAACTTCCCCCCCAACGCCGGGGCAACCGGCACGGCGGCTTTCATGGGCGTGCACGAATCGCTCTACGCCACGCTCCAGCGGCTGGCGGCTGATGGTTACAACGTCGAAGTCCCCGCCAGCGTTGATGCGATGCGTGACGCGCTGCTCGTGGGCAATACTGATCGCTACGGCACCGATGCCAATGTCGCCCACCGCATCCCGGCGGACGATCACGTGCGGCGCGAGACGCACCTTGCCGAAATCGAAGCTGCATGGGGGCCTGCGCCGGGCAAGCAATTGTCCGATGGCGGCCATATCCTGATTCAGGGCGCGCATTTCGGCAATGTCTTTGTCGGCGTGCAACCGGGGTTCGGTTATGAAGGCGATCCGATGCGGCTGCTGTTTGAAGGCAGCTTCAGCCCGACCCATGCCTTCAGCGCGTTTTATCGCTGGATCCGCGAAGATTTCGGCGCGCACGCGATCCTGCATTTCGGCACCCACGGGGCGCTCGAATTCATGCCGGGCAAGCAGGCCGGGATGTCGGGCAAATGCTGGCCGGATCGGCTGATCGGCGACACGCCCAACTTCTACCTTTACGCCGCCAATAACCCGTCCGAAGGGATGCTGGCCAAGCGCCGCTCGGGCGCGACGCTGGTCAGCTACCTCACCCCCCCGCTGGCGCAGGCCGGGCTGTACAAGGGGCTGGTGGAACTCAAGGCGAGCGTTGATCGCTGGCGCGCCACGATTGACGATGCCGACCATGCTGCCGAGCGCGCCGATCTGGCCGCGTTGATCGCCGATCAATGCGAAGCGCTCGACATCACATACGCCGACATTGGCGAACTGCCCGCGCGGCTGTACGAAATGGAAGCGGCCCTGATCCCGCATGGGCTGCACATTTTCGGGGAGAACCCTGCCGGTGCGGCGCGCGAAGATATGCTCGACGCGATGATGGAAGCGGGCAGCCTCGATGGCCCCACCCCTGATCGCGCGGTGCTGGCGGCAATGCTTGATTCCTCGGATGAACTGGGCGCGCTGATCCATGCACTTGACGGCGGCTATGTCCAGCCCGCCCCCGGCGGCGATGTGGTGGTCAACCCGCAGGTGTTGCCCACGGGGCGCAATGTTCACGGGTTTGATCCATTCCTGATGCCGTCGGCCTATGCCTGCCGCCTGGGCAGCGAACAGGCGCAACAGCTGATCGCGCGCCATGTCAACGGCGGTGAACCCTTCCCCGAAAGCATCGCGATGGTGCTGTGGGGCACCGACAACATGAAGTCCGAAGGCGTCCAGATCGCGCAGGCGATGACGCTGATGGGTGCCCGCCCCCGGCGCGATTCCTATGGCCGACTGGCAGGCGCGGAGCTGATCCCGCTGACCGAACTGGGGCGTCCGCGGATCGACGTGGTGATGACCCTGTCGGGCATTTTCCGCGACCTCTTGCCGATGCAGACCCGGATGCTGGCAGAGGCCGCGCTGCTTGCCAGCCAGGCCGATGCCGAGACAATTGAAGCCAACTTCATCCGCAAGCACACGCTGACACAGATGGAACAGCACGGCTGCGATCTGGAAACCGCCGCCTTGCGGGTGTTCTCCAATGCCGAAGGTGCTTACGGTGCCAACGTCAACCAGATGATCGAGGGCGGCGTCTGGGCCGATCCCGATGAACTCGCCAATGCGTTCGAGATCAACAAGGGCTTTGCCTACGGTGTATCGGGCAAGCCGGTGCAACAGCGCGAATTGCTGCAAAGCGCGCTCAGCACGGTCGATTTCACCTACCAGAACCTCGAAAGCGTCGAACTCGGCATCAATGATGTTGACCAATATGTTGACGGGTTGGGCGGCGTGACCCGTTCGGTCGCGCGGGCCAAGGGGGCTGAAACCCCGGTCTATATCCTCGATGCGACGCGCGGCAGCACCAAGGTGCGCACATTGGGCGAACAGATCGATCTGGAAACCCGCACCCGCACATTGAACCCCAAGTGGTTTGAAGGCCTGCTGGAACACGGTTACGAAGGCGTGCGCCAGATCGAAGGCCACGTGACCAGCACGCTGGGCTGGTCGGCCACCACCGGCCAAGTCGCGCCGTGGGTATACCAGAAGATTTCCGAGACTTTTGTGCTCGACGAGGTCATGCGGCGGCGGCTGTCTGATCTCAATCCGAAAAGCGCGGGCCGTGTCGCCAGCCGCCTGCTCGAAGCCTGTGACCGCCATCTGTGGGAACCTGACGAAGCCACGCTCGCCGCTTTGCGCGAAGCCAATGACGAGCTGGAGGACCGCCTCGAAGGCGTGTTCCCGGCAGAATGACATCAAGGGATCCAAACATATGAACCTGCATAGCCCCCACTCAGCATTCAGCCAGCCCGATGGCGAGGGTTCGGTTCAGGTTCAGCTTGACCCGGCTGACAAGATCAAGGGTGCCAAGGTGTTCGCGGTTTATGGCAAGGGCGGGATTGGCAAATCGACCACTTCGTCAAACCTGTCCGCCGCCTTTTCCAAGCTCGGCCACCGGGTGCTGCAAATCGGCTGCGATCCCAAGCATGACAGCACTTTCACGCTGACCAAGAAACTGATGCCGACGGTGATCGACGTGCTCGAAACGGTCGAGTTCCATTCGGAAGAATTGCGGCCAGAAGACTATATGTTCGAAGGCTATAACGGCGTGATGTGCGTAGAGGCTGGCGGGCCTCCGGCGGGCACCGGCTGCGGCGGCTATGTGGTCGGGCAGACGGTCAAGCTCTTGAAACAGCACCACCTGCTCGAAGAAACCGATGTCGTGATCTTTGATGTGCTGGGCGATGTCGTGTGCGGCGGCTTTGCGGCCCCGCTGCAACACGCCGAACGCGCGCTGGTGGTGGCTGCCAACGACTTTGACTCGATCTTCGCGATGAACCGGATTGTCGCCGCAATTGCCGCCAAGTCGAAGAATTACGATGTGCGGCTGGCCGGAGTGGTCGCCAACCGCAGCAAGGACACCGACGAGATTGACCGTTTCTGCGAAAAGGTCGGAATGCCGCGCCTTGCGCATTTTCGCGATGTCGATGCAATCCGCCGCTCGCGCCTGAAAAAGTGCACGTTGTTTGAAATGGGCGAGGATCCCGAAGTGATCGCGGCGCAGGACGAATATCTGCGACTGGCCGCGATGCTGTGGGCGGGCGTCGATCCGTCCAAGGCGCAGCCGATGAAGGATCGCGACATCTTTGATTTCCTGGGGTTTGAATAATGGCGACCCGGCTCCCTTCCGAATATGATCACCGGCGCGAGGCGCTGGCGACCTATTTTGACAGCACCGCGCGCCAGGCGTGGATCGATCTCACGTCAGACGCCAAGGTCAGCGGCATCCGCGCCACGGTGCGCGCTGGTCGCGATGCGATGCGCGCGACGCTGCTGGGCTGGTTGCCGACAGATCTGCGCCGCACAGCGGTGCTTGATGCTGGCTGCGGCACCGGGGCGCTGGCAGTGGCAGCGGCCTGCAAAGGTGCGCAAGTTACCGGGATCGACGTTGCCGCCGGGCTGGTCGAAGTTGCGCGCAATCGCACGCCGTCTTTCATCGGCCACGGGCGCATTCATTGGCGTAGCGGCGATATGCTCGATCCGAGCTTGGGCACCTTTGCTCATGTCGTGGCGATGGATTCGTTGATCCACTATCAACCCGAAGATCTGGTCGACGCGCTCAGCCAGTTGGCGCAGCGCACCACCGGGAGCATCCTGTTCACCTTCGCCCCGCGCACCCGGCTGCTGACCGCGATGCACGAAGTGGGCAAGTTCTTCCCAAAATCCGACCGTTCGCCCGCGATCGTGCCGGTTTGCGAGGATGACCTGCGCCACCGGCTCGCGCGCCTATCGGGCTGGAGCGTGGGACGCACGCAGCGCATATCGAGCGGGTTCTACACCTCGCAGGCGCTTGAACTGGTGCGCCACGGATGAACCGCCCTGTCCGCCCTGCCCTGCCGCACTGGACCGAGGTGGTTTTCCGCCTGCTCCCGTTTGCGGATGCGGCCAGTGTGGATTTGCCCTTGGGTCGCCTGCTGCGGCTTGCGTTGTTTCAGGTGAGCGTGGGCATGGCGATGGTGCTGCTGAACGGCACCTTGAACCGGGTGATGGTGGTGGAATTGGGCACGCCGACCTGGCTGGTCGCACTGCTGATTGCGATGCCGCTGCTGGTCGCCCCATTCCGCGCGCTGATCGGGCACAAGTCCGACACCCACCGCTCGGTGCTGGGCTGGCGGCGGGTGCCTTATATCTGGTTCGGGACGTTGATGCAGTTCGGCGGGCTGGCGATCATGCCGTTCGCGCTGTTGCTGCTGGGCACGCCCGAACGCTTTGACATCGGCCTCGCCGGAGCGGCTTTTGCGTTCTTGCTGACCGGCACCGGCGTCCACGTGACACAGACCGCAGGCCTTGCGCTGGCGACTGACCTTGCGCCCGAAGACAAGCGGCCGCGCGCGGTGGCATTGCTGTATGTCATGCTGCTGGTTGGGATGATGTTTGCCGCCTTTGTGA
>Ga0100402_1007555_pt1 | contig 10468 bp, 7 predicted proteins | sample CryGeyme20150102_FD_80419 | JGI IMG/M metagenome (GOLD analysis project Ga0100402, IMG submission 80419) | Groundwater microbial communities from Crystal Geyser aquifers in Utah, USA - Crystal Geyser metaG 2015-0102 | ecosystem: Environmental > Aquatic > Deep subsurface > Groundwater | place...
GGAGTACTAAAAGTTTCTATAATCAAACTTAACTCGAGGTCTGTGGACCTCATGCACTCTGCAGGAAAATATACTAAATTCTTAGCACAGACCTCGGACCTCTCATTCGTGGAGGTGAAGTCAAATATTTCAGGTTACGATCATTATCATAGGTCCAAATACTATAAAGAGTGGTTGGCGTACCCCCCGCCAGGGGCCATTGATCATCATTATTATTTTTTGGTCTACCATTTAGACCCTACCATTTCGGAGAAGTAGTTAATTTTACACCTCTCCGGAAAACATGCGAAGCAAAAGATTAAAGATCGTCCCCTTGCTTCTTGAGCTTTGAGCCGAACCAACATACGTATATTTTTTGTCTCTCTCCTTTCTACTCTCTCTACTCTCTAGCTAGAGAGCTACCGTAGTAGTACACGGTAGTAGGTCCACAGTTCTAGTGGTAGTCTACTTCTAGCTACGACTACGACTACTAGCTAGCTAGTGGAGGTAGGTTTCCAAAGAGATAAAAACGATCTTGATTGGTCGCCTGTTAGTAGTCCCATTATTGACATCTTGTATTTTAGAGATCTACTAGGAGTGGTAGTAGAGAATCTATTATACTGTAATAATGGAAAACAGTGGTCGTATCTTCAGTTCACAATACTACGGTACTCTTCATTGTGGAGGAGATTGTGATTTTTTTTATTCATTGAAAACATATTCATATTTTGAGAGGGCCGAATGACCTATGGAAGGAAAATGCACCGTTGTGTGTGCGTACCTAGTAACAAAGACGACCAACATTGAAGACCTACAACTATAATAATACTAGTAATATGAAGAACTACTTTTGGGAATTGTGACCCGCACACCAACGACACGACAAAGAACAAAGAGTACTCTATACCATCATCCATTCCTCTAATCGGATTTCAACCGAAATAATTGTATATTTGCGCCAAGCAGTACATTCACTGGCTCTCGCTGCCACTTTCTCACTTTCGTTCCTGATTTCTCCTGTTACTTATTTGAAATTACCATTGTTCCGCTGCCTTCGTCGTAACACAGTCACTGTGATTTCTTGTGGCAATTGCTGACAAATATTCTTGAATTGTTCCGGAGACACGTTCTTGCAATCGATTTCGTTCACCGACATTATGTGATCTCGTTCTCGAAGTGCCGTGTGAGAAAAAATGGAATCCTTCCTAATTTCCTTAATGCAAAGGACACCCCATATCCACACGTTCATTCCTAGATCCTTCAGGCTCATCTTGGCGCTGGGCTTTACAATGGTGGCGTGAACCAAAACATCGTTTACATCTTCATCTCTATTTTTGGTCGTTACACACAAGTATCCGTCCAATCGCAAAGCATCCTTCATCCGTTGCAAGGCCAGGTCAGGTTGACACAAACTGGGACCCACAGTACGACCGTTAATGGATTTCAAATAATCACCGGGTCGGATTCGTGACATACCAAAAATAGAATCTTCATCAACGTAGGCCACCGGCAATTTCATCCTACCAGAACCCTATATTCTTGGTTTGAATTTGGACGACAACGAACCATTTCCTCTTCCATCAACAGCGGTTCCAAATTCAATACCCCAATCAAGGCTGTCGACATTATTGATGTCATCGTCACTGTTGATGCCATCATTGTCGTCAGAATCTCTAATAGAATTAATAGTAATGGCGGGATAAAAGGTAAAACTCTTTAAGAATGCTTCTTCACGTCCCATTACGACCGATCCTAATGAAGAAGCAATATCAGCTGTTGTGGCAGCACTGTCGTCACCGCTACTAAAACGGGCAATAGCACGGGCACGAATGGTAGTCGTATTTGTGGCAGCGGCAGCGGCAGCAGCATCTTCTTCTCGGAGAATGGAAAGATCAAACAACGGTGCGGAAGGAGACAAAGATGCACCATTGTTATTATGATTATTGTTGTTGCTGCTGCTGTTGTTCTCCGTGTCAAAGGTATCATCTTCGGCATCAAATGCAGAAGACATCGCTGGCACTGGTCCAAATGAAGAAGCCATGGTCGGATTACCTGAACACTACACTGATGCTGCAAAATAAAAATAAAAAATAAAAAAATTCTTGTGAATAATGAGTAGACCAGTAGTAGCAGTTCCTGGTACAGTAGTCTACTGGTAGATAAGAAGTGTGTGTGCGTATTCTTCTTTTTCATTAGACCCTACTGCGTGGTAGGCTATTGGTAGTCTACTATTTATTTTGATTCTATTGTATTCATAGATTTTGACTCACTTGCCTTCGTCAAAAACGACGAGGTAAACTAGTAGCGTGCTGGTGATAGTAGTACCATACTCGGATAGTAGTACTAGCTAGTCTAGTAGTAGTCTACTACTACAGTACTAGATACCAAGATACCAGGGTACTACCATGGTAGTAATTATGACGATACTGTTTCTGCTGACGAATGTATCTGGCATATTATTATGACGAATGCCTAAGATTCATATTCTAAGAACGCACACACTATCCACTTATTCTTTCTTACCGTTAGGGACTCATCATTAAGGACTGGCGGCAACAAAAACTCTTCGTAGTAGCAACAAAGAAAAAATAAATTACAGTACTCGAGTAAATAATGGGCATACAAAGTATTTTTCTTTGTGCAAGCATATCATTTTTTATGCATCATCTCGATGATCATTTATTCCTTCACTCCTTCATTTTTACAGGAAGATCGAGCTACTTAATATACAAATACTACCTGGTAGGTAAGTAGTTCATCCTCCCATTTAATTTCTTCTCGTTTTTACTTTGGCCATCTTCAATATCAATATTCAATATTTCAGCATTTCAGCTTCCTTGTTAGTTCCTGCTTTCGTTCAAAGTCGTGCCATACCACTACAACTAGACGTTTTCCATTGTCATTTTCTGCACCATTTTTCGACATGACAAATACAATTCCTTCCACAAAACAAGTCCAAAAACCTGTATGCGATTCTTCCTATTCTACCCACTACTCTACCTCTACCTACCAGTAACGGCATTAGTTTGTATGGCTTTCAGCCAAGGCCACTTTTTGCTGTCGTTCAATGTTGGCCATGATTTCCTCGACTTGAACGGTCTCAAACGATGCTTGATTGGGGAATGCCTTGGGAACCAAATGGGCTTGCGAATTTACTCGACGACCCTCCTCACCCGCCTTGGTCAACGTTAGCATGAACAAGGTCGAACTGCCCTGGCGTGCGACACGGACACTCCAGGCCAGAAAGACTTCCCATCTTCGATAGGCAAATCCTCCATACTTTGACGTAATGTACGATTGGTTGGAACGCCAATTGTCCAACCAGTGTTGAAGCGTACGAGAATAATGACTACCCGTGTTGTGAACTCGTTGGACTTCAAAACCGGCACGTTCGACCTGTTCAACGACCCATCCCAATGGACAAGAGGCATCGGCTCCGGGGAACACATTCTCTCCCATGAACAATCCCCAAACCAAATCTTCATACCTCCAGGCACGGCGCAAACCGGCGACTTGAAAGTAAAAAATACCATCATCGCTCAAAAGGTCGTTGCGAATGATCTTGAGAAATTCTTGATAACGTCGAATGCCCACATGTTCGGCCATTTCAAGACTAACGACGCGATCGAATTTCCCTGGTTGAGGAATCAGATCTTGACGTTCGGCCAACAGCATGGCATTCTGATATTCCAATCTCACTTTAGGATTGTTTTGATTGAACGATTTTCCAAATTTGAGCTGTTCCTTGGACAACGTAACACCGGTAACATTGGCTCCGTGTACTTCGGAAAGACGTTTGGCCGTGTAGGACCATCCACAACCAATATCAAGTACCGTCATACCTGGTGTCAGCTGTATGGCATCGGCCACGTAATCAATCTTGTGATTTTGTGCCTCTTCGAGAGTTTCCGTACCCGTAGGATACAGACCAGTCGTGTACATCATGGTAGGACCCAGCATTTTTGCAAACCAGTCATTTCCCTTGTTGTATCCCTCGTCAATATTGTCTTCGTTGTGCGTGTCCCAGTGAAATACGGTATGGCGGAGCAAATCTTGAATCAAGTACTTGATCTCGTAATAGCCAAACGTTGGAGCGTACTGATTGCTTTCGAGGATTTCTTCCACTTCCAACAAATTGACAGTATTGTCATTACCGGCGGTCAATTCATCCGCAGGTTGCTTCGTAATGTACGCCTCGAGAGCACTGCGCAAAGAGGGCTGAGCAAAGATGGGGTATTTATTATAGTAGGCATCTTCCCAACTGCAGATTATCACGGATGTGACCATGGTCGAAATAAGAACGGGCACAAAGAGGATAGGATACTTTTTTTGAGATCTGGGAAGCAATACTACCAAAACTGCCAATGCTCCAATGACGTGGGGTGCAAATTCGACCAGAAAGAGCACCCAGTTAAACACATCAAAGCTCAAAGGATTAAACAGATACATCCTTTTCGAATTTCCTTTTTTTAGTAGTAGTAAGGTGCTTGTTGGTGGTACTGGCGAGGTGATGTATTACAATTGAAAAGAACCAGTTGCAGCAATGTCAATTTTGGTTGCTCTATCGAATCCTGAGAGAGATGGCGACCGTCAAATGCAAGGTACCAGTATTTTGTTTCGCGCCCTTGTGAGAGAAATTAATTAATACAGTAAGAATAAATAATGACAAAAAACAAGGATAGTAAATACTGGAGTAGCTACTACTGGGAGTACTACTAGTAGTAGTAACTGGTACTACTACTAGTGCATGACTTTGCCCCTACTAGCTACTAGTAGTAGTCTAGTACTCCGAGTACCTTGGTACTCGAGCAGTAGTAGCTAGCATCCTACTGTAGTAGAAGTCAGCTCTGAGAACAGAAGTTTGGTGGTTGTGGGGAAAAGTTGAAGTTTTTGTGCTGCCAGCCGCACAAAATAGAAACAAGAGCAAGCCGAGAAAGATCTCCCGTACAGCATTTTTATCAAAATAATCAAATTGCGCGTGTTGGTTCCCAGATTCTCAACTATTTTGTTAATTGATGAACGAAGGACTTCAACAAAATAGCTGGGCATTTAGTTGCATTCGTGACAAGAATCAATACAACAACATCATTCATCTAATTATTTTACCATAACATAAATAAATAATAAATATTAAATATACATGTCATATTTGATTTACACTGTGTAGTAGTCTACAACATTCTATCCACAGCTACTTTCTAAGTTGCGCGTCCGAAAAGTCAAAAATCGTCATTGGCCATTGACCATGCTAAAGCGTTCTACGGCTCCATTCCCTGTTCGTGTTGTTTCTGTTGTTCATGTTGCATAGTGAGAACCGTGGGCATTGTTTTCAGGAGCAACGATCCACACACTCCAACTACCAGTGCTACCATGGACCACGAAAAGGACCACCCAAATCGTGGTAGTAACACTCCCGTAAAGACTTTCCAGATCGGCGACGTCAAAATGATTCCAGTCCCATCCATAAGAGACAGGGCCACGGGCTTGACGTCTCCAAAATAAACGCTCGATACCATGTTGGGCACCTGAAAGAACGGAAATGCAATGGAACTGGCCATGATACTGGCACAAACCGTAATAACGGATGCACTCACGTAGGGGTGCCACGATTTGCCGAAAGCTGCCGATGCCACAAGTCCCCCGGCACTGAGAAGATAGCGAATATATCCATTTCGAAGTAGCTTGAGTTTTGGTCCAATATCGCCACCAATAGGTATTTTGTGAAATTTGTTAGACGTTGTCATCAAACCGTAGAGAAATCCTACCGTCATGAATGCCGTCAATCCTCCACATATTTGTGCTGCGCACGCGTGTGAATAGATATATTTTTGATTGTTCGTTCGTTTGTTGCATGGGTGGGTGATTGATTGGTTGGTTGGTTGGGTTGCAAGTACAAGTTAAAGATTTGTACAGAAGTGGGTAAATGAGGACAAGTTGAAACACAACTTTGTAAAGAATGTAAATGTATACATACAACATAATCCATGGATAATAATACTTACGAGGAAGGGAGGTAATTTCTTGGAGAAAGGTACCCAAGATTCGATCGGATGTTCGAGTCAGATATCCTGAAACGTGTGCCAATCCAATCATCCAAAAGATTCTGCTTCCTAGTACACGAGTAACAGATTGTCGAAGATTGGGAGTGGTCGTTGTTTTGTTTGCTAACGACACGGTTTTGGATTGGTGCTTTTCGTCTTTTGTCACTTCGAACGTCTTGAGGTGTGGCGCAGCGTCACTGACGTCGAAAATGTTGATCGCCATGCTCTTAGTAGGAGTGGTGGATGTAGCGGGACCGTTGTTTCTGTGGACGATGTGTTCCAGTCCCGCGTTGTTGATGTTGCTGTCATTATTGGTAATTTGTATTTCGGTATGCTTATAACCACGATGATCCGCATTCTTCTTGTTCGCTTCCATGATTTCCATTCGTTCGTTTTCTTCTTTTTGTGTTTGCTGTTGTTGTTGTTGGTGGTGGTGTAAATTCCGAAATGTCCACGTACTAATATTCCAACCCACAATGGTCATCAAAACGCTCAATCTTGCAACTTGTCTCCAGTGTACATATTGTAGCAAACAGGCTCCTACGACCTTGGCCGCAATTTGACCCGTGGTAGAACTGAGCGCCAGAATGGTAATTCCTCTAGCAAATGCTGGTGGATTGGATCTGTAGTACTGACTAAGTACGGTACTGCACACTGTCCACTGAATGGAGGCACAAAATTCAATACCCGCCACAAACAACCCCAAGTATTTGGGTGTCAAAAAGTTGTTCCAAATGGTAGATGCTCCCATTGCTGATGCTGATGTTGATGTTGCTGCAACCAGTGTCAAACAAGCCAAGGCCGAACTAAAGATTGTACTACCCACAAAATACAGTTTGGATGATCGTTTGGTACCCAACGCTTGACACACGATTCCGTTGATCAATTTTCCCATTCCATTTCCGAGTGGTGCCATGAATGCCATGGTAGCTGCCAGCGATGTCATTGTTGTTACCATATTATTGAATGTTGTTGTTGCTGCTGCTGATGTTGCCGCTGCTATAGTTGCCAATTCCGCATCCATCATGGGAACAATCATAACGGGTAATGTCATGGATACAGCAGCACAAAAATGAATTCCAAACGTTCCAAAATCAATTTTGGATACTGGTGGCAATAATTTCACAGCAGGTGGTGGTGGTGGTGGTGGTGGTGGAGGAGGTGGTGGAGAAGAATATGGGGCCGTTGATGGTGTCATTTTGTCATTTGTTTCTCTCCTATTCCTTATATTGCGATTGGTTGTAGTATTGGAGATTGAGACGACCGATGTAGAGGACTCAGAAGCAGCTGTAGAATCAGCAGCTGTAGAATCAGCAGCAGCAGCAGCAGCAGCAGCTGATACAACGACGTTGCTGTTGGTCGAGTCGAACAGCTGGTGTTCAACATGAGAATCTCTATGATTGACATAAAAGCGTCGACTGCTTTGTGATGTCGTCGTTGTCTTGGCAGCAGTGGCAGCAGCAGCTGCTGCAGTGCTAGTAGTAGTAGCCGAAGAAGAATACTTGCTGCGTCGCTTCATTTCTAGAGCAGTTGACGTTGACGATGACAACAATGCTGGCGAGGGATAAGAAGAACTAGAAAACACCAAGTTGATATTTTCTCTCTTCTGTTGTTGATATTGATGATGGTGGTGGTGTGACGTAGTCGTCGTCGTCGTAGGCGAAGGAAGAGCAAACGCACTCACTGTACGATTATGAAGATTCAAGAGGAAGCATGCACCAATAACGACGACCAAAGCAACAATGTTGGGATTCCATTTTGTCAATGGTTGGAACCGTCGTCGACTGTGGCTACGTCCCAAGAGTAGTAATGGTAGTAGTAGTTGTTGTCGTCGACGATAACGATGCTGACGACAACGTCGTTGTTGTTGTTGTTGTTGTTCCGTTTTGGACCATCTGGAAGTCTGACAAAGAAAGGAATGCAACGGTTCTTGTTGTAGCATTCTTCTTTTGGTGAACAAAATGGTTTTGGCTGCAAGTAAAAACAGGCCAGGCCCAGACCTAGAAAATGCAGATCGAAACTGAAACTTAGATTGAGAGTGAAATAATAAATAATAATACTCCGCCCAATGTTTGCTGTGATGATTGATGATTGATGATTGATGATGATGATGTGAGCAGGTTGAATTCTTTCGGAGAGACAAGATATTATTGCTACCACTCGTGGTAGTAGAAAAGTACGGGTAGTAATAACATCGAGCGGTTGTGTTGTTGCTTTTTACCTCTCTCACGTCATCATCTGTTCATCATTAAAGGCTTAAACAGTATTTTGGGCTAAAGTAATAGTGTACTACAAATTTGAAGGAAGCTGATGGTGTCAGAACATTTTCTAGTAATTGACGTGTTCAGAGAGGACACCTGGACAGTTAGTTTTTGCAACTGCAGGTCGCTACTAACACTACTATGCTAGCTACCAGGGTAGCTACTTGTAGGCAGTAGTAGGAAATAGATTACTAGCTAGTACTAGGGTAGTGGATTACTGTTCCTAATAAACGAACAATAGCTAGAATATTCTATTACTGTTAGCTAATACTCTACTAGTAGCAAAAAACAATAGTTTTAGGCGAGTACTATTCATGGTGAAATAGTTGCTGCTTGTAGTAGCAGCTACTTTTCTCCTACGAATAAATGTTGCCGCAAGTAGCTAACGATGGTACAGTGCAATGGTTTCAATAATAAAGTATTTCGTCATTGTTTATAAAATAGTTACGCCAACTCGTTCTGGACAGCATCTTTCAGCTGTAAATCTTTCAGTTTACGTTGATACTCGAGTTCCTTCTTGATGTTGGCCAACTTCTCAGCAAAGATAGCACGGCGCAGACCACCCAAGCGTCCAAATTGGTACGAATACGATGCCGCAACAATCAAAGCTCCAGCTATACCGTTACCCAAAATAACAGGAATCAAGTTCTTGGTAATGACAGTTCCTAACGTAACGGGTGCTCCCAACATCAAAGCCAAGGGCAGAACAAAAAAGTTCGCAATGGAATGTTCCAATCCAATTCCAACAAAGGTACTAATGGGAAACCAACAACCAACCATTTTCCCCGTCATGTCATTGGCAGCTCCAGAGAGGAAGACAGCCATACTGACCATCCAATTACACATGATTGCCTTGATGAGAGTAGGAACGAATGCAGCACTGGTCTTAGCGATGGCCGTACTGATGGTCAATGACGTAGCACCAGGATTCATAACACCAGAAGCAATGGCCATGGCAGCAAAGAGTGTACATCCAACAATGTTTCCTGCCAATGAAATGGTCCAATTGGTCCAAAGATCCTTCCAAGAAACAAAGCCTTCAAATTTGGCGGCAGCGACAGTGGCAGAATTACTGGTAAACAATTGTCCCGACGTTGACACAATCAATAACAGATTGACAGGAAAGAGGGCAGCAAAAGCCATTTTGGCAATTCCGGGATTAGCAGCCGACAGACCACCCAAATTACCAGCAATAGCTAACGAAATAAGTCCTCCAAAACCAACGTAGCATCCACCCAAAACAGACTGGTGAAAAATGTAACGCTTGGGCAAGCTTTTTTTTATAGGGACGGTGCGAGAGAATGACGGGCAAAAATAATGAAAATAATAGCAATAGTACAGAAAAGGTTTAAAAAAGAATGGGTTGGAATACTGTAGAATTTTCAAGTACATGCATGCGACAAGAAAAAACATAAATAATTGCGTGTAATACCATGGTACCAAATTCACTACAACAGGAAAACTTACTGTGCATTAGAAGCTCCCTTTTCTGCAAAGGAAATGTAGGCATCTGGTGCCGACTTGACCATCTGTGTGTATTTTGTCTTGGTAATGTCCAAGCTCAAGCGTTCTGGTCGTTGTTCAACATCCTGTTGGAAACCCTGTTCGTTCTTGTTAACGAGGGCCGAATTTTCTTCTTGTTTTTCTCTGTTCAAGAACAACCGAGTATCAGTCATGCGAGGTTTATCTTCATCTTGATGCGTCGACAAGAGCTTCGTTTGGGATACACGAGCATTGGAATTAATGCGTGTTTGTGTGAAGGATACGGGCATCATCATCGTCGACAGTGTCGAAGTCGAAGTAGCCGGTGTGAAAGCACAACTGGCCGATATCGACAGCGACGATGCTGCGATGAATACGGCAATGGTAGATGTGAAGCGGTGCATGATTTGAGTTCAATTTCTGACAAGGTAGAGACGAAATTAAATGAAATGAAGAGGTTAAATGAGCCTTGACGACTTGATTGTAAATCTTTTATTCTTTTGGGTCAAGAATAAAAAATAAAAATGTGCAATCGGGGATATTTTCTCGATTCTTGTTAATATTCGAATGAAGGTATCTTCACCAACCACTCTAGCCAGTGGGTGGCCTATCAAAGTTTTATTTGTGTGGTACTGATAAATATTTAGCTTACTATTTTAGAAGTAGGGTACTAAAAATTTGTATAGTCATATCTTAAGTTGGGAC
>Ga0100402_1007557_pt1 | contig 10466 bp, 8 predicted proteins | sample CryGeyme20150102_FD_80419 | JGI IMG/M metagenome (GOLD analysis project Ga0100402, IMG submission 80419) | Groundwater microbial communities from Crystal Geyser aquifers in Utah, USA - Crystal Geyser metaG 2015-0102 | ecosystem: Environmental > Aquatic > Deep subsurface > Groundwater | place...
AAAGTTAACACAAATATATCAGAGTACGACAATTGATTTGTATCCATATATCTGTCAGACAAAAGGTTTGAGTTAACTCAAAAAAAAGAGTGGTTGGCGTACCCCCCGCCAGGGGCCATTGATTATTAGCTACGCCGTACTTAGTTTCGTACAGTAGACTACGAGTGGTAGACTACTAGTCTACTGGTAGTAGAAGGCCTAAGTAGTATTCTCCCAATTTTATTTGTGTCACGAATCCAACGTCATGATGAGAAGTCATTATTATTTACAGTCATCAAGCAGAAGAAAACAGTCCTTTATTTTTATTATTATTATTATTAATATTTAATTTTCGAGTGAAAAAAAAGGATAGCTAGACCCCCCCCCCACACACACAAAGCACGAAGCACAAAGCAAGCATCCAAACAATAACAAGCCAACGACTAACAAGAAACCAACCAACCAATCAATATACTTCAATTGATAAATGTCTGACTTAACATCTTTTCAACCAACGATATTATTTGCCATGTGCACTTTGAAGGGTGTGATTTGGATTGCAGCCTTTTTTTTACCAGAATTGTTTGGTGTGTTCTTACCCAAAGCAACTACAAACAATGACAGTAATACAGAGGATGATGATGATGATTATACCACTGCCGAACCAGAAATGAATACTGTGTTGGATGAAACGAATGCTTTGGTACTGCTACAGGATCATCATGTACTATTCATGGAACGGATATCTCATCGTATCAATATTATTGCATTAATCGGATTAGTGAGTTTTTATATGGTAAATCCACGGTTGTTTCAGTACAAACGCTACGGTTGGTTATTGGTAGGATTATTACTGTTGCAATACGTACCACAAACATTACATCACGAGGGTTGGTTGAACTGGTTGGGACGTACCAATAACAATATGGACAACAATGACGATAGTAATAGAATGACAACAGCCACTATAGTGACAATCAATCGACTGTTTACGACGATTGGAGTACTGTTGTTTCAAATCTACTGTCTGGTATACGGTTATCGGACTGTATGGGAACGATTGGTGGCGGAACCACTCTTTGTGTTCTTTACGATGCTTACCATGCTATTGGAAACACACATGGTTTGTATCAGTACATGGATCTTTTTTGGTACCAGCAATCATTCGGATTATTATTCTTATTATTATGTAGCAGTATCATCATCTGGCAGTCTGCTGTCACGAACCATACGACAACTGTTATTGCTACTGGTACTGGGAGGATTGGTAGCTGTCAAGGTACTATGGTACGATCCACATCATCAAAATCAAGTCACAGTGTTACGAAAACAATGGAAAACAAGAAACGTTGTACCCAAAATGAAGGTCGTATAAAAACCAAACAATAGTATTCGAATGATTTTGGGGTTGCCACAAGCGAACAATTTAGTTTGACATCGACTTACATGCACATTGTGTTTTGCGAATGGCAGTAAAAAAAACCTCTTGCAGTTATATTATTATTCTATGCTTTTCTTTATCGTAGGCACCAAAGACCAGGCCCCGTTGTGGTTTTCTCCACCGTTCAGCAGCCTTTCAGCGAGTCCTCCTTGGTTCCATCGCGACACCGGTAATTTTTATTATGACTCTTGTCTCTGGTGGCGACGAAATGCCCGAACAGTCGTCGTGTGGATCGGTCCCGATGAAGATTGTGATTGTCCATTCATACTGTACCAGCGATTCATTCTATTCCTATTGTCATTATTCTTGATATTGCTGCTGTTGCTGTTACTTCTACTACTACTACGACTGCTACGACTGCTACAGCTGGAAGTAGATTTTGACAGTAACGAAGATCGCATCGCCAACAAGAGCGCATCTGTCCTGGGATGAGCATTGGTGTGATCCCATGTCATGCGACGTGGTGGCATCCGCGTTGGTGCCATCCTTCTACTACTAGTAGAGGCTCCTAGTAGGAATAACTTGGCATCATCATCAGCATTCTCTGTCCAGGTCTTTCGACGGGTTGGTATCTGTTCTGGAGCGGTTCTGCTGCTGTGACATACAATTTCCGAGTCGCAGTGGTGATATCTTCCTCCTCCTCCTCCTCTTCCTTCAGGCGTCACCACCGTCACGACCATTCCACTGATACTTCCTTTCTTACCAAAGGATGTCTGGTGTTGTCTCGAACCGTTTTGATTGTCCAACAGTAATGTGGAGGAGGACAACAATGGTGTTGGCGAGTAGAATCCTTGAGTTTCTGGTGACGAAGACGCATTCATCAGTCCCGGCAGCAGAGGCAGGGATTTGTGACTTCCAGAGCTGTGCCATCGCTGGTGTTTGTTGAACGACCTTTTCAGAGTCGTATGTTTTAATGATTGATCACAGAAAACTTTTCTGTTGTTATCTACCAATAATAGTTGTTCTAAAGCGGAGAAAGGAGTTCCGGTTGAGTTTCTTTGGACTCTTACAGTCCGTCGTCGTGGTGGATCCGAACCAGAACTGTCCATGCTGATGCTACTATCGACGGTGATAGCCGATGCGTCGTTCAATTCCGTTTCGTTCTCGTTTGCATATCTGTCGTCACTTGTCAGCTCGTGAGCAGACGCGACGGTCACCGTTGTGATACAAGGTTCCTGCTGTTGCTGTTGCTGTTGCTGTTGCTGTTGCTGTGGTTGTTCCATTTGGAACATGGAAGATTCCGCCGTTCGGATCCTTCGCTGTCCGCCATCATCAGCACCACTACTACTACTAATATTACTGCTACTAATACTAATACTAGTAGTAGTACCATCGTTCAGCTTGGTGGTTCTATCTGTTTTCTCCACGTCTCCGTTAGCTACTCCTGGAAGAATGGTAATCATGATCCTTTGTGGTGCTTTGTGAAAAAAAAAGTGAAATTGAGAAGTAACGAACATGAAGTTTCAGTTCAGCTGCCTAAGTAGTGGTACTAGTAGACTAGTAGTAGTATGGTACCAGGTACCAGTAGTCAACCAAATTAGCTACTACTAGTGGTCTTGATAGTTGTTCAAGATTCTTTTGATATATTTCGACAACCTAACGAAAGTTGAATCCATAAATATCGGTCATTATTTTTACTACTAAGTATGTTACGCTGGTCATTGTTCAATAATTACATGTGAACTATATGAACGATACCATACCCTGGTACGGTAACCAATATCAGGTACCGGTTGGTAGTAGTACCTCTTTCATGATGAGATACTACTGTACCTGGTAAACATACCGGTAGGGGCTTATTAGTACGGCACAAGTGCCCCTTGCTCATACCGGTACCATACCTGGTAGTGGTACCTGGTACCTGGTAGCTTACATGGTAGTACAGTACTGGTATATCATCTATCTTCAGTGACCGTGAACTGGCAGTGGGCGTGAACTGGCACGCACCCATACCACTTATTACTTGAAGAACCCTCTTTGCGCGTGAGAAAAACCGAACCTAGTAGATGAAAAAAGATTCATTTTTGGTGGTCACCGAGATGAAAAAGATTGGCAAGTTTTTTGTATCTTTTTTTTTTGCCACATGCTTGCTTGGATTGCAGTCGCTACTAACGTACCACCTCAATCATCGTACCCGCCAAAACGCACGCAAAACAATAATAAAATAAGTAGGGTCTACTCTACCAGGTGTTCTAGTAGTCTAGTCTAGTAGTAGTCTACGTAGTCTACGCAGTCTAGCTAGTACGTAGTCTAGTAGTCTAAATTTAGTAGTCTAGTATTCTACCAGTAGTAGTAGCAGTCTAGCTGGCTACTAGCTAGTAGTCTAGCTAGTAGTGGTCTAGTACCACCACTAGTAGTCTAGTTTAGTACTCCTAGTACGCTAGCATTTATTTCGCAGACACAAATCCAGCGGCTTATTCCAGTGACTCATGAAAAGCACGTCGAGTCCGAACTAATCACAACATCGTCAGCCTAAAAAATACTGTACAGTATTTGAGTAATCATCACTCATTTTTTTTTCTGACGCAGATTTTTAACAGCATAATCACATTCACCATTGTTTCTAGTATGCAGTCTACTAGTTGTCCAATGCACTACTATCATCTTACAATAGAAAACTAGAAGCACAATAATGAAGACCATCAACAACACTGTTGTGGCTCTCTTCTTGGCAGTAGCTTTATTAGCAGCTCCATCTATCACGGTTGCCTTTTCGGCAAAGACGCCACGATCATCATCCAGAGCTCCTAATCCAGTCATCAAGGTAGCAGCACAGGGTATGGGACTGCTCAAGCCTTTGTTTCGTTTGGAAGCACAGATTCAAGCAGCTGCTCTTGGTGCTTTGACGGGACTTGATAAGGAACAGGTTTCAGCAGAATTAGACAAGACCATTGCGAAAAACAAAGTCTTGATTTATACGTACGCGCTAAGTCCATTCAGTACGGAAGCCATGGCCATGTTAGACGCCAGTGGCTACGAGTACAAGCAGATTGAATTAGGAATCGAATGGTTTGTTTTGGGACCCAGTGGTTCTGAAACACGTGTCCTTCTCAGTGAAAAGATCGAAAATGGTGCCACATCGTTGCCCAAGATTTTTATTGGTGGAACGTGCATTGGTGGATGTGCCGAATTGGCCAGTCTCGTCGAAACGGGAGAATTGGATTCGTTGGCCAAAAAGGCAGGAGTACGTAAAACAGCATAAAATGAACAGCCTTGAAAAAAGGGCTCGTCTTGGTTCTTTGGATAAACAAAATAAGAAAGATGAGCATTGTCTGCGATTTGCGATTGTAGCAGAGCCAGCACGCTGCTCATAGTTGAAACAAAAACCCCAACTAAGAAGAAGACAATTAGAGATGTATTAAACTTGCTTTAGGCTATGCATCTGCTGCGCAATCAACCACACAAAGTTACTTCATCTTTCGTTGCTTCTCGTATCGTTTTACATATATTCGTTCTTGTTTTTTCTTTCTTTCTTCTTCGCACAGTATAAAAGAATTTCGATTTCAAAAAGGAAACAAACAAACTGAACTGCTCAAACTGTTCCTTTCGCAAGAATTATCTTGTTCAAGTTCAAACGGTGTCGGCACTGAAATTAAATAATGCCGGATTTCTCAGCCAAGATGCTTATGATGATGATCTTTGGCTCCCGCACAATCCACAGATTTTTTCTTTGTCAAATTTTGATCCAATATTCTTTTTTTTTCACACAATAAACTTCATAATATCCTTCCTTTCACGTCTGCCGAGTCTTTATTCTCCACTGGCAAGGTCACTCAATGGGTTGACCACATTTTCCATGTCTTCCAAGTACAACTTGTTACCCATTTCCTTGTACTTGTCACTCATTTCTTCCATTCCAGCCTTGGTAACTTCTTCCAAACCGTAACCATTCTCCGCTGCATACTGACGAACATCTTCGGTAATTTTCATGCTGCAAAACTTGGGACCACACATGCTGCAAAAGTGAGACGTCTTGGAGGCATCTCCGTCGAGGGTTTCGTCGTGAAAGGCACGAGCCGTGACGGGATCGAGAGACAAGTTAAATTGATCGTTCCAACGGAATTCAAAACGAGCCTTGGAAAGGGCATCGTCCCGGTCCTGAGCTCCCGGTAGACCTTTGGCCAAGTCGGCAGCGTGAGCAGCAATCTTATAGGCAATGATACCAGCTTTGACATCATCCCGATTGGGCAAACCCAAATGTTCCTTGGGAGTAACGTAACACAACATGGCAGTTCCGAGGGCGGCAATGTTGGCCGCACCGATAGCCGACGTAATGTGATCGTATCCGGGAGCAATGTCGGTCGTTAGGGGACCGAGGGTGTAAAAGGGAGCTTCGTGACACCATTCCAACTGGTTGCGCATGTTTTCGGGAATCTTGTGAAGGGGAACATGGCCTGGTCCCTCGTTCATAACTTGAACATCCTTCTCCCAGGCGCGGAGCGTCAGTTCACCCTGCGTCTTGAGTTCAGCAAATTGTGCCTCATCGTTGGCATCATAAATGCTTCCGGGACGCAATCCGTCACCGATGGAAAGTGCAATGTCGTACTGATTGCAAATATCCAAAATATCGTCCCAGTGTTCGTAGGCAAAGTTCTGCTTGTGATGAAAGATGTTCCACTTGGCATGGATGGATCCACCTCGCGACACAATTCCGGTCTTGCGTGCAACCGTCATGGGAACGTACTGCAGAAGGACGCCGGCATGAATGGTCCAGTAGTCCACACCCTGTTCGGCTTGTTCCATGAGTGTTTCCCGAAAGACTTCCCAGGTCAAGTCTTCGGCAATGCCATCGACCTTTTCGAGGGCTTGATAGATGGGAACCTGCCATTTTTGTGAATGAATGAATGAGAAACAGTGGGAAAAACCGTAAGGAGATTAGTAAACTACGGACAGGAAGTTGTTGGCATTTAAAAAAAAAAAAACACAAATGACGGCAGGCAGGTTAGGTTTTTACCGTTCCGACGGGAATGGGCGAATTTCGCATAATCCATTCCCTGGTTTCGTGAATGTGTTTGCCAGTACTTAGATCCATCAGAGTATCGGCACCCCACAACATGCTCCACTGCAATTTTTCGACTTCTTCTTCAATGGAGCTCGTAATGGCGGAATTACCAATATTGGCATTGATCTTGACCTGGAACATGCGTCCAATAATTTGTGGTTCCAGTTCCAAGTGATTGATATTGGAACAGATAATGGCCCGACCCCGGGCCACTTCGGAACGAACGAATTCTGGTTCGACATTTTCTCGGACGGCACAAAAGACCATTTCTTCGGTAATGATTCCCTGTTTGGCAAAGTACATTTGCGTCATACGTGGATGAGATTCCTGTCGTTGTCGTCGCTTATCGATCCATTCCTTTCGAATTTTTGGTGCACCATCGATTGGATTGGTCTGCTGAAGATATCCCGATGTATCGTACACGTCCAAAAATGACATGTCCGGATCTTCTAAATGAATTCGACGCAAGGGAACCTTGAGAACATGACCGGTTGGTTCATGAACGACCGTTTTAAATTCTTTCGTACTGGAAGGAAAAGCTTCATGGTACGGAATGGATTGAATTTGATCAAATTGTGGATGAAATGGATCCACCGTAGGTTTGGTCCGACGTGTTGCCTTAATATTGGCTTCTCGTGTGACCATGTTTAACTGCTGCTGCTGCTGCTGATCCTCCTCCTCCTCGGTGGTGGTGGTGGTGGTGGTGGTGGTGGTGGTTGTACTAGTAGCAGTAGACATCATAGAAGAAGCACTGGGAGTGGACGTTACTGACTCTTCCGATTCCTTGAGAACGCGGAGGAAGGTAAGGTGAGGTTCATTGTTGTTCGTCGTAGTAGTAGTAGTAGTTGTTGTCATAAATTGAGGAGATGTTGGACGAGAAGGAACAAAGGCAAAAACGTTAGTACCAGCACTGCTAGCAGCAAAGGAGGTCAATGCCGCGGTCAACAACCACGACGACGACAACAAAGTCGTAGTATAAGCAAACTTCATTGTTTTTTGTTTCTGTTTTTTTGTTTTTTGTTGTTGTTGTTTTTCGAACGATTAATTTTGTTTGTGTGTGTTTTTATGTCTGGACTACTATACCGTACCAGGTAGAGTAGTAAACGATTTTGGCTTTGAAGTCCATGCACGCACCAGCCAGAAAAGCAAAAAGGAATAGCAAGATCGTGTGGCTCCGATACAATTATTTTATGACTGCGATCTTTTGGATCCAAACCATCAGAGAAGAAGAATATCTATCTTTTCAAGACACGATTCAGATTCATTTTTTGATAAATATTACCACTCGTATGGAATATGGTTTACCTGGTAGGTCCGACGGATTGATATGATTGGCTCTTCATGAAAACTGGCAACTACCCTGATCCATAAAGTGCGAAGGATGAAGTTGAAGGAAACACGTGCTTCATCCGTCCCAAAAAACTGCCAACCAGTTTTTTTTAGTTCCACACATACCAGGTACCTGGTACTGTAGTACTACACTACATCAGTACCAATGGTACTACTCCTAGCTGCTCTAGCCACAATACTAGTAGACTAGTAGTAGCAGTATTGGTTTGTGCATTTGGGACAGGCTCTCTCTCTCTCTCTCTCTCTCTGTCTGTGTCTGTGTCTGTGTGAGAGCGAAGAAGAAGAAGAAGAAGAAGAAGTAAAAAAAGATACGCAAGATATTATATTATTATTATTTCCGTAAAAAGTAAAGTACACACCCACCGAGATGACGCATCTCAACCATAACAACAACATCAACAACAACCATCCAACTGATTTATTATTACCGTTCTTGTTGTCAACAACGAACAACGCTGCAACAACAACTATTGCTATTCTTGCAACATCTGCATTCGTTTCTGGTTCACCTTCAGCAACAACAGCAACAACAGCAACACCAACAGCAACGATAATGACAACACCACCAAGAAGAAGATATAGCCAACAATCTTTTTTGTGGACCAATCAACAGCAACAGCAACAGCAACAGTGTCTTATTGGTAACAATGGCTTGTCGAGCAGCAGCAGCCGTACAAGTAACTGTACAAGTAAATGCGGCAGTGGTATCAATGAAAGTAAAAGGAATGCGTGTATGTTTGCACGGCCCTCTTTTCCCTCCTCTTCATCTTCCATGAACAACCAGATGGGTGCATTTTTCACCACCCTACTCAAAACAGGTACGTCCTGTCTTTTATCTGTTGCATAACTTTGTCTTCTTTTTTTTTTAATTACAATTTACAATTTTACAATCTCCCTTTACCAACCACAACACCAGTCGGACCAACAGCCATCTTGATGGGTGGTACAGCTGTACTGTACAGATCGCTGTTATTGCATCCACAGTCGACACTGACACCGGTAGCTGCCATTTACATGCTCCTATTGGCAATTCAGACATCGATGCAACCAAAATTATCCAAAACATTCATTCCCAACAAGATGCCCAAGGTCCGCGTGGCACTGACAGAAGAAATTATTAAAACCATTGTAGCCAGTATCCTTCTTGTGTGCACTACTAAGACTACTACAAGTACGACTACAAGTACGACTACGACTGCCCAAACCGTACTACGACTCGGACGAGAGTACACGAACACCATGTTTCACGATTGGACCGTATCGTCCAGTCTTGTCGTGGCGGGCATACCGGCTGTATTGTACGCCGTACAAGGTGTACTTACCTACCAGGCACAATCGCAATTACAGTCCAGTGTCATATTTAACGGATTGTCACAAACCAAAACATTGTGGGCCGCACTGTGCTGTTACGTGCTATTACACCAAAAACAATCACCGTACCAAATAGTAGCCTTGGGACTGTTACTATTCGCTGCCATTTTGTTTCAACAGTCACCATCATCATCATCATCAGGAGGAGGTGCTGCTGCTGCTGCAAATACTACAACGACGAATCTACAACTTGATAAAAATGGTGCTACTCCTACGGATGACAATAACAACAACAACAACAAAATGAGCAACAGCAACAAGCGCCAACAAAACGTTCCATGGAATCTTTCTCGATTCATGACTGGTAGTGGTAATGGTGCCGTACCATGTTTGATGGCAACCTTTTTGAGTGGATTAGCGGGTGCACTGTCACAAAAGGGATTGCAAATGGTCAGCACCAACAACACCAATGGAGGAGGAGGAGGAGGAGGAGGACGCAATGCCTTTTTGTACACTGTAGAAGTAAGTTTCTTTTCGGCCGTCACATTGTTGGTAACGCAGCTCATGACAACAAAAACAACAAAAACAAAATCAACAAGGAACACGGTTCGTACGACAAATCATACGGTGGATGATCATGATCGTGATCGTGATATGGATGATGATGAGGACGACAACAATGAAACGTGGACGTGGCACACGTACATTCCCATTACGACAAAAGCCATGGGTGGGATTCTAACGGCGTTGGTTCACAAACACGCAGGATCCGTTGTGAAAGGATTTGCACTCATGCTGGGTTTGGTCATTAGTGGAATTTTACAATCCTTGTGGTTTGGTACTACAACAACAACAACAACAACAACAGCAACTAGGAGTACCACTGCTACTGCTGCTTGTGCCACGACTTCACCACCACCACCAACAACAACAACAACGAGACAACCACCACAGCAGCAGCAACAACGACAACAAGAACGACAACGAGGAATGTTACCTTTGAATCAAGTGGCCGGAATTATCATGGTCATGTTCAGTAGTTGGTTGCATTTTACGAACCCACCATCGATTCCTTCTGTTTGATGATGAACGTTAGCTTCGACAAAGTACTACTCTGAGTAACATTAGAGTACTGCTACTACTACTCTAGACTAGCTAGTTGTAGTAATTAGTAATACGAACGGCCGCGGCTACCATACACAAGTACAATTGCTAGTAGTAGCTAGTCTACTCGGAGTATTATTTAGCTCTACTAGCTAGCTACTGGGCCATTCCTGAAATAGAGGCGCACCAAATACTTGAAGCCAGACCACTTCTCATGCGAAAAATTTAATTAGAGGAAAGTTTGGCTCATGAAGCCAAATCGAGCGCAGACGACTCGTC
>Ga0100402_1007559_pt1 | contig 10465 bp, 8 predicted proteins | sample CryGeyme20150102_FD_80419 | JGI IMG/M metagenome (GOLD analysis project Ga0100402, IMG submission 80419) | Groundwater microbial communities from Crystal Geyser aquifers in Utah, USA - Crystal Geyser metaG 2015-0102 | ecosystem: Environmental > Aquatic > Deep subsurface > Groundwater | place...
ATGATTTTGTTTGTTATTTCGGAAAAATGTAGAGGGCTTTTTTGCTTTCTTAGTACAAAAAAGATTTTATCGTAAAGTGTTTTTGGATTTACGTGTCGCCATTTTGTTAAACTAATTGAGTCTGATTTAACTTTAATGCGACGATCTAGTTTTACGGCAGCAAGAATCAATTTTTTCCTTAGATTTAAATTGTCCGTTTTTATTTGATCTTGAATTTGCGACACTAGTTGATTTTGACTCATACTGTCTGCTTTGTTTTTTAGAATTTTACGTGCGGTAGTGCAAATATTTTTAATACTTTTTAAGCTGATGTTACTATTTCTAAAATGTACACGAATATTGATTTTATTATTTTCGTGTACAATCTCATTAAATAGGATTGAGGCTAATTTAAGCTCTTGAATGTTGTTTTTGTATTGTGGGAACTTAGTTTTGAGCAGGTTTTCAAATGTCTTTTCAGTTACAATGTCTCCTTGTTCTTTAAGTGTATTTAGTGCCCAATTTTGAAGGTCGGTTAGTTTTGTTTTATGGACGTTACGTTGTAGTTTTTTAAAACCGTAAACTTGAATTTGTCTGATTCGTTCTCTTGTAACTGTAAAATCTTTGCCAATTGAGGCAAGTGTGTCAATTTCTTTATTACCAAGACCATATCGTCTTGAGATTATCTCTTGTTCCTTATTGTTTAATGTTTTGAGTAGAGTGTTCAATATTTCTAGTGGGTCAACTAGAGATTGAATATTAGTATTGCTGATAGCGTTAGTTATCATATATGTATGATTTAAGTCACTAATATTTATGTATATATAAAATATAGTGTGCTCTTCGTAAAGCGTCAATTTTTCTGAAAAGAGTTGACTGCTGATTTTTAACTAGTGTTCTTTTTTGTCTCTATGATCACTTTTATCCGATTTGCAGTCAGCTTGAAGCTGTTGTCAGAAATATTGACAACTTTGTGTTTTTTGGATTTTTTACGTGAAATAACCTTATTTTTTTTAGTGAGGTTATTTGGTGGAGTTGGGGGGACTTGAACCCCCGACCTCTTGCATGCCATGCAAGCGCTCTAGCCAGCTGAGCTACAACCCCGAGTCGGGTGTAATATAGCGAATGTGTTGTGTTGTTGAAAGTCTTTTTTTTGTTTATTCTGGTTTACCGTGGCAATGTTTGTATTTTTTCTGGCTGCCGCATGGGCATAAGTCATTTCTGCCTGTTTCTGGATATTTCATGGTATGAGTTGTTGCGGGTGCACGTGTAGGGGCAGGATTGTTTGAGGTTATGCTCTTTTTAACTGATCCGTCTGTTAGTTGAGCTTCGATTTGATCTTCATTTGTTGCAATGTTCTTTGTATCGTAAACGTCGCCGCTAATTTGTTGTTGGGTTTGAGGGGTAAGTTCGACCTTAAAGAGTGTGTTTACAACATTACGTCGAATGGCGTTGAGTGAGTTTTGGAGCTCGAGGAAGGCTTCGTCTTTGTAAGCAACAAGTGGGTCACGTTGACCGTATCCTTGTAGGGCTACGCTTTTACGGGTTTCATCCATGGTATCGATATGTTCGATCCAGACTGTGTCTATGGCGCGTAGGTAAACTTGGCGTTCAAGGTCGCGAAGAATTTCGGGGTCTGGTAGTTTGTCTTCTAGTTTTTGATATTCGCTAATAAGGTAATCTTTTACTAATGCAATAAGCTCTTCTTGGTTGCTGGTTTTGCTTAGTTGATCTTCTGTAATGGGGTCAAATGGACGATTGTGGATGGCATTAATTGTTTCTAGAATCTCTTTTATGTCGTAGCTGTTTTCTGGTAGTTGATGATTGAAGATGATGTTTTCGGCCTCTTTTTCAAATTGAAGGAGAATTTCATTTTTAAGATTAGCTCCAAGTAAGATGCGGCGGCGCATTTTGTAGATGATTTCACGGTGGTAGTTCATTACATCATCGTATTCGACAACGTGTTTACGTACGTCAAAGTTATAGCCTTCAACACGTTTTTGGGCGCTTTCGATGGCTTTGCTAATGAACTTGTTAGTAATTGGTTGGTCTTCGGGGACTTTAAGAACGTCCATCATGGTTTTGACACGATCACCACCAAAAATGCGCATTAAATCATCTTCCATAGAAACGTAGAATTGGCTTGTACCTGGGTCGCCTTGTCGTCCGGCGCGGCCACGAAGCTGATTGTCGATCCGGCGACTTTCGTGGCGCTCGGTGCCGATAATGTGAAGTCCGTTAAGTTTTTTAACGCTATCTTTAATTTTGATGTCGGTACCACGACCTGCCATATTGGTGGCGATAGTAACGGCGCCTTCTTCACCGGCGTTGGCGACAATTTCGGCTTCTCGTTCATGTTGTTTTGCGTTTAGAACATTGTGAATTATGCCACTTTTTTGGAACAGACTGCTAAGAAGTTCGGACTGTTCGACAGAAACGGTACCAATTAGTACTGGCTGACCTTTTTTGTGTAATTCTTTAGCTGTATTGGTAATGGCAATGTATTTGCCTTTGGCGGTGCGGTAAATGTTGTCAGGCAGGTCTTCACGTACTACGGGTTTGTTTGTCGGTATGACAATTGTTTCAAGGCCGTAGATTTTGTAGAATTCTTCTTCCTCGGTTTTAGCAGTACCGGTCATACCGGCAAGTTTTTCAAAAAGACGGAAATAATTTTGGAAGGTAATTGTAGCAAGTGTGCGACTTTCACGTTTGATTTCGACATTTTCTTTGGCTTCGATTGCTTGGTGTAGTCCTTGACTGTAGCGACGTCCTGGCATAAGGCGGCCGGTAAAATCGTCGACAATTATAATTTCATTTTCTTGGATGACGTAATCTTTGTCTCTTTTGAAGATGGCACTGGCTTTTAGTGATTGTTCGATGTGATGTACTTCTTGAAAGCCGGCTTCTGTGTAAATGTTTTCGAGACCTAATAGTTTTTCCATTTTGGTTATACCCGCTTCGGTTAGTGTTGCAGTTCGCATTTTTTCATCGACATTGTAGTGCTCGTTTTCTTTTAATTGTGGGATTAGTTGGGCGTATTTGTAGTATTTGTCTGTTGATTCTTCTGCTGGTGCGGAGATGATTAGTGGGGTTCGGGCTTCATCTACTAAAATGGAGTCGACCTCATCTAAAATTGCATAATGTAGATCTTTTTGAACTAGTTGATCTTTGTTGGTGGCCATGTTGTCGCGGAGGTAATCGAAGCCGAATTCGTTGTTAGTTCCATAGGTGATATCAGCTTTGTAGCTGTCAATTTTTTCTTGTTGAGGTTGGTGACTGTAAATTACGCCAGTTGTCATGCCTAGGCATTTATAAAGACCCCCCATCCATTCGGAATCACGATGGGCAAGGTAGTCATTTACCGTAATTACAAAGACGCCTTTGTCGGTTAGGGCGTTTAAGTAAGCTGGCATTGTACAAACTAGGGTTTTACCTTCACCTGTTTTCATTTCGGTGATTTTGCCTTGATGTAGCACGATACCGCCAATAATTTGAACATCATATGGTACCATGTTCCAGCTTTCTTCTTCACCTCGAACATCCCATGTTTTTCCTACTAAAAATTTACAGGCATATTTTACAAGGCCAAAGGCTTCGGGTAAAAGATCGTCGGTGCTTTCCCCTGCTTGAATCCGATCTCTAAAAACTTGTGTTTGTTCTTGGATGCCGAATTCGTCTAATTTTTTGGCATCGAAAATATTAAAATGATGATTAACTTGTTCAACGATTGGAAGAATTTTTTTGATAGCTTTTTCGTTTGGGTCGCCGATAATTTTTGTAATAATTTTTTGTAACACAGTTTTTTGGTTAAACTTGCGGATACTATACTTTAGCGAACAATTACGATCAAGCCACTATTAATTTGATTCGTGAAATAATACTGCTGGAATGGTTTTGAGGGCGATTTTAAAGTCTAGCCAGAGGCTCCAATGTTCAATGTAGTATGAGTCTAGTTTGACTTCATCGTCAAAGTTGAGTTGGCTGCGTCCGCTAACTTGAGCAAGTCCAGTAATGCCAGGTTTGATTGTGAGGACGAATAGATGATGGTTGTCGTATTTGGCTACTTCTTCGGGGAGGTGTGGTCTGGGACCGACGAGGCTCATGTCTCCTTTGATGACGTTAATTAGTTGTGGAAGCTCATCGAGGTCAAACCTACGGAGGAATTTGCCGATTTTGGTAATCCTTGGGTCGTTTTTGATTTTAACGATTGGTCCTTCGCGGTGGTTTTTGGTTGCTAGTTCGTCGTAACGTTGGTTGTGAGTGTTGCTTTGCATGGTGCGGAATTTATAGCAATAAAACGGTTCACCTTTTTGTCCAATACGGGTGGATATTTTGCCATTGTCTAGGTATTTATAGAAAATTGTTCCTTTTGAATCGATTTTAATAAGAATGGCAACTAGCAAAAATAATGGTGATAAAATAATGAGTACTGGAATTGTGAGGGTAAGGTCGAAGATTCGTTTGGCGACTCTTCCCCATCCTTCTAGTGGTGTTTTTTGCCACTTAAGCCAAGGAATGCCGCGGAGATTGTCAAATTGGAATTTGTGTTCGAGAAGGTTAAATGTAGCAGGAATGTAGTAATATTCTATAAGTTTATAACGGCAAAAATTGATACAGCTGGCACTGCTAAATTCGCTTTCGGTTGTGGATTGCACGATTTCTTCAACTTTGTATTTTTTGCAAATTTTTTCTAAATCTGCATATTTGCCAAGCCATTTGGATGTTTTGGTAGTGAGGGGGCGATCGGCTAGGTAGCCAACAAGTTCATATTGATAGTCTTTTTTAAGTTGTAGTGCGATGTTGTGAGCGGTTTTGTTGTTTCCTAGTAATAGTATTTTTTGGCGGCCGATATTTTTGCGTAGTAGATGTTTGTGAAGCAATGTTAATCCAGTGCGGCCGATGGTTGCGTAGATTGTAAGTAAAGTTGCAATGTAAATCACGACTAAACGAGAAAATGGAAAAGCTCTGATCAAAAAGTAGTATGTAAGGACGGTCATGAATAAAAGTAGACTTGTGGTAATGATGCGCCCAATTTGATTAAAGAGACCAATATTAGTTTTGATTCGGTATAATCCGAGTATAGCAAAAAGGGCTATTGTAAGCGGAATTAGCCAGTAGGTTTTTTCTAAAAATTGAGACAGTGTAAGGTAGTCAGCTTCACTAAGTGTATTGCCAATATTTTGGCTAATGGAATAGCGAAGATAGTAACTGGTGAGCAATGCGAGTACGGCTGCAGTTAGGTCGGTTGGTAGTCGAAGTATGCCTAGGATGATTGTGACTTTTTTCAAATCTAGTGACTAAATTGAGTGCTCCCAATAAGCCGGGTTCTGTATTAAGGGTCATCTATCTGGGATCTTATTCGCATAAGACCTCTAGCGGCAGGCACACTGTGACCGGAAGCACGGTTAGTTCACAATGTCCCATTCTGCCTTGCATGAGGTAGGGTTTACCAGCAACCTATCGTTACCGATAGGGCCCCTACTAAGTAGGGCTTTTCACCTTTCATCCCGTAAAACGGGACTAGTATAGTCTCTGCGGCACTTTCCCTATTCCGTCGAAACGGAACGGCTTCTGTTAGGAGCTACCTTTGCTTCACATGCCCGGACTTTCCTCCGCACAATGTACGGCGACCCAATGGGAGCTGGGTTAGTATACTTATATTTGCTTAAATTGTCCACTGATCGTGAATAATTCCAACTAATTTCCATTCGTTGTTGTATAAATCAAAAACGAGTCGAAGACTGGACCAGTCCATGCCTTCAAATTGCGGGTCTTCTCCAGGAAAATAGTATTCAATAAATGTACCGGTTGGAAAGACTGTATCAATATTTATGAGGCTATTGCCAGTCCCCAGTGTTTGGTTTTGAGCGACTTGAGGTGCCATTAAATAGTCACGATCGTAAATAAACTGTTCCCAATATTGTTGGACACTAAGATTAATTGGTGTGCCGATACCGTCGTACGTACCCCATGTAAAATTTTGGTTTAGATCTAGATTGCTTAGTTCGTCCGTAGATAGAGTGATGCTACTGTCTTGATTTATATAACCGTATGGTGAAAAAACTACACCTTGGCTGGGGTGAGTTATAAGGCTTAGCTGCTCTAGGTCTTTGTTTTTAAGAGCGGTGATCGTTTTGATGGCAACAGATTCAATAGTTGCAGGCTCGGCGCTAACGTTATTATTGCAGCCGGAAATAACGATGATGCTAAAAATTCCTATTACGATTGGTAACAGGAATTTTTTATACTGTAGTTGCATTGTCTATGGATTAAATATTCAGAGTAGTGTTTTTATGTTACTCTTGATTACTTAATGTGTATAGACTACTTGGTTTTGGCTTTGGTTTTGTTTTGACGAATTTTGAAATACCGACATGCGTCGAGACATTCTTTGGCACGTGTATTTTGTGGTTCAATTTTTAGGATGTGTTGGAAATTCTTCTCGGCTGCTTCAAAATTACGGATACTTAATTGACACATGCCTAAATCGGAGATTATGAAGCAATCGTTTGGGGCAAGGGTAGCAGCTCGGTTTAGAATAATTAAGCCTTGTGGTTGACGGCCTGAATGAAAAATAGTCCAGCCTAAGCAACGTAAAATTTCTGGATGATTTGGTTCGAGTTTGTTGGCTTGGTTTAAATAAAGTTCCGAATCAAGCCATTCGCTAATTGCAGAATAGGCAAACCCAATTAAGTAGAGGGCGTTTGGACTTTCGGGATTGATTTTTAAAGCACGATTAAGTGCGATAATTGCTTTATCGTACTGGCGTAGGTTCATGTAGTTGTCACCAATTTCTTCATATGCTTCTACACAGTTAAGATCGTCAAAGAGGATTTCTTGGCAGATTTTAATTGCCTGTTCGTGCTCTCCTTTTAACTTATATTGATCAGCTGCTTTTAATAGATCATTATATTTTGTTTCTACTAACATTGGCTAAACTTTTTATAGAATAATAAAGTTATCCAGTTAGTATAACTTATTTTATTCTATAGATCAATGTTCTTTAGATGGGCTCTTAGTTCTGTTGCTAATTCTGGTCGTTTGAGGGCGAAATCGATTGTGGCTTTGAGGAATCCAATTTTACTGCCGGCATCGTATCGCTTGCCATCAATTAGCTTGCCGTATAGTGGGTAGTTGTGTTTGAGGGCAATGATGAATGCGTCGGCAAGTCTAATTTCGCCATCGCCAACGGAGCCTTCTTCAACTTTAGCAAGGATTTCAAAGATTTGGGGTGTGAGGATGTATTTGCCAATAACGGCTAAGTTGGAAGGTGCGTCTTCTTGTTCGGGTTTTTCGATGAGGCTTTTGATTTGAAGCAGGTTGTTGTGATCGGAGGTTTCGACAATACCGTAGCTGCTGACATCTGTTGGGGCGACTTTTGTTAAGCCGATTACGGGCTGATTGGTTTGATTGTAGACTTCTAAAAGTTGGGCTAGGGCTGGGATTTCGCTGTCGACGAGGTCGTCACCGTAAATTACGGCGCAGGGCTCGTCACCGATTAGGTCGCGGGCGCATAAAATGGCGTGACCGTCGCCGCGGGGAATCGGCTGTCTTAAATAGACGAAACGGGCAAGGTTGGGAATTTCACGGATGGCTTGTAGTAGTTGGTGTTTGCCTTTTTCCACTAAGTTGTATTCCAGTTCAAAAGATTGGTCAAAATAGTCTTCAATCGCTTTTTTACCGCGGCCGGTGATTAGAATAATTTCTTCGATGCCGGAGGCTACAGCTTCTTCCACTAGATAATGGATGATTGGTTTGTCGACTATTGGTAACATCTCTTTTGGTTGAGACTTTGTTACTGGTAAGAAACGTGTACCAAACCCGGCGACTGGAAATATTGCTTTGCGGATTTTCATATTAGTTGCTTATACGGATAGTTTTACTGCTTTGGTCGTCCTTTTTGCTGATTTCGATATTAAGTACTCCCCTTTTAAAGCTGGCTTTCATGTCGTCGGTGTCTAGATTTGGTGGTAAAATGATGGAACGAGAAAAGTTGCCCCAAAAACATTCTTGGCATAAATAATGTTCGCTTTTGATTTCTTTGTAGATGTGACTGCGGTTTCCTTTGATTGTAAGCACATCGTTTTCGACTAGGACTTCGAGGTTGCTGATTTCGATACCGGCAATTGGGGCGACGATTACCAGTTTGGTGACAGTTTCGTAAACATCTACGGCTAGACGTCCTTCCGTAATTTTGGTTGTTTGTGGTTTAATGATTTCTTCGGTCGCAATTAGGTCATTCATGGCTTCTTCGTCGCCTCGATGCGTAATTTTTGTTTTTTTGATGGACATTTTAAAAGGTTAATTAGAGAAGTAAGCGAGGAATTCTTTACGGTTAATTGTTTCCTTTTTAAGAAGGTCTTCTGCAATTGTAGTGATGATTTTTTTATGTTCAGTGATCATCTTTTTTGTTTTTTCGTAAGCAGAGTGAATGATTTCTTTGATAAGGTCGTCAATTTTAGCCGCGTAGGTTTCCGAGTAGTTTTTATAATGACCTAAGTCTTTGCCAATAAATACTTCTTGGTCTTTGTCGCCAAAAATAACGGGGCCGAGTTTGCTCATGCCGTAGCGTGTTACCATGTTGCGGGCAATTTCTGTGGCTCTTTCTAGGTCGCTTGAGGCACCGGTGGTAACTTGATTGAAGAAGATTTCTTCGGCGCAGTAGCCACCAAGTAATGAACAGATTTCGGATTCGAATTTGCTTTGTGGGTAAAGGTGGCTGTCATTTTCCGGTAAGAACCATGTTACACCTAGGGCTTGTCCACGAGAGATGATTGAAATTTTATTTACCGGGTCGCAGTCTGGGAGTTTGTGGCCGATTACGGCGTGACCTACTTCGTGGTATGCAGTAATTTTTAATTCGTTGTCGCTGAGTTTGCGGGATTTCTTTTCGAGTCCGATTGTTACTTTTTCTACAGATATTTCGAGATTGTGTTGGGTGATTGATGTTTGTCCTTTTTTAGCGGCAATAATTGCGGCTTCGTTAACTAGGTTTTCGAGGTCGGCGCCAGAAAAGCCGGGTGTTTGGCGGGCAATGACCATTAGGTCGATGTCTTTGTTGGTTGGTTTGTTTTGGCTGTGGACTTTAAGAATTGCCTCTCTTTGAATAATGTTTGGTTTGTCGACAATTACACGACGGTCAAAACGGCCTGGTCTTAGTAGGGCGGAATCTAAAACGTCGGCACGGTTTGTGGCTGCCATAACAATGACATTTGTATCTGTTTCAAAACCGTCCATTTCGGTAAGAATTTGGTTGAGGGTCTGCTCTCTTTCATCGTGTCCACCGCCAAGACCGGCACCTCTTTTGCGACCAACGGCATCGATTTCATCAATAAAGATAATACAAGGGGCGCTGGCTTTTGCTTCTTTAAATAGATCACGTACACGGCTGGCACCTACACCAACAAACATTTCGACAAATTCGGATCCGGAAATTGAGTAGAATGGGACTTTGGCTTCACCGGCGACGGCGCGAGCCAATAGGGTTTTACCGGTACCGGGGGCACCAATTAGTAAAATACCTTTGGGAATTTTAGCACCCATGGCTAAATATTTTTTTGGGTTTTTAAGGAAATCAACGACTTCAACTAATTCTTCTTTGGCTTCGTCGGCGCCGGCTACGTCTTTAAAGAGAGCTGACTTTTTGTTTTGGTCATGAAGACGAGCGCGGCTTTTACCAAAGGACATGGCTTGGTTGTTGTTGCTTTGGGCTTGTCTAAACATAAAGACAAAAAAACCGGCAATGAGAAGAAATGGCACAATGGTAAATAGAAATTCGTACCAAAAATTGCTGGTTGGTTTCACTTTTACGTTGAGATTGTTAATCTGACTGCTGGTAAGAATGTCGTTTAATTGGGAATTTGGCTCTTTAAAAGTGTAGATGCGGTCGGTGTTTGTGAGAATGTAGCTAATTTTATCGCCTTCAATTTGAATTTTGTTACCATCAATTTGGGCTTTTTTGATGTGTTGGTGAAATTCGCTCAGGCTTACTTCTTTTGTTTTGTATTGTTTAACTTGGTTAAAGGCAATAAAACTACTGATAACAAGAGCGGTAATAATAAGAATGCCAAAGCTTTTGAGCGAGCTTTTAGTTTTTGGTTGAGGTTTCTTCATATTTGTATGTATAAATATTTTTCTTTAGGAGTCTACTAATGTTACGGTGAAATGGCAATGGTTTTGGTGGTTAATACGACAAGATTCGCTTGTAATGATGCCAGGAATGCCGAGGATCTCTTGGTTGGATGTAATGATTGGTAGCGTGGATCTGTATCGTTGTGGGATTTTTTTGTTTGTGAGAACGTCTTGTAGTTTTTTTGTGCCGTTAAGCCCAAGCGGTTTAATACGGTCGCCGTTTAATAAATTGCGAATGATAATGATGCCGGTTGTTAAGTTGAGCGGCATTGTGTTTGGTGTTATTGTTTGGGTGCGGGTGATTTTCAAGTGATGTTGGTTCCAATTGATAATTTTTTCGTTTGTAATGGAGTCG
>Ga0100402_1007560_pt1 | contig 10464 bp, 9 predicted proteins | sample CryGeyme20150102_FD_80419 | JGI IMG/M metagenome (GOLD analysis project Ga0100402, IMG submission 80419) | Groundwater microbial communities from Crystal Geyser aquifers in Utah, USA - Crystal Geyser metaG 2015-0102 | ecosystem: Environmental > Aquatic > Deep subsurface > Groundwater | place...
CTGTTTGATGTTTTTTTCTACAAACATTTCGCAGCTACGCAGCTAAAATACAATTTATTATCAATTAAATGATAATTTATTTAAACACGGCTTTTTTTTAATTTAGGGTGGGGAATGACAGTTAAATGAATAACCGACCATTGCTTGTGCCCTCACGAGCGATAGTAAAAACCACAATTTATGTCAAATTATATCGAATCAAAAACATTCGAAAACAAAAATTTTACAGAAAAAGAACTCCCAAAAGGCGAGTATGAAGCATGTACTTTTCGGAATTGTATTTTTACCGATAGTAATTTATCAGGAATCATTTTTATAGCTTGTAGCTTCCAAAGTTGTGATTTGAGTAATGTCAAACTAGGAAATACATCATTTCAAGAAACAAATTTCTTTGACTCCAAACTTTTAGGACTTCAATTTTCAGATTGTAATTCTTTTTTGCTTTCTCTACATTTTGAAGACTGCATACTAGATTTTTCTTCTTTTTGTCAGCTCAATCTTAAACTTTCTAGATTTAAAAATTCTATACTCAAAGAAGTAGATTTTACACAAAGTGATCTCAAAAATGTATCTTTTCAAGATTGTGAACTTTTGAGTGCAGTCTTTGAAAACACTATTTTAGAAGGTGCAGATTTTCGAAGTGCAACTAATTATTCTATCAATCCTGCAAAAAATAAAATTAAAAAAGCGAAGTTTTCAAGTGATGGAATAAGAGGACTTTTAGATAGTTATGCTATTTTGATTGAATAAGACATCTATCAAAAAAAGGACTTTAACAAAATAATTAATTTTGAAAAAGTCCTAATTAATGGCTTCACTTTAGTCTTAACGACGGTTTGTTTTATGCTGTTTTTCAACCTTCAACGAGGTTTTACCGTCGTTGAGGTTAAAAAAGTAATATTATTTTACCAAGTGAGGTTCTACCATTGAGCGAAGACCTGCAAGAGGTATCATGCCCGATTGACGAGAAACAGCTTCTCCTTTTTTGAAAACAATGAAAGTAGGAATTCCACGTACATTAAACGTAGAAGCAACAGCAGGGTTAGTATCTACATTTATCTTGATTACTTTTACTTTTTCTCCCATTTCTGAAGAGAAATCTTTTATTACAGGTGTCATTGCCTGACAAGGACCACACCAGTCTGCATAAAAATCTACTAAAACAGGTGTTTCTGATTGAATAATATCTTGAAATGATGGTTTAACTTCCATAATACATAGTTATTTTTGAGGTTTTGAATTTAATTTTTTAAAGTTAAAAAAATGAATTGAGAGTTTGATAAATTAATTTTGCCTCATAGCAACTTATACAAACATATCAACATTCATTCATATATACGTTTTTTTCTTATAAAAGTTTTGTTTTACTAAACTATTTCTCTTCTCAAATCATTAGAAACCTAATGAGAGTTTATCAAAAATACATTACTGACACAATAGACTATATTTTTTCTTATCCGTTAAATCTTATTAAAAGCATTGAGAAAATAATTTTATTCTCTTTTTTTGAATGAAATATCAGTTATCTTAGTAAAGCTGTACTGTACCCTACTATTTTTTGTAGGGTAGGATAGTTAAGGATTGATAGGATTTAAAATACAGACTAATACAAAATACTATATGAATAAGTCAATTTTAAAGCCATTTTCTTAAAAAAACGTATTTTAATTAGCTACGCTGACTTTTAGTTCTCTGTGTTCCTCTGTGAACTCTGTGTTTTAAAAAAAGTAGGGTACAGTAGTAAAGCTGTCAATACTGATAGCAAAATAAATTTCTATATTAAATTGTTTTTCAACAACTTTACCTAATTTTGTTTCTTTCAAAGAGATAGTTTATAAAATAATTTAGCAAAATAATTCTCAGAATTTAATTAATAATAAATCATTACATAATTTTTACAGTATAGTTTTATGTCAGAAAGTAATTCTAATCATTCCGATTCTTCTAATGAGCGTCTTATTTATACACGCTCTACACCCAAAGAAAATCAAGCAAAAACTAAATCAAATACATCTGTTTTGGCTGCTCAAATCAAATTACCCATCTTTACGGCTATTGCTTTAGGTGTAGGAATGATTTTTGGCGCACGTTTTTTTGGAGGAAATGGTGATGCTTTTTCTAGTTCACTTGTTGGTTTTGGAGATTTACAAACAGAAGAAAGTGCTTCTGACCAAGCCAAAAAAATGCGTCAAGTGCTTTCATATATCGAAGATTATTACGTGGACACAGTTAATTTAGGAGATATTACCGACGACGGAATAAAGGAAATGTTATCCAAACTTGACCCTCATACAAGTTATATTCCTGCAAAAGATGTAGAAATAATGAACTCTCAATTAGAGGGAGATTTTGAAGGAATAGGTGTTGAGTTTGTTCTTTTTGAAGATACAATTCAAGTCATTATGCCGATTCCGAATAGTCCTTCTTCAAAAGCAGGAATAGAAGCAGGAGATAGAATAATTAAAGTAGATGAAACGCCAGTTGCTAATATAAAAATAGATAATAGAAAAGTTTTTGATTTGCTGCGTGGAAAGAAAAATTCGAAAGTAAATCTGACGCTTTTCCGTCCGTATCAAAATAAAGAATTGGTCGTAACTGTTGAGCGTGGTACAATTCCGACAAGTACGGTAGAGGTAGGTTATATGCTCACTCCAAAAACAGGGTATATCAAAGTTTCTCGTTTTGGAATGAATACTTTTAAGGAATTTGAAACGCAATTAAACAAACTGCTTCGTGAAGGAATGAAGGAATTAGTCTTGGATTTGCGTGGAAACCCTGGTGGATATATGGATCAAGCTGTCAAGATTGTAGATGAGCTTTTGGCAGGAAAAGAAATGATTGTTTATACAGACGGAAAAAAAGATCGTTTTGATAGTGAAGAAAAAGCACACCGAAAGGGTAATTTTGAAGAAGGAGCAGTAGTTGTTTTATTGAATGAAGGAAGTGCTTCGGCTTCTGAAATTGTGGCTGGTGCGTTGCAAGATAACGATAGAGCTTTGATTGTCGGAAGGCGTTCGTTTGGAAAAGGCTTGGTTCAAAAACCGATTACTTTGCGTGATGGTTCGGAGATGCGACTTACTATTTCAAGATATTATACGCCAAGTGGTCGTAGCATTCAGAAACCATATAGCGATACCACAGATTATGGTTTGGAAATTATGGAACGCTACACAAACGGCGAATTGTATCACGCTGATAGCTCAAAAATGGATATAGAAAAGAAATACAAAACGACTCATGGAAGAATAGTTTATGGAAGTGGTGGAATAATGCCTGATATTTTTGTGCCTAGAGATACTTCTTATTTTACGCCTTATGTAGATTCACTATATTCAAAAAATGTCGTCAGAAATTGGACAAGCACGTATTACAATCTAAATAAAGAAAATTTTAAAGCGATGAAATTGAAAGAATTTGTTTCTAGTTTTAAGATTGATAAAGACTTGGAGGATAACTTTTTAAATTTTGCTGCAAATCAAAAAATTGTTTTTAATAATTCAGAATACCAAATTTCAAGAGCTTTTATTTTGAATCAAATTAAGGCTAGTTTAGGAAAACTGAACTGGCAATATGAAGGTTATTATCCTGTTTTTAATCAAGAAGACAAAGAAATAAAAGTAGCTTTAGAAAATCTTGGAAAGGCAGAGGCATTGAAGAAGTATTATTTGATAAAGGAGTAATAAATACTATAACTGATTAGCGAGTGATTTATATGATTTTTATGATGAAATCAGGATTAATACAAATGAAATTTACAGTCATTGTATTATTCTGTAATTTATCATATAGGTCATAAAACCGATAGCTCGGCGAAGCCAAATCATTTACCAATTGCCCTACAGTATTTATCAATTTAATTAAACCTCACAGGATCAATCAAAGAAAAATCAGGAATTTTGACTTCAAAAAGCGTATCATCTTCCATTCTTCGCATGAGATACGTTCCAGACATTTTTCCCATGTCGCTTTTGAGATGGCAACCCGAAACGTATTTGTGTGATTGTCCAGATTTAAGAATAGGTTGTTGCCCAATTACTCCTTCGCCTTCTACCTCTTGGTATGTTCCTTTTGAGTCGTAAATGTGCCAATGACGGCGCATAAGCTGTACAGTCTGACTGCCAGTATTTGTAATTGTGATATAATAAGTAAAAACAAAATTCCCATTTTGGGAGTGTTTTTTATGAAATTCGGTACGCACACGCACCAAAATACCGTCTGTAATAGCACTAAAAAGTTCTCCAAACATTTTACGAAACATTTAGTAAAGGAAATGATTTGCTACTAAAATGATAATTTTTTTCAATGAATACAAATTTTGGAGTACAAATTTTTGTATTGCAAAGTAAAAACATGTTTTTTAACTTTTGTTTTTTGATAGTAAATTGCCGTTTTTCAGTTTATTTAATTACCAAATTACCTAGTACAACTTTATGGACGTAAAAATCGCAGAATCTTGGCAAATGCATTTAGAAAAAGAATTTAGCAAACCTTATTTTGAAAAACTCGCTCTTTTTTTGAGAGAACAAGTACAAAAAGAAAAAGTCTATCCCCCCGGAAATCTTATCTTTAATGCTTTTGAAAAGTGTAGTTTTGAAGATACAAAAGTCGTTATTTTAGGACAAGATCCGTATCACGGAGCAGGACAGGCAAACGGACTTAGTTTTTCGGTTAGTGATGGGGTGCGTGTTCCTCCTTCACTCAAAAATATTTTTCAAGAAATAAAAGACGATTTGGGAAAAGAAATTCCAAAAAGTGGAAATCTTGAGCGTTGGGCAAGTCAAGGCGTTTTGATGCTCAATGCTGTCTTGACGGTACAGGCTTCCAAACCTGCATCACATCGCAAAAAAGGTTGGGAAGAGTTTACTTCGGCAGTTCTGAAACTGGTTTCTGATGAAAAAGAAAATTTAGTCTTTTTGCTTTGGGGAAAAGATGCTCAAAAAAGAGGCGAAATTATAGACCAAACAAAACATTTAGTTTTAGAATCGGCTCACCCTTCACCTTATTCTGTGCATACTGGCTTTTTTGGAAACAAACATTTTAGTCAAGCCAACAACTACCTAAAAGAACACGGAAAAGACGAAATAGATTGGTAGTTTTTTATTTCAATAATATACTTTATGAATAAAAAATTATTTAAGTAATAATAAAAAACAGATGGTTTTTAGAAATCATCTGTTTTTTATTATCTTATTTAACAAGTTCTGCTTGATAAAATTGATTTACTTATTCTTAACGTAGTATAACTACCTCAGCATATTTATAGGATATAATATTTTTCTTCGTAAAGAAGACAAAAATTATTTATCTCCTCTTTTACCTTTTACTGCTTTAGTAGCTGCTTTTGAAGTTGGTTTTTGTGTTTTTGCAGATGGTTTAACTGTTTTTTTAGCTGCTACCTTCTTTGGTTTTGCTTCTTTGTCGTCTTTTTTAGTAGCTGCTTTTTTAGGTTTTTCTTCTCTCGCCGAAGTTTCAGTTTCTAGCATTGCATCTACTTTTTCTGGTGTTTTTTTAGTTTTAGCCTTTGCTGTTGGCTTTTCAGTAGTTTCTTCTTGCTTTTCCTCTACTTTCGTTTGACTTGCAGGAGTTTCCTCTTCTTCATGGTCTTCTTCTTTTTTAGCTGGGTCTATTAACTCAGGCGCATGTTGAGCCAATATATCATACCACATGACCAATTTTTTGATGTCCGAAGTATAAACACGGTCTTTGTCCCATTCTGGTAAAATATCATCTAAAAGACTTTTAAGGGCATTACTATCCGATGTTTTGACATCTAATTTGAGGGCATATTTCTCATACATTTTATAAAATACGTCTTGTAGAGGTACAGAACCCTCTTCTGTGGTTGTATAAATAGAAATTTCTTTTAGAATAGAAATACGATGGCTTGCATCTGCCATGATTTTGGAGCGACCACCTCCGATAGCATCAATAATTACTCCGCTGCGAGTAGGTTTGAGAATACGATAAAGTCCTGGCTTGCCCGAAATAACGGCTACTTCTTTAAGTTTCATATATACGTATGTAGAGTTTTGTTAATTAGTTTTATAAGAGAGTTATACTTCAATTTTTGTACAAAAATTAGCTTATTCAAGTAAACGTTTTTTGTGAAATAAAATTTTATTCAAAGGCTAAAAAGCCTATGCGATACTATTAGTTACAATAAATGCAAGAGCGCAAAAATAGTAAAAATAAAATAGAATTTTAATTTACTTTCGCTTTACTTTTTAGGTCGCTTAGATTTTTCTTTAAAAGATGTTGATTTTTGACCTGTTTTGCTTTTAGAAGAAGTTGAGGCTTTGGGAGTAGATTTGAATTCTTTTTTAGGAGTGTCTTTTGAAGATTCTCCTTTTGCAAAATCTTTTTTTCCTTCTTTTGCTACTGCCTTTGAATTTCGTCCTGTACTTTTTACAGGTCTTTTTCCTGTGTTTTTAGGTTTTTCATTTGAGTCAGAATCTGAAAAAGGAACAGTATATTTAGAATTGGTTTTTCTAGGCGAAGCATATTTGGAAGGCTTGGCAGGTTTGGGAGCGTTTTTGTCAACTGTTTTCTTTTCAAACTCATTCAATTCATTTTCTTCGTCTTCTTTTTTATACGGTTTGTGTTGATTGTATTTTTTTCTTTGCGTAACTGGTTTTTGTGGTTGTGGAAGTTCTTCTTTTGTTACTTTTATAGGCTGAATTTGAGAGAATTTTTCTTCAAGAGCTTTATTGTATTTTTCTATATACTCCAAAATATCCTCTGTTCCTTCATTCTTGACAGACGACGTAATAAAATTAGGAGGTAATGCTTCCCAACGAGATTTCAAAACCGTTTCATAACGATCCAAAGAAGCTACTAATTTACTATTATTGAGTTTGTCGGCTTTTGTAAAAACAATGCAAAATGGAATAGCATTTTCTCCCAACCATTCCAAAAACTCTAAATCAATGGCTTGTGGTTTGTGTCTTATATCCACCAAAACGAATGTAACAACTAAATTTTTTCGTTCGGCAAGATATTCTGTAATCAATCCTTCAAAATCTCTGCGTTGTGATTTGCTCACTTTTGCCCAACCATATCCTGGTAAATCTACCAAATACCAATTTTCATTAATCAAAAAATGATTGATGAGTTGTGTCTTTCCAGGGGTAGAGGAAGTTTTGGCAAGACTATTTCGGTTTGTCATCGCATTGATAAGCGAAGATTTTCCTACATTCGAACGCCCAATAAAGGCATATTCGGGCATGTGAGGAGAAGGACAGGTTCTGACAGACGGATTACTTTCTAAGAATTTGGCAGTAGTGATATTCATGAGCAATAATGGAAATGTTTTTTGCTTGTCTGATTTGACTAAAACATCTACAAAGATACAATAGAAGTATAGAAAGGACAGAACAGAAAATGCTTGAAACGAAATTAAAATAATTACAAAGTTCGCTAATTTTCTGACCATTGACAAAACAAAAATTATGTAATACCTTTTTAGACACAAAAAAACCACTCTTCAAAGAAAAGTGGCTTTTTGATACGCTACTTTAAATTATAGACTTATTCATTCCCTTTTGGACATGAAAAGTATGTATAATTCGATTGTAATTTTTAATACTTTTGATTTCTTACTCTTTTGTTTCTACATAACGAGCAAAAGCAGCTGGGAATATAGGATCTCCACTTCTGTCTGTTGCAAAGGTAAATGAAGCGATTATTCCATATTCTTTAGACATAAAATAATAATAGATAGCTGTTCCTCTTGATCCTTCTGTTAAGTTTAAAGCACTCAAAAGAGCATTAGGAGCTGTATTACCATTCAGAAAGTAATTTGTAATACTTGTTGATGTATTCTTGACTAATAATACTTCTGTTGTGTCTGAAATTGCGCCTTCAGGAAGTATAACTTTCCCCCAGCCTAATACTTCAGATTTCTTAGGAAACGTCAGTTGTCTTTGTACAGGTGCATTCGTAATCCCAAATGCAGGTGCTGTAAGACTGTAATCTTCTCTATAAACTGCAGTTTGTTCTGTTACATCATTATAATTCATAGGAAACTTAAAAATTAGTTCTTTTGGTTCAAATATGTCTTCATTTCCTGGTGCAGTAAGCGTTGTTCCATTTCCAAGGTCTGCAACACCTGCATCTACTTTATTTCCTATTATATAGTAACCCTCTTCTGAGACCTCGTAGAAATGAGAAAAAGTAAAAGCAGGAATAAATGTAGATTGTTGTGTGGTTATAAAAGTAGCTGAAGTAAATATAGTACTATCAGGTACTGGTAGATTGGGGGTACTCTCTACTACTGTTCCTGTTGTTTCGTAGGCTCTCAAGTCCCAAACTTGATTTTCACCACTAGCAGGAAATTCTCCAATTTGTAAATTATTGAGTGTTTTGAATGTAGCCTTCGAACCTATTTTTTGATATACTTCGTAGTCTGAACCTGTAACAGTAATAGCAGTAGGTTCTGGTTCTGGTTCTGGATCTGGTGTTGTTGTGGTATCTCCTGTGCCTGTTGTATCTGGTGGAACTACTACTACTGTGTCTGTTGGGGTTGTGTCAGGTGTAGGTTCGTCATCATCTTTTGTACACGAGAAGAAAACACCAGCGAAAATGAACAAGGCTAAAAAGATTTTGCTAAATTGTTGTAACATAGTTTTTGTAATTTAAAGTGATAAAATTTAGTTGTAAGTGATACTACCTTTTAGATAAACAAGACTTACCGAAAATAGTAAAATAGAACGCTTACTTGTTGTCTGCGTTTCTTTACATATCATACTTCAAAAGAATAGGTTTAGATGCGTTTTTCCTAAAAAAGCATATAGACAAAGTATAGACAGTACGAAAAAAAGTCTTTTTTTTGATAAAAATATCACTATTTAATTAAATAATTGACTTTAATAAATACGAAAAAAAATATTTCTTGAAATTTTCATTTTTTGATAATTGGCTTTTTTATTCAAAAAATCTTTTCCAAAGAAAATCTCTCGTAAAAAAATAGAATATTTACTCCTTTTTTAGGTATAAATTTGAAAAAAAAACAGTATATGACATAAAAAAAGCTAGTGAAATAAGGATTTATTTCACTAGCTTTTATAGGTGTGTTTGAATGGGGTTTTGAGGTCATTTTTTTACTATTGCTAAAAACAAACTCAAAAAAATAGGATAACTGAATAGAATTTAATCTAACTCAACTATCCTATTTTTATGTTTCATAACAAAGGCAAGTTTTACATTCAAATTGTCTTGTTATCCAAATTTTTTGTCTTCGATTATTTACAGTAAGGCAATCAAAAACCCTACAAAAATAGCAACCCAAAGTATATCCATAAAATGCCAGTAGATAGTAAGAAGTTGTAACTTGATTTTTTCAAAAGGATTGGTAACAGTTATTAAAATCTGAACGGCATCATCAGCCTTTTTGGTGTATTGATTGAGAAGAATAACTGTATAAATAAGTCCTCCCATGAGGTGAAGCATGTGGAAAGCTGAGATAATATAAAGGTAAGCCCCAGCCGTTTTGCCTTCTAAATAAATTTTGTTTTGGTGTAGTTCGTAACCTCCAACAATTTGTAAAGACAGAAAAATAATTCCCAAACCAAAAACAACTAAAAGATTATTTCTTAATTTCTTGAAATTGTCTTTATAAAATTGTTGTCGTGCTTTTTCTAAGAAAAAACTACTGCTCACAATAGCTATTGTACTAATAAAAAAAGCGTAGGGAAATTGAATAGGATGGGTAACAGCTTTTATTAAAGACTCATTAAAAAATAATAACATTAAAAGCGTAAAAGCCATAAATATTCCCATTACACCCAAATACATCATCATAACGTAAGGGTGTTGTTGTTCCATTTTTTCGAGAGTAGTTTTTTTCTCTCTAATATTGGTATGTTCTTGTTTTTGCATAAAAATGTTGCCTATTTCTTACTACAAAATAAAGATAATTAAACGTTAATATAAATTATTTTTAGAATTAAAAACCTGTTTTATTTTACTATTATTCTTTTTTTTGTATTTTGGATGTATTGATAAGTACCTATCTAACTAAATTGTTTCACTTTTTGTTAAACTGTATTTACAACGAAGATACAATTTTTCTATAAAAAAAACGAAGCAAACAGCTTGATTTTTAGGGAGTTTAAGAAGAGAATTAAAATTAATCAGTACCTTTTGATTAGAAGTTTGATTATTTTTTAGTAAAATCTAGCTATGTTTTTTCGCTTTCTTGATTACTTAAACATAGATACACAAATTTAGTTTTAGGTTGCTTCGAAAAACAGATTTAAAATAAATTAAAATTTATCCAATTTTCATTTCTGCTGACAATATCATGAGTTTTGTAGAAAATAAAATACTTTGGAGTTTCTTGTTTTATCAGCAATTCCCAATGTAACACGATTTTGATTTAAAATCGAAAGTTTAGGCGTTTTTTAGCTAAAAAAATCAACATTTAAGAGAGTTTAAAGCCCTTGTTTCAAATTATTAAGCCCTAAA
>Ga0100402_1007565_pt1 | contig 10460 bp, 17 predicted proteins | sample CryGeyme20150102_FD_80419 | JGI IMG/M metagenome (GOLD analysis project Ga0100402, IMG submission 80419) | Groundwater microbial communities from Crystal Geyser aquifers in Utah, USA - Crystal Geyser metaG 2015-0102 | ecosystem: Environmental > Aquatic > Deep subsurface > Groundwater | place...
AGATACCCCTATGATTCTTGCAGATTTTTAAATCATGATGTTGCTTTTCTGCTTGAGCTGATGATATCCATTTTTCTTCATGGTCTCCAAAACACCTCTGAAGAAAGGTTCCTCTTCAAGTCTAAATCCTGCTCTCAACAGCTGCAAGATAGTGACGTTAGCAGGTTCAAGATTGTTGATGTCTTCATTCAACTATTCGTGGATATGTTTGAAAATACTGCAATCTTTGAAAGATAAATTACTGATTCTATCGATGTGGTCCTGCTGTTTCTTTCTGAAGACCTTGTCATCAATGCCTAGTGATTTGAGGAGAATAATTGTTTGTCTATTGAGTGTACCAGCTTTGTATTTGTTCCAATCGAGAATGTCAAGGTATTTTTTAGCAGATTCATGGGTACACTCGTATTTCAACATACTTTTTCTGAGATGAATCGTACTTTTTGGCAGGCGAGGATCTACCACCAAAAGACCTTTTGCTCCTTTGTATCTGATCTGAAGAATGCTAAGATCTCTGATAGAGAGCTTGAGGCTGATCTTTTAGATCAAGTCTTCACTGATTTTTCCAATACCGTCTGTAAACATGTATCCTTTGCTCGATACATCATCTTCAATCACTTTTTCCTTGATTTAACCTTATTTGCACAAGTAGGTCCATGAAGCAGAAAAAGCTTGTCCTATTCGAGCTGCTTTCTTGGCTGGGTTCTCTATCTTGTCAAAGCTTCCTAAAAAGCTCAGAACTTGCTCTCTTGACAATCTTTGCCCTTCTTTAGTATACTCGTTGATGTACCAAACTGAATAGCTTCTCAACTGAGATGGTGACCAACCCAAGGGAACAAAAAATCTGTCTGCGATACTGATACCCTTCATATATGATTTAAGCGCTCCCTTGGTAATGTATTTCTGATTTTTTAGTGTTCCTTCATTATCATCAGTGATAGCTACTCTGAGAAAATGCTCCGAATGTTTGCAATACTCCTTGAGCAATCTTCCCTTCATTTAGGGGGTAGGAGCATTATAGATATAGCCAGAAGGAGTAAGGAAGGCCTTGAAAACGTACACGATCGATTCACTGTTGGAACTGCACTTAGAAGTTATGTCCCCTATCTGTAGTTGTTTGATGTTAAGATACTCATTTTAAAGATACTTCAAATAATTGTCGGCTCTGGTAGCTGGATTAACTCCTCCAAGAAGAACGACTGATTGCCAAAAAATGTAAATGTAAATGTCAAGGTCCTGCAGATTGCTTTCGATTTGATCTAGCAATTTTTATACTTCAGGGGGAGTGATGACATTGTAGCGAATGAGAACCAGAATCAAGTATTTGAGCTTCCAGACCTTATCTGGATTCTGGTTGTCCATGTAGATAACGTTCATTCTGTTCTTGAAGCCCGCATACTTGAAAGTACTGTTGAGGCTGGATACTCTTTTGCTTAAATCCCACTGTTTTTCAAGCACACAGCATTATATGGTTCCTTTGAAGTGGTTGATAATAGTATTGAAAATATTCACAGTTTACTCCCACCTATGCCTCTCTTCCTAAATTCTAGATACTCGAACCTTGAGAATGGTGTTTCCATAAAGAAAAAGTCTAAAGAATTAATCATTGATGATGGAGTCGTTTCTCAAGAACATGAAATTTTCAATTCTTTCCCAATTTCTGATGAATCCTTCATCACATCCAAGGTCTGGCTTTAGGACTGAGATAAAATATTTTGGAGGATATGTTAGATGCAAATAATATTCATCAGATAGAACCTTATTTTCTGAGAGTTAGTCTGTAAATCCTCTTACATACTATATCCTTTTTATTTGAGCTAAATTGACAACAGCTTTGACAACAATTTCATTGAAGAGGAAAGAGTATATTTCAATTCCATCAATCGTCCCCTTTTTGTTCTTGTGAAGAGCAATCTGATTTTTTATCTTGATCGAAGAGTTCAGATAGTTAGCATTCTCATTGACCAATCTCATGTTCCAATAGGTTATTCCGTGGCTCTTGTTAGTGACGTTGGCTCCTTCTGGATAAAAGGCGCACAAACTCCAGTCAGCAATTGGAGACATCTTGATCAAGAGATCAATGCTCTAGGGGTCCGATTTGACAGGATGAAGATAAACTCTAATTTCCTGTCTTCCTGTTGATTGAACCACGATAGGGTTTTTTCCTGATTTATCCTGTTCTAGAGTATCTTCCACGACTGAATTCATCACGGCTTTCACAAAAACTTCAACTTCACTCTCTTTGATATCTTGGTTCACTCTCATTTTGAAATTGTCCAAACTCCTGAGCTAGTATTCCTTGAGAGCATCTTTCTTCTTGAAACCAATGTCAGCTAGCATCCTTAGTGCTTCATCTATCTCTCCAAGTTTTCTTTCTTCCTCTCTTCTCTTGGCTGCCTCGTTTTCTTCTTAGAGCTTGCTGTAATCATAGTCTTTGGGAGGCTCAAGCTTGACCGTGTCCTGGAGGATTTGCTTCATGAATGGGTTGTCTATATCATAGACGTTATTGAACTCCTTTTCCACTTCAAAGTTACCCATCGAGTATTGTTCGTCGATATTCTTCATGTTTCTGCTTTTGCCTTAGTAAAGAAAAAGATACTGATGACGTATTTCACTTCGACGACTTGCAGATCGTAGCGCTTGACAAGGGCTTCATTGAACTTGTCCATGAAGTCAAAGGGAGAGTAGAACTTGTTGGGGAAGTACTCTTTCTTGCCCTGTAGCTTGATCTGTTTGATGAATTTCCTCTTAGATCCTTGTGGACTAAACATTTTTTTATAATTGACTCTCGTTTGATTCAGCTATTATATGACCATCAAACGCGCCTAAACACCACAATACCATTTATCTTGATTTTTCTGCATCCTGAGCATTCAATTCAGGTTCAGGGACGCTTGGAGTCAACTAAATAGAATAAATAAGATTGATATTCAAGACTTGACAAACCTTCATCATGATGAAGTGGTGTTCTTATCCATTAATTATTCGATGGAGGTCTGGAGTTGCTACCAGATTTGAAGAGCCACTTCTGTCACATTCTCGTCGTACTTGGCTAATTTTTTCATGGTGTAGGTATAAAAATGCCTCTTCGATACCTTGTAGTTTTCAATTTCGATAAAAGCTACCAATGCAATGATGATATCTCTCAAGGTCTGAATGCTGTCCTTTTCCTTCATGTAGGCCTAGTTTTCCACCTATAGCTGATACTTGATTTATTCTGGGGTACCTTTCTTGCCTATATGCTTGATATTTGGCTTTCCTGAGCTGGCGTCTCCAATGCCTTTGACGTTGCTGTCAATCTTGTTTTGAACATCTTTGGCCCGATCCGCATAAAAGTCAATAGCATTCAGAATTTCAATAAAAGCTCGTCCATCTCTCTCCTCATTTTTAATGAGATCGTAGAGCATCCAGTAGGGATTCTTATCAAGGACTTTTGTGATTTCCAATTCATGATGAGCACAAGTTTGATTACTGGCATTTCCATAGATTAAATTGGGAGTAGTCGTATAACTTGACATGATGGTTTCCTCATACCTATTGGCAGTCTTGAAAAATTCAACTGAATAGAAAATTCATTACTATAATATTTATTGTATCGGTCTCTGACGAATGCCATTTCCTTAACCACTTTTCGATATTCAATTAAGGTTTTTTGATTATTTTACAACCAGTCATTGAAATCTTAGATCTAGCTGATTGTGCTGTTGGTGATTTATTTCTAAGTCAACCTTTGCTTACCCCTGATAAGATGGAAAATGTATCCTTGTAGCGAATGATGATTGATTCGGCAGTCGGAGAAGGCCACTTTGTAAATGTATCTGTGAGGTTTGATTATTGTGATCTGAGGAGAGCTTGAAACTCGTCACTATAGTAAAGGTATTCTCTCATGGCCATCTTCTTGAGAAAATCGTTGAGATATCTTTCTCTTTTCTTGTTAATCTCCTCCTCATTTTTCATCAACAAGTTCTTGCTAGGAAGACTGGGAATTAGACATCCGGGCCAAGCCTTGACCATGAGTGCCCTCATCTAGCTAAATTAGCTGAACCTGCGCCAACTCTAGAAACTTCCATTCCTATCTTGTCCCTTGATAAGATAAGCAGTGTATTTTTTGAGACCCTTCTACCGGGATTCCCTGCTGAAGATGGCTATGCTGATATCGGATCCTGTGATTCCACTTGAGCTTCCTTTGAGAAAGCTATCTCCAAGTTAGTGGGTTCTTTCGTCGTCTGAATCCATAATAATATAATCACTATGAAGGTATTAGCTCTCATATCGGGAGGAAAAGACTCCATCTTCAATCTCTGTAAGTGCATCGAAGAAGGGCATCAAATTTTAGCTCTTGGAAATCTCTACAACCCCTGTACTTTTATCCATAATTCAGCCGAAGGACAAGAAGGAACATAGCTTGATAGCTACATGTATCAGACTGTAGGTACCAATGCCACTCTAGCCATTGCTGAAGCCCTAGCTTTGCCAATCTATCGACGTCCTATCACTGGCAAGCCAAAAGTCATGACTTTGGAGTATAATGAAGCTGCTGAAGGTGATGAAGTTGAAGATTTATAGCTTCTAATTCAAGACGTTCTGGTAAGCAATATTTGATTTATAGAAACAACATCCCTAAATCAATGCAATCTCAAGTGGAGCTATATTTTCGACTTACCAAAAGCTACGAGTAGAAAACATGTAGACTTAAGTTTATTCAGCTGTTGTCGTCATAACTTGACCTCTATTGCTTACTTGTGGCATAGAAATCAACAGGAGCTGCTGCAGGAAATGATTGATTATGGCCTAGAGGCAATTTTGATTAAAGTAGCCTCCTTCGGCCTCAAGAAGTAGCACCTGGGAAAAAATATAAAATAATTACAACCATACTTCGACAAGCTCTTCAAATAATGCGAGATGAATGTCTGTGGATAAGGAGGAGAGTACGAATCTTTAGTTCTCGACTGCAAATACTACAAAAAGAAATTGAACATGTACGAATGCTGTGAAGTAGTGTGTAGATGGAAGTTGTCGAGGTCGACAAGAGCGAAATCGCACCAGTAGCCTATCTCAAAATAAAAAAAATTGAGGTGTCTGATAAATGAGCAACAGTTTATTTCTGTATTTATAATGTAGGCATAGCCACACTGCACATTTTTCCTCTTCATTAATGACTCTTCTGGAGGAGGAGTCGGATAAAAGCTACTCATGCAATAAGTATTACCTCTTACATGCAGGTTGAGAAATTAGAGTTCAACTTCGAAGTAGGTCAGAATGGGGAAGTGAAGCTCCTGCATGTTTACTTGTTCAATATGTTAACCAAAAGATAGCGAGGGTTTTCTCTGCTCAAGAAGGCAACAGACTAGGGGAGAAATGTTATAGCTATCATTTGTGGTGGAGATGGGACTATCATGTGGGTGGTCTCATAAATGAGCAGATTTGGTATCGATGCCATGAAAGTGCCTGTGGGAGTCATTCCATTGGGAACTGGCAATGATTTTTCTCAGTATTTGGGCTGGGGAAAACAAAAGACTACTCTTATTGAGAATGGATTCAGGTCATTGAAAAAGCTGATAAGGAAATGGTTAGTAGCGAAACAAGAAGTATTTGACCTTTGGAAAGTCAAAGCTGAGATTTATGAGGTATTTACTTACTAAAGTAGAATGGAAAGTTCGAAAGGGTCAGCAAAACAGGCGATAATATCTTGATGAAAGCTGAGAATGACCAGAAAAAGCTGAAAATATAATATGATTTTTGCAATTATTTCAGCTTCGGTATAGACGGCAAGATCGGGTATGCCTTTGACAAGCGAAGAACTAAGAGCAGAATGCTTAATCTGATGGTCTATGGAATCATGGGGATGGTTAAAGCTGCCACTCCAACCAAAACAATTCAGTAGCTCGTCGATAGGATGTAGACGGGAGAAGCTGAGTTAGGAGATTAGTTTATCGAACCAGAAGCAAAACTAGAAAGTCCAAATATCAATGTAAAAAATTTGCACGAAATATCTGATGTAAAGATGAAGAAAAAATCAGAATAGCATATCAGTTAGCCAAACAATAGCAGAGTTGTCTTCAAGTCACAACAAGAAAAAGAAATAGCTGAGAATTAAAAGGATCTATGCCTTAAAGATGACTACTATAATTTTTTGGTTCTCAACATCAATAGCTTCATGGGGGGAGTCACTGATATCTGGTAAAACGCAAAGGACAAAGAACTAAAAAATCCCAAAGAGGAGTACGGATAGATCTCTGCTGGAGATGGAAAAGTCGAGATCGTGTGCTTTGGGTCGAGTGTTGGAATGGCAATGGAAAGAATGTTTGGAGGTTTTGCGACCAAAATAGCTCAGGGCTCAGGACCCTATAAAATTAACTTCAATCGATACCCTGATGTATAAAAGCACAGAACCTATCTTCAGATAGACGGATAGTTCATCAGGTTCACTCATCCAAAAGATATCTGGATTGGGAGATCTGATCTAGGAAACAAGGGAAGAATCAAAGTTCTCAAGCGGAACCTTGAGGAATAAGAGAGGCTCAAATTATGATATTCTGAAGATTAAGCATAAACATTAATCACTAGTTGACATCTTTGGGAATTGCTGCTGCCAAAGCTCTCGTATATTCTGGAAGAATGTGAGCTTTGCTAGACTCAATTTCCAGATGATCAAAACAAACAATTGTATGCTTTTCAGAGTAGCTTTTCTTGATTGGATTTTTGCTGTAGTTGAGAGGATCTACAATATCCGAAGCACTCTTATAACGCTGACTAAAGTGAGTGAGAGCTAGTTTCCAACTTTTTGATTCCATTGCACTACATATCATAAAATTTACATGTCTAAGGCCTCGCCAACCGTTGAGTGATAGTGATCATAGGCATTGCGAGCAAGGTCGTCTCCAAATGTAGCTTCGTGGATCAAAATAGTTGAATCAGAGGCAGCTTTTGCAAATTATTTACAGGGTCTAGTGTCTCCTGAATAACTGATTTTGACTCCACTTGCGTGTGTGATACAAATCCCATAAGATTGAGGACAATGAATGACTGGACAAGGGAAAAATTGTTGAATTCCTTGGGCTGAAAGGAGAGTCTGAAATTCATTGAGGCTGTCCTGTTGATTCTAGAAATACCACTTCAGAATGTCATTCCATTAAGGTTTCTAAATAGGGTATGTTTTACTATAAAGGTCAGCTGATCCTCCTATCCTTCATCTGCTTCGTCTCCTTTCACTTTGGTTTTGCATTATTTGGCAATTCTATCTTATTTCGACATGGTTCCTTCAAATGTAAAGTCTTCCTTTCTGAGAGCTTGGATGAACAGGACTGAACAGCCTTCGTTGAGATTTTATACATTACTGCAGAAAGAATGATACCAGGGAACCACATTTGCCGGTAAAATTAGATAAAGTTTGTTTTAAACAACATCCATATTACTTTCCTTTAGGAGCCTCGTTCGAAGACTAATAAGATCGAGTAGGCCCAAGTTATGGTCAGAGTGGATATGTGTGATAAATATTGTTCGGATATTGATGATAACTTCCTCATATTTTTCATAACCATAGTGATCGATGAGCTGAATGTGAGAGCCTTCACCACAGTCCATCATAATGTTGAACTTTGGAAGCCACTCAATCATGATACTCGAAACATTTCGATACTTCGAAGGTTTCATCGAACCAGTGCCTAGAAAGACAACCTTGGGATTGATTTGTTTAAATTTTTAAACAAAAGAAGGCTCAAGTTCAGCTTCAACTTCAGGAATCATTGTTCCTTCATTCATGAATTATTCCTTTGAATCTCCTTTTACAACTAACTTGTATCCCCAGGATTTTTTTGGAGCTATCACCAACTCATGAAAACGTTTATAGCAAGTAACTTTGAACTCAGGGTATAGCTCATCTATAGCTTGCAGTTTAGCCAGCTCTTTTTTAATATACTATTAATGTCGAGCTTTCAGATTTGGCAAACATAGCGGAAAATATTGACTTAAAGCTGAAATTTGTCTGACTTGAGCAGATAGACGGAACAGGTCTTACGGCTTGTCTGTCGAGTTTCGGAATTGATGGTTGTAGACAAGATGTTCAGTGTATTGAGGAAAAGAACCGAGAAGCTGCTTGAACTGGGGTGAATAAATTGCCTGTGAATTTTCCACGATGTGAACCACTGAGTAAATATAATTATTCTTATTCGCAAGGAAATCAACTAATCTTTGGTTGCTCATGATCAAAGAGATAGTTTAAGGGCGATTATAATGAAGCAATATAACATTAGGAGCAGGAGTGTCCTACTCTTTACATTGATGAAGTTAAATTGTTTGACCAGCGATCACGACCTTTCCATCTCTGGACAAGGCTCCAATGTTTTTGCCTGTGATCCCGAATTATTTTAATTTTTCAGGCAGAAGACGACCGGGAAGATCTCCTGGAGCTATAATAAAATTAGTGAGTAATTATTGATTTTAATCCACCACGAAAGGCAAAATAGTCATATCTTCATCTTTGAATTTGCTAATTTCGGGATTATAATAATCGAAGGCATTGTTTTATTCCTTCTTCTGAATGTTGGTGTTGATGTATTCGTTCATGTTGTCAAAAATTTTATCGAATTGCTGAAGAGCAGTTAATTTTTCAATTCTAGAAGAATCGGAAAGCCCTTTTCTGAGCTTGCCGCCCAAACTGCAGTATGACACTGGGATAGATTTATATCCCATTTTGTACCTGAGCTCCTCTAAATATCTGAACATTTTATCATCAGTGTACAACTTGACAGAATTATTGCCGACACCTCCAAACATTGATAAAAGCAAGCCTGTCAATCCAGCGATTGAGCTAACACATGTTTTTGTGAAGAAAAAGCGAGCTCCATATGGGAATTTTTGTCCGTGTTCTCTTGTGAACCTCTGGAAGGAAGCGGGAACATTGAAGAGATACTTGTTCTTGTCAGTTGTGATGATAATAGAAGGTATTTCTTGCTTGAGGTAATTTTAGACTATCTGGACAACAATCCGCATTATACTATTAATCTTTTACTATCTCAACCTCAATTAACATGTGGGATATATAATTAACTTCATGATAAAAGTTACCTTAATTGCTCTTTTCCTGGTGTTATCACTCGCCCAATTCACTCCTGAATAAGAAAAATTAAGGCAGCATATCAAAGAAGTACTTGACAGCCATTTGCTCGAAGGATAAAAGTGGGGAATGAAGTATCATACATATCGACCTGGACTGTAAAAGTATGGTCCTGATCAGTGGCTTTGGGATTCCTGCTTCCACATGATTGCCTGGTCAAGATTGAATGTCACGAATTCTATTCTCGATCTTCGGACTATGCTTCAGAAGCAGGTGAAAAAGAATGGTCGAATTCCTGAAATGATTTTCTGGGGAAAACAGGATACTGGAAGCAAAGCTTTAAATAAGCTTTTGCTCTCAGATCCCACATAGACAGATATCACTCAAATGCCAATGACTCCAATAGCCCTCAAAAGAATATATGAAGCAAGTAACAATGACAAGAACATTCTTAAATAATTTTTGATGCACTTAATTGAGTACCATGGATGGTGGGCACACTAAAGGCAACCTGATCATGATGGGCTTGTGGTCATCATCCATCCTTGGGAATCTGGCCTGGATGCTACACCGATGTATGATGAAGCTTTGAAGGTTCCACACGACCAGCCTAAACTCAAGTAGATGTACTACCAGTTCATTGAACTATAGCTTTCCTATAAATTTCTTTACCGCTGGAAAACAGGAAAAATCATCAAACCTAAGAAACACTCGGCCAAAAAATCATTCCTGACATACTTTGTTGTAAAGGATGTTGGTGTCAATGCTGTTTATACCTATGGATGGAAACTGTTGGCAGAGATGAGTGAGTAATATGGAAATCAGGATATGGCTGACTATTGTTGGAAATAATACAATAATTTCTTGAAAGGTCTGGTTTCTCTTTGGGATGAAGACAAAGGCCGATATGTCTCCCATTATTTGGATGGAAGTTCTTACAAGAAAACTGCAAAAAATACTGTACAATCTCTGTTTCCCATTCTTGTGCCTGACATTCCTTAAAAGCACAGAAATAGCATCATTTCCATGCTGAAAGACGTAAAAAAGAATATACTCAGGAAAAACATTACAGCTCTGATTACCCAATTCCTACAGTTTCCAGATCTGATCCGGCTTATAACCCAATCTTTACAATTGACCTCATGTGGAGAGGTCCTTCCTGGGCTGCTCCGAACTATTTCATATTAGAAGGCTTGAGGCAAAATAATCAAACTCAGCTATATAAAGAAATTGGTAGCAAGTGGGCCAATGCTGTCCTCAAGAATGGCATTTGGGAAATGTGGAACCCAGAAACAGGCAAGGGTTATGGAGTAAAATAACTCGGAATGAGCACCAGTGTCATTGATGTGATACACCGCCTCAAAGAGATAAGCTGATTGATCTCTAAATTATTCAATCGAAACCATAC
>Ga0100402_1007568_pt1 | contig 10456 bp, 10 predicted proteins | sample CryGeyme20150102_FD_80419 | JGI IMG/M metagenome (GOLD analysis project Ga0100402, IMG submission 80419) | Groundwater microbial communities from Crystal Geyser aquifers in Utah, USA - Crystal Geyser metaG 2015-0102 | ecosystem: Environmental > Aquatic > Deep subsurface > Groundwater | place...
CCAAACCGCTTGCATCGGCATGTAAATAGCGCGCAATTTCATCGCGCGCATCATCAAGTTTACGCCTAGCATTACGCCCAGCCCAATGCAGGCTGGATGGATTACCAAAGGCAGTGGTCACCACATCTTGCATCACTACGCTCACTTCAGGTAGTTGCGGGCAGGTACCGTTGTAGTCGAGGTAGTGGTGTGCTGCCACTTACAGTTCGCTTTTAAGCAGTGTTTTTTCAACTGCCATTAATGTCGCCTGATAACTTTTATCATCACACACATCTTGCACGGTCACGGTCTCAAGAAAGGATTGGATATGATGACCAAGGGCTGTCCATAGGTTGTGGGTTTCACAACGGCTACCACGCAAACAGCCTGCTGTTTTATGCTCACACATGGTGGTGCGAATGGTCTCATTCACTGCATGCATAATTTCAGAAATCGTGATGTCTTTAGGCGATTTTGCTAGCAAATAACCACCGCCCGGGCCACGTGTGGAATCCACCAAACCACTTTCTCTTAATTTGCGAAAAAGCTGCTCAAGATACGATAAAGAAATGTACTGACGCTCGGAAATCGATGCCAAAGTGATTGGGCCTTTGCCCGCGTTTTTTGCCAAATCTACCATCGCAGAAACGGCATAACGGCCTTTGCTTGTTAAATGCATTGCAGCACCTCCAACATGGTTACACTTCGCGCAACCTGATAAGACCAACCTATTTAGTCAAGTATAGTCAATACAACTACTAAGCCACGTTTGGTCTTTGACCGGCGACCAACTAAACGTAGAGTTATCCCCATGCGACCCATCTTTGCTACCATCCATTTAGGCCATTTGGCTCACAACTACCAAGTCATGAAAAGCCAAGCAGGCGATAGTCAAATGATGGCTGTGGTGAAGGCCAATGCTTATGGGCACGGCTTACTGCCTGTCAGTGAAACTTTATTCGCCCAAGGTTGTCGCTCCTTTGCAGTCACGGATGCTTTAGAAGGTAAAATATTGCGCGAGGGGCTGCGCTCGAAAGATTCTGAACATATCGAAATTGCTGTGCTATCCGGCATTTTTGACCCCGAAGATGCCGACCTCTGCCAGAGGTTCTTACTGAGCCCAGTGCTGAGTGAACGTTCGCAACTCTCCTTGCTCAACGCTGCTAACTTTAGCGGTAATGTATGGATTAAAGTTGATACTGGCATGCACCGCATTGGCGCTGAAGATGTGACTTCTTTTTGCCAGGCAATCAGTGAAACACCCATCAAGCTAGCGGGAATTATGTCGCACTTAGCTTGTGCCGATACGCCCGATCACGACCTCAACCAGCAGCAAATCCAAAGCTTTGAAGCCATCCAACAAATCACTAATTCACCGCGCTATAGTTTACACAACAGTGCTGGGCTGGCTGCCTTTAAGGCAGGGGCATCCTCAACAAATATCACTGTCCGGCCAGGCCTCGCCCTCTATGGCGCTGAACCTATGATGGAAAAGCCCCTTGGTCTTAAGCCAGTCATGCAGCTGAGCGCCAACATCATCCAGATTCGCCCAATCGAGGCTGGCGATTGTGTTTCTTACGGCGCCACATGGCAGGCCGAAACACCCACGCATATTGCAGTCGTAGCTGCAGGTTATGCCGATGGTTTGCCAAGGCTTTTATCCAATCAAGGCTGGGTGAAGCACCATAGTGGCAGGCTACCGATTGTGGGCAGAGTGTGTATGGATTACTGCTTATTGGCTGTGGACGCCAGCCAAGTCAAAACTGGCGAAAGCGTCATATTCTTTGGTTTCGACCACGGCGCGCCACTAGCCAACGACGTGGCTGAGTTGGCACAAACCATTGCCTACGAATTATTCACCAGCATCAGCCCTAGGGTGCAACGTCTTTATTTAGAGGATGGCGGACATCGTCGCTAAAAACGCAGTCTTTGCTGCACCAACCGCCAAACAAGGGGCGGTTGGCCGCATCTATTTAACCTTCTTGAGCGTGAGCTTATTGATGCTCACAGCTTGGCATTTTACCATCCAATCTGCCGCGCATGATGCAGCGCTGATTCAAGTGCGCAGCTGGATGCAAAGCTTGGGCATGACCGTGGATTCGGTGCAATATCGATTGCTGCGCGGTGCCTTGTCGATGCAAGGCATCAAAGCCAACCCACTTGGGCAACCACTGGCCATTTCCAGTGTGTTTATGAAGGGTAACCCCGCATCACTGGCGACCAATAATCCACTGATACATTTGTTGCGTATTGAAGACGTGCGCTTTGATGCGGGAGCTCGCGAAGCCCAATCATTTCATACAAGTCTGCCTGAATCATTGATGGGTATCTTTCGCTATGCACACACTCTTACCCTCAGAAACATGCGCATTTCCAACCTTAAAAACATTCCCGATGTGCATATTCAAGACATTCAAGTGACCGGCCCTAACGAAGTGCGCAAGATTTTTGGGCTTGGTTTTTTACTCCAACCTGAACACAAATGGACGCTTTCAAGCGTGATACCCGTAGATATTGCCCAGCAATCTGGGACACTCAAATACACCTATGGCGAAATGCTTGGCGAAGCCGAATGGACCGGTGCTTGGTCGCAAAAAAATGTAAACCTTCTTATCACACAGAACCTACCCGGCAAAAAACACGCCAAGGCCAAACTTACACAAAAGAATCAGCAGTGGATTGGCCAAGTCGATTTACAATCATGGCTGGTAAAGAGCCCACAACTGCAGGCAACCCTTTCTGGTCTCGCACAAGTGCAAGGCACTGCTGAGCAATGGACGCTACAAAGTCCGGCATTGGACTTTGAAGCGGCAACACTACTGAATTATCCGGCGCAATTCCCATTGATGCATTGGCAGGACGTAGAAATCGATATTAAAAATAAGTCGCTCAACATCGGTAATGCTATCATTCATGATACGCAGTTAAATCTTAATCCCAACGCCGCGTTACCCACCTTTGGCGAGTGGAAAGCCAATATCGGCCATTTGGCCATCGAAGGGTTACAAGCCAGTATTGCACTGCAAGAAACATCCCTACAACTGCCCAATCTCAGCGGCACTGCCAGTGTTCAAGATTCAAAACTCACCTTTGATGTGACTGGCCGCGGCCAAGGCAATAATTATTGGCGTTTACAACAAGATGATACCAACAAACTTCATGTGATTGCCTCTGATGTACCGCTTATGCAGTTGCGCAACCTATTGCCTCAAACACTTCGCCAAAACGTTTCAACGTTCGAAGGCCGCGCCGAATTAAGTTTCGACTTCCAACCCAACGAGCAATGGCAAATGCAAGGGCAAGTGCAAGCCAAGGACATTCGTTTTGCCAACAAAGAACAAAACCTTTCAGCTGCCAAAATTGATTTGCATATCAGCGATGCCAATGTCACTGGCGTTTCCAACGCCGCTTTAACAGTCAACGACTGGTTCCTGCAGTTACCCATCAACCCTAGCCAAGCTTGGTCCAGGGAATCTCAGTTTGAGGCTTGGTCAAAAATTCCATGGGCTTTTTCAGACATCAACCTACAACATGGCGACATCGCATTTGGTCAAGCAGAGCACATTTGGCTTGCCGATGCGGATGTGCATGTCGTAAACTGGCAATCTTCAGAGAGTAGCCTCACCCTCAACGGCAAATTTGGTATGGAGCCACTCACCTTTACCATGGATTTAAGCAACGATGCGGATAACGAAGTCTCGTGGACAAAGCTTCAACTTCAAACCAGCAATGCCAATTTATCGCCTGTGTCCTCATGGTTGGATATCTCGGGCTACCCAAGTATTGAGCAAGGGCATATCACCCTAGATTTATACGCGACCAAGGTGATGGGCAATATTGAAGGCAATGCGACTATAACTTTTGATCGTTTGGTCTTATTTCAAGGGCAGCAAAGCAAATTAACCAATGGCACATACGCCGATGTATTTACCCAAGTTTTGCAGCAAGGGAACAGCATTTCACTATCAGTGCCCTTTGCTGGAGAAGGTGATTGGAGCCAGCTTGCCGCAGCTGCCTTTGTGCAAAGGCTCGCAACGCCCAGCACTATCAATATTTCACCAGCAAAACCTTCGCATCCAGCCCGCTTGGGAAGTTTACGCATCCATCAAGGCCAGGGATTATCACTTAACGAGCGAACTCGCATACGTAAAATGTTGCGCGGTTTAAAGGTCAGCCAGGCTTGGCACCTGTTGCTTACGCCAGATTTTGGCACTGCCCAGCCTAGCCCAGAGCTCCATGACCAAGTGGCCCGAACACAGCAACGCATCAAAGCTTTCCTCAATCGCCAAGGCATTAGCTCAACAAGAATTTTCCCAGTTTTGGCACAAGAAAAACACCACAGCACAAGTGCGGCAGGCGCAGTACATATTGATATCATTCGCGAATAAGGATGACAGCCAACAAAAGCTTGCATCACACTTAGAATCACACTAGAAATCGCCACCTTGAAAACAGGCAACGCTTTCTTTCAAGTACCGAAAAGTAAGGCTCGATAGCTCAGTCGGTAGAGCAAGGGATTGAAAATCCCTGTGTCCATGGTTCGATTCCATGTCGAGCCACCACTTCAACTAAACCACGCCTCAGCAATGAAGCGTGGTTTTTTTTGCGTTTATTTATTTAGTTTTGTTGCAAGACTTCAATGCCGTTACCATCAGCATCGTAGAAAAACAAAGCAGCTCTCCCCGAACGGCTAGGGGTGCAATCAATGCCTGCAGCTTCAAGCTTATGCTGAACCACAGACAAATCTGGCACTGAAAAAGCCAAGTGGCGATAACGCCCCCCATGACTAGGACGCAAGCTTTGCGCATCAGGATTATCAAGCTGCATCAAATGCAATTGCTGCCCTCCACCCAATTGATAAAAGGCACCCGGGAATTTCAAATCAGGTCGCTCATCCGGCTGCAGACCAAGCACGTGCTCATAAATGGCTACCGCCGCATCCAAATCACTAACAATGATTGCAGCATGGTGAAATTTGGCTTGATTCATTATCACATCCGCCTGATTAAATCTTGCGTTGAAACCACCCTGTCTATAAATAAAACACCATCGAGATGATCAATTTCATGCTGAATCACGCGCGCCTCAAAGCCAGATGTATTTATTGTATTCAGTTCACCTTTTTCATTTTGGAATTGCACCGTGACATGTTTTGCCCTTGGCACTGTGCCCACCCATTCTGGCACCGACAAACAACCCTCACGACCCAACACTTCGCCATCATGCTCAAGGATTTGGGGGTTCGCCATGAACAAGCGACCGTGATGTTTACAGGGGCGCATAGAAAAATTGCAGTCGACCACCACCGCGCGTTTAAGAATGCCCACTTGCGGTGCAGCGATACCTACACCACCAGGGCCAGCCTCCATCGCTGTAGCTAAGTTTTGGAACATCAAAATGACTTCAGCATCAAAGCTTTCAATAGGGTGCGATACCTGCCGCAACGTTGCATTGGGCAAGGTTAAAACTGTGTGCATTGGAATTACATCACGCCATCATCAAGTTCATGCAAAGCAATTGATACAGATAGCGTTTCGGATACTTTTGCCAATTTATCACGTAGCGGCTTCAACTGGTCGCCCGCCACAATTTCAAGGGCCATCATATACACATCACCATCATCAGATGCGCGTGAACGCGTAGAAGCATCGACAACTGACACACCCAGTTCTGTCATCGCATCGGTGACTGCAAACACGATGCCAGGCTTATCAGCGCCGTTCACCGTCACCACACAATCCGGCTCTTGCGGGATTTCATTGGCCTCATCATCTGCCAGTACCTGTGACTGCACCGTCAGTCCAGTGCGCTGCTCAAGCTCAGCCAGCGATGCCTTCAATCCACCCAAACCATCTTCCTTGGGCAGCTCAACAATCAACATCATAGTGAAACGACCACGCAGCAGGGTCATCGAAGAATCTTCAATATTGGCGTTGATATTTAGCAGCGCGCCACTTACATCACGCACAATACCAGCTCTATCTTTTCCTGAAACGGATAATAAAACACTCAACATAACAAACTCCTCAAGCCTTAATGTGACACGCCATCACGACGCATGACTTTGATGAATGTTAACCAAAGAATCTTTAAGTCAAACAAGAAAGACTTTCGATTCAAATACTCAACATCAAAATCAACCTTCTGCGGAATCGGCAAATCATCGCGACCATTCACCTGCGCCCAGCCCGTTAGACCTGGCGTCAATGTATGTACATTTTTTTCAGTACGCAAAGCTATCAAGTCATCCTGATTAAAAAGCGCAGGCCTTGGCCCAACAAAACTCATCTCACCTTTCAAAATACACCACAGTTGCGGCAGCTCATCCAAACTGGACTTGCGCAAAAAGCCCCCAATTGGAGTCAATACACTTTTAGAATCCTTAAGCAAATGTGTTGCTACTGCAGGTGTATCAATGTTCATACTGCGGAATTTGGGCATACGAAAAATGACATTGTTTTGACCGACCCTGTCCGACCAATATAACGCAGAGCCCCGCGATGAAACTTTTACAGCAACCGCAACTATAAGCGAAGGAAAAAACAACAACACTCCCAATGGAATGGCAAGGAGCAGATCAAAGAAGCGTTTCATCATTTCAAAATCCGGGCAGTTTCCTTAAGTTGTTCATCCATCGTGACGATAGGCTTCCAGCCGAGCAGTTTTCTCGCCTTGCTACTATCCACGCGCAGTGAGCCAAACAACCTTTCTGCGATATTTTCCTTACCCAAAAGCTTAAGTACCCAACTCATCCAAGCAGTCGGCACAGGCAACAACAATATTTTCTTGCCGAAGGCATTCGCCATTTTCCTTAGGAGTTCAGTTGTTGAAACATCATGTCCATCGGATATTAAGAACACTTCATTTGCCGCTTTTGGATGCGCAATACATGTTACTATAAAATCAACTAGGTTATCAATCGCAACAAAGCTCCTTTGATTATGAATCGCTCCAAACGGCAGAGGCAAACCACTCTTAGATAATTTCATCAATGAAAGGAAATTTGCTTTTACGCCAGGTCCGTAGACTAGTGGGGGACGAATAATCACCACCTCCATACCTGTAGCTTTAGATAGCGCAAACAGTCCCTCTTCAGCTTCCCGTTTAGATATACCATATGGATCAGAAGTAATGAAAGTGTCATCAGGGCTAAATGGGGGCTTTCGCTGCGTACTCTCACCATTCACTTTAATTGAGCTTATATATACAAAACGCTTAACACCCGCTTCACTTGCTTGCCTAGCAAGAAGAAGTGTGCTTTTAGCATTCACTTGCCTAAATTCTTCTAGTGGATCTGTAGCAGTATCATTCATGATGTGTGCCCGCGCTGCTGCATGCACAACAATATCCACACTCGTTAGTGCCGCAGACCAATCAGTCAAATCTCTTAAGTCTCCAGTTACGAATTGCTGAACTTGTAGGGGGATAGCATCTGCAGGTGAACGTACAGCAGCGATCACAGAATACTCATCTTGCTCATGCAGCACTTTAAGTAATGCCTGACCAAGAAAACCAGTTGCACCTGTTAGTAAAATTTTCATTGCGTACCCTTACTAGGTTTGTCAGGAAACCCTAAAATTATTTCCATTATTCTAAAGATACCGCGTGTTGTCAGTTTCCAAGTACACATCTTTTAAACAGGCATATAATATGTCTGCTGAAAAGTATTTATGCACCCGCAACCTAGCCTTATCCCCAAGCTCCAGGTGAAGCTTAGGATTAACCAAAAATTCATTCATAGCATTCACTAACTCTAGCTTTTCGCCCATATTCACCAACAGCCCAGTTTCTTTATCTTCGACAGAGTCTACCAGCCCAGGAATTCGATACCCAATCGTTGGAACACCCATAGCAGCAGCATCAATCACAATTGAGCCAAAGCCTTCGCGATAACTTGGCAAGCAAAGTACTTTTGTAAGCGCTAAATAATGTTCGGGACTTTCAACTTCCCCTATATCAATTACATTTTCAAAAAGCTCAGGCTGCGTCTCTTTTAACCGGCTTATTTCTCCATCTTCATCGGGCCCAATAAAAAGAAGCTTGGCCGCATTAAACTTCTCACGGATAAGAGAGAAAGCGAGAAGCATGTCCACAGCTCCTTTAGCAACTGTTTTTCTAGCAATAAATGCAAAGATATAATCTGCATCCAATAAGCCATACTTCTTCTTCAGCAACTCGGCCTCAATCATATATTTACTAACATCAAACTTATCTATATCCACGCCAGATAACGACCCGATTGAGAGCACATCCAACGCACATCCCTGTTTGCTTATGCCATTGGACAAAAGAAATTCCGACTGCGATGGGCTATCCGTTATGCACTTTGTATTTAAACGGTTTATCAGTTTATCAATGTAATAGTAGAAGTACTTAGCACCCCCTTGCTTTGCAACCCACGTTTGCCCAGTAAATGTATGAATCCGAACAGGAACACGGCACAAAAAAGCAGCAATTGATGTTAGCAAGCCAGCCTTAGGCATAATGGAATGCGTTATATCAGGTTGCACAGCAATAAAAATTCTAACTAGGGCCACCAAAGCAGAAAAATCTTTAAAAACCCTAGTTTTTCGATCGATGTTTACATCAACAAATGTAATGTTGGGATATACACTGCGGTAAGCAGTAACCCCCTGTCCTACAACATAAACATCGAAGTCTTTAGATATACGTTTAAGCGTATTATGCATATGCCAAGGCACAACATATGACGCGGTCAAAACCCTGATGACTTTTTTCTTCACTTGTCGATATGACTTCACTATTTTCGCCTTATCAACGTCAAAGCAATCCGGCGGAAAAATTTAAGTAATGAATAAGTCGTTGCTATCAACGAAACCATAACGCCAATTTTATCAGCACGGTATAGTTGGAGATAGTTGGATAGCTCACCTTTTTCCATCTCCCAAAGCTTTGCGCTCAATCCAGCATCGCCATATAATGATTTATGTACAAATGCTAAAGGAAGCTCAATACGCACGATTAAGTGCCCAGAAAAAGCCAACATCTGCCATAGTTGCAGGTCTTCTGCAAATCGCTGCCCTTCTCTGAAGTGAAAAGGAGCATCGCCCCTTATCATCACGGTGGGTGTCTGAATGGGGTTTTTAAACAACATACCTTTTGCAGATACTTTTGTCGCTTCAACCGGGCTCATCATTACTGCGGAATTTTCTGACTGCCCAGTTCTCACCAAACATTGATGACCACTGATCATTATTTCTGGGTTTCCTTCCATATACCTATATTGAATACTTAGCTTTTCATAATGCCAACTGTCATCAGCATCCAAAAAAGCCACGTACGGTTGACTTGCTCTGCTCCATCCCGCATTTCGCGCTACAGCTGCACCCCCATTTACCTTCAAAAAAACTGTCTGAATGGCAAACTGGTTACTGTAGTCCTCACTAAATTTTTTTATCCATTTGATTGTAAGTCCTCCATCAGGACTTGCATCATCAACTAAAATAATTTCATTTGGCAAGAGAGCCTGGCTAACAACTGATTCTAATGCCCTATCTAATGTTAGCGAACTACAGTAACAGGGAATAATAACCGAAACCTTTGCATTCACCTGTTCAATTTCCTCATGGATAAAAATAGATAACCAGATAATAGCCACATAAACCATAGGCTTGAATCAGGCTGTTCACGCTGAAATCCAAAAAGAATGCACATCAATACTGACAGACCATAAACAATGGTGAGTCGCGATGTTAAAGTTTGGCATGACCAATGGCCGTAAAGACTCCCTAAAATTCCAAAAACCAAAATTAAATATGCCAAATTATATACAATCCCACCTACTACCCCAGACTCAACTGCTGCATTCGCGTAACCAACAGATAAAAAGGAGTGTGTGACTCGCCTACCCTCACCCGCCCCTGAACCTAACGGATGCTCTTTTAAGTATTCAATTGCAATGCCAATATCAATGACTCTTTGTTGAAATGAGCCACCCTTATTCCCCATATTCAAAACTTCGACGGCAGACAAACTGTCAACTGCCAACCCCAATGGATCTTGAGGCAAGAACTCAGGGTTTTGTATTTCGTCATTGAGAACATTACCCACATAAGTTTGTGCCCCAACTGTTACCAAACATGCAACCAGAAGCGTAATGCCAACATCAAAGCGAGCTTCTTTCTTTATTGACAAAGCCAAGGCCAGCAAACCTATTAATATCATCAGCAGCAACGCTCCAAATGACCAAGTAGCAGCTAAGCCAATGAGTAAAATTACCAGCTTAATCTTATTCTTACCGATAAACATTTCCCAAAATACAGCCGGTAGAAGTGCAAGCGCAAATGCTGCAGGCTCTATCGAATATGACTGTATCCGACAAGCTAGTGGGTGTGCACCAAAGATTCTGGCCATTCCATCAAAGCCACTCCATGAAATCAGCATTAACCGTGGAGACTCAACACCTTGCAAAATTAACTTTGGCTCTACGCTCCACCACCACTGCATATACAAACCC
>Ga0100402_1007569_pt1 | contig 10455 bp, 6 predicted proteins | sample CryGeyme20150102_FD_80419 | JGI IMG/M metagenome (GOLD analysis project Ga0100402, IMG submission 80419) | Groundwater microbial communities from Crystal Geyser aquifers in Utah, USA - Crystal Geyser metaG 2015-0102 | ecosystem: Environmental > Aquatic > Deep subsurface > Groundwater | place...
CTGTGATTGTTTTCTTTTTGGTGATCTACTTTATGATTGTTATCATGATGGTTGCCATTTTCTTCAATATCATCATTATCTTCTATAATATTAATTATTTTTCTCATTAAAGGAGCAGTATGCTGCTTTTTAACTGCTAACTTATTATTGGATGTAGAGTTGTTAGAATTAATTTGATTATTAGATTTATGATCATTATGACTATTATGATTACTAGAATTATCATTATTGTCAACACTATCAATATTTTCAAAATTATGTTCTTCTTCCTCTTTATTAGTATTATCAGCAGTTCGATGAGCAGGTAATTTCGGTAGTTTATGTTCTACTTCTACATTTTTTACTTGTTTCTTGTTGTTACTTTGATTCTTATTTTGACTATTACTTTCATAGTCTTCATTATCTTCAGTATCTTCCTTACTTTCCTTACTATCCTTGCTTGCCTTACTATCATTACTTGCCTTATTTTCATTTTTCTTGTTATTATTTCCTTTTTCGGGAACACTACCACTTTCTTCATCAAGCCCCTCGCCTTCTTCATCCCCATCTTCATCATCACCCTTTTTCTTATTATTTTCATTACTATCATGAGTCTTCTCATGAATATTGTTATTGTTATTATTAGTACTATTACCTATATTGTTTCCCATTCCATTCATATTATTCATTTTACTATTTGTATTATTCATTCCCATTCCAAAGTCGTTCATGTCAAACTCATTCATATCATTCATATTAAAATGATTATTATCTTGATTATTCATACTATTTCTAAACATTTGCTTCTTCTTTGGCATAATTTTCTTCTTAATTAGCTTTTTTTGAGGTTTATCATTTACTAATGGGCTACTAAATAATCCTTTATTATTCATATTTAGATGTATTAATTTTGTTCTAATATCTAAGTTATCTTGATTGAGAATATCTAACCATCCTCCTATCTTTTTAACCTCAGTAATGTTTACTTGGAGTTTCTTTCTAAATTTTTCATTAAAAAACAAAGCTTTGTCAATAATCCATTTAACTTTCATATCAAAGTCTAAGATATTGTGAATTATTGCAGAGTCGGTGTTTATATTTGTAGATACTATATTATGTTAAGATTAATCATAAAATTAATTATCAAATTAGTAATATAATTACCATAAACTTTATCATCATTAAAATGAATAGGATCTTTCTTCAACGCAGCATAATAACCATTAAGAAGAGGAACATAACTAAATTGATCTCTCCAAGGAATTTCTTCTTCAAATTCTACATCAAGGCTATAATTCAAAGTGTTAATATTTATATGATTTATTTCCAATAACTTTTTCAACAGAACTTTGTAATACTTTTTCATTGTTAATGAATTTTTTAAGTTTATTTCATATTTTGGAATATTGCTAAACATTTTAGTAAAAGTTCTTAATGTGAAGTCCATATTATTAAAGTAGTCATCACTTTTTTTATTTATTAAATGTTTTAGTTTATTGCTTGGATTGATGTAATGAAAGTCTTTAAATTCTTTGATTGATTTCTGGATTACGTTTTTTATTAAAGTTTTTTCAAAGAGGCAAGTGTTAATATGGCAAAATCCTGCTCTGAAACATGTATCGCAGATATCTAGGTAAATATTAGTTAGATAATTTAATTAGATAGATTAAAAATTAATTATGTGTATTACTTATTTCATCTCTTTTAAAATACTCATAAGGCTGACCAATTCTATTCCCAAAATAATCTGCATTTATCCTCATACACGCTGATGGACATCTTGTATATTTACAGTTTACATTTTGTTCATTTTTAATCTTCAAATGATATAGCGTATTTTGACAAGCTAAACATGTAATAATAACATAAATAACAACATTAATTTAATAATAATATAACAATAATATAACTTATAATTTATTACCTAAACAACTTTCATTTATAGGGCATTCTGGAGTAGGAGAAGATTTGCATAAACATAATAAAAGAAATAAGAAAAATAGCTTTCCAATAAAAAAACTATTTTTTATTTTGTTAAGCTTCATTTATAAATTTAATTTTTATTATAATATAATAATTATACATTATTTGTATTACTAATAATAATGAAAAAATAAAGTTAATAGTAAATTATAGTATTATAGTTTTTATATTGATAAATGACTTCGTTTTTAAACGACTAAAAGACTGAAAATTACTAAAAAACATTTAAAAATTCACTTTTAGCTAATACTATTTTGAATTAACCTACAATTAACATTATATTATATTAGATTATATAATTTTATATTATATTATATAGTATTAATTAATATAATTTAAAATATATTATTTACACAATTTGTTGTAAGTCATATAATATTAATATTAATAAACTATTTAAGTTCTTAATTTTTTATGTAATTAATTAAATTTATTTTTTAATAAAAATTAAAAATAAAGAATGAATAACTCTAAAAAAACAAAAAACAATTCAGCTTGTATTCACATTTCAAACAAAAAGAAAAACAAAATCAGAACAAACCTTCTATTAATAGCAGATACAGAAATACAAAATTACTTAAAGAAAAGCATTATGAAGATTAATACAATTTCCCCTGAGAAAATATGTAAACTATATGAAGATAATTATGTGGTTAAATTTAAACAAACTGTCTCTCCAAGTAAATCCCACCTTACGAAAAATCATGCTGTGAAAGAAGATATACTTAAGTTAAAAGGTGATCTATCTATATGTCATGAAGATGGAATCTCTCAAGAAAATAGTAAATGTAATTGTTGTCCTACAAAATCAGTTTTTGACCTTAGAAGGATATCGATTTCACATAAAAAGTTTAAAATAGAAAATATATTGAGGAATAGGACAGATTTATTAAGTAAGCATGAGAAGTGTGATAAAAATGAAATTAATTTGCTAAACTCAAGAAGAGGCTCTGTAATTAGAAGTATTATTGATGAGACGTTTGATTCGAAGAATTCCCAGTTATCTCAAAGCAAAATTATCTCTCAATCTCAATTAAAAAATCTTAACTTTAGTTCTAAAACAAAAATGATTCTTACAGCATCTGAGAAAAACATAATAAACATTCAGCATAGCTTTAACAGCATTCAAAAATTATTCAAAACAAATCCATTACTAGACGTAAGTACCTTAAAAAATACAAACCGGGAAGACAATACTAGTATGTCAAAAGTAGACAAAGAACTATTTGATATACTTGAATGTAAAGGTGTTGATTATAATAACAAAATAGAACAAATAAAAAGGACAAGCAGAAGATTATCTGAATTTAATTCAAGTATATATAGTGGAAGCCTTAAACAAAAACTTGACGAAGAAAATGATGAAAGGAAACTACCCATTATTCGAAATGATCGAGCAATTTTTGGTTCGATTAAGCAGTCTCTTTTAAGAAAATCAATAACTATAAAAGAAGTCATCAATGAACAATGTGAATTAAACGAATTAGACGGTTATACAAAAAGATCAAGAACAATAACTAGTAAGGATGTTTTAATAAGTTCTAGAATGTTTCAAGACTTAAATACATTATTGTTTAATGACATGAATACGAGTGGGATTCAACCTACTAAAGTTGTCAGGAAAAGTAGCTCTCAGAATAATAGTTCTAAATCAAGTAATAACTTTTCTTTCAATAAATCATCTGATATTGATTCATTATCTGATATGCAAAGAATTTCTGATTTATATATAGGGAATCAAATAAATTCATCAATTAAAATTAAAAAGAACACGAATCTCAATTTCCAAATAAAACCAAAAAATGACTTTTTTGTATTAAGAGAGGATGAGAAAAATAATTCAATTCTAAGCCTCTCAGTACTATGTACAAACAGAAAAGACAATAAGGAAAGTAATGAAAAAGTAACTAATGAAGATAATAGTGGAAAAGGTATACATACAAAGAACACAAAAGAATTTAAGGAACACAATGAAGATAACATAAGATATAATATAGACCATCTTAATACTAGTAAAGAATATAAAGAAGGAAAAGAATTCAAAGAAGATAAAGAATATAAAGAAGACAAAGAAGACAAAGAAGGTAAAGAAGACAAAGAAAAAGAGGACGCCTTAAGTGAAATCAATCTATTTAATGTTTCTTTAATTTCAGATTTTAGCCTTAATCCTAGTCTACTCCCTACAAATGGTGACCAAGAAAAGTCTACTTATGTTATACCAATTCTAAAACATAGCGCAAAGGCCACATTCAATTATAACAATAATTATTTAAAAGGATTAAAACAGATCAAAAATGATACTAACCAAAATACATTATCAAGCAAATCTAAGAAGTTCGACTATAGTAATAAACAATTATTCAATTTTGGAAGAAATGGAGTAAGGATGAATACAAGTAAAATAACTGATAAGGATCAATTAAATCTGTATTATAACATAAATTTCAACAGCGCATTACAAAAAATGACAAATATACAGAAGGGCAAGTATGGCTCTCAGTCTCCGGAATTAAAGTCATCGAATAACCTTATAGAATGGGATGAATTTTCAATTGATAACTCTCCGCTTAGAATACTTAAAATAGTACCAGAAAATGATGAAATGTGCTTTGATTCTATATATTCTCCTGTATCAAGGACATTAGATTACCCAGAATTTGATTCCAATACTGCAAGAGTAAATCCGCTGAATCTTAATAATGACCCCTTTAGTAGTAGAGGTTCTAAGAAACAACTTAAATTCAATAATAACAGTATTAACAAAGAGGATATAACGTCTTTTAACTTCTCAAAGGATTATACGGAGCATTCAGTTATTTCAGATAATAATTCAATGTCTTTGAATATAGATTCTAAAATTGTATAAATTGAACAAATTGAACAATACAATTTTGAACAAACAATAAACAATTGCCTAGATAATTATATAATACTTATATATAGTTTTATTTTTTGAGTTTTTATTTATAAAGGATGATTAATTGTTATAATAATTTATTTCATTTTTAGGTTATAATAAATAATATAATAATTATAATTATAATTATATTTAATTTTATATCAGTTTAATGTAGGAATAACTAAGATTAAGTTTATTTTATTGTAATTATAACTCGTCAGATTACTCTAATTTAAGGAGAAATAATCAAAAAATACACCCTCTAACTATTCTTTTTAATAATATGTCTATATATAATTAAATTTTTGCATCTTATTTGAAGCATAATTTTGGATTAATATAAGATTTTCATAAATAATTATTCTTCTTTTGGTTAATTCACCATTGCAAATAATTTCTGGGAAACAAATATTATAATCCGAAACTATTTAAAATAAAAATTACTTTCATTAAATTAATTTAAATATAAAGAACTCATATATAATTTAAAACTTATAATTTATAATAATTAAATATTTTAATAAAAATGGAAATATAAATAAGCTTATTTTGAATTAAATAAATTTATCAGTCTAACACTTTAAAAATCATTATCAAATATTATTATTTAGATTTTTTATGGTTTATATATAATATTAGCTATTTGTTCTATTCTTTAAAATTCGTTTCAGGGTAATCTTCATATTAAATTCTGGAAAAATAATCTCCAAGTTGAATTTTTCCATTAAATTCATAACAATTTTAAGTTAATGTAAGAGAATTATTTCAAAAAGAATATAATAAGTTTTCACTTTTATCTACTATCAAATATATATTAATACATTTAAATAATTAAAACTTTTATTAATGTTATATTATGCTCTATTTAAATTATGCTCTATTTAACTTATTAACTATTAAAGTAAAATAGGGAATATTATATAATAAATATTTTGAAAGCACTTATTACAACTACTGCTATAAAAATCTTTTCATTTTTCAAAGGAGAAAGTGACGTAGTTACATCATTAATTGATATAAAGGATGATGAAATGAAAATAAATTTACTATTACTTGATCAAATAAACAGTTTTGTGGCCTGTTTAGGTCCTCCTGGAGCTGGGAAAAGTGCATTTTGTCATTCTTTTTATGATATAAACTATGGTTTGAAGAAAAAAAGCTTTCAAGTATCAGATTCAATAAGCTCTTTTACTAAAGGACTATGGATATTAAATGAAAAAACAAGACAACAGATTCAAGGTCATATTGAAAGAGATATTATAGATGTTGAAGGTTTTCAAGTTGATGACATCAAAAGCTGGAAATATGTAATGATTATTTCATTTTTAGCAACTGATATTATTTTATTAAACCAAAATGCTCGATATGATGACATTAAAAAGATTCTTAGTATTATGAAAAGTTCTTTTAAAAAAATGGATCAATCTAACATGCCTAGAATACTCAAACAGATTATCATTCAATTGAAAAATAAAAGACAAGTTCAAGAATGTAATATTGAAAATATTTTAAAAGAAATGAATTGTAGTTTGAAAGACTTTGATGGAATTAAAATTGTTCCGGTTTATATTCCTACAATAAGTGAAGATGACCTTTATGAAAGTAATAATGATGTTTCTTTGAATGCGAAATATAGAGATAGTATTAAAGGAATCTTAAAAGTCTTATCCCCAATAGGACAAATTAACGCAGTAGCTCACTTAAGAAAATTTTGTCCTGAGTTTAATAATGCAATTAACGGAAAACATAGTTTCGATAAATTAAGCATTATCAAAGAACTGGAAATAGATTACAATAATTGTTATAGTAGATGGGAACAAACCAAAGTAATTGAATTACAAGGTGTTGATTTAAAACCCTTATTAAGCACAAACGAAGATTATAAAAGTTATATACAAAGGAATGATATTAATTTTAAATTTGTAGAGAAACTTGAAGATCTAACTTTTCATGGAAATTCTATTGATTTTACAAACAGTTATAAAAGCTTTGGTAAAAATAAAACATTTTTAGCAAATGTTAATAGTTTAAGAGCCAATTATGAAAGTAAAAAAAGGGAGTTGGAATGTGGTAATGATATCTTCAAAAATAATTTACTATGTGAATTTAATAAAATTCAATCTGATATTAAGGCTATGCTATCGAAAGTAAAATTTCAGGGAGTTATACCTAGCAATTATGATTGTACATTGAATGTCGACATTACAAATGCCAATAATGATTGTATTACTCTAAAACAAGAGTATGAAGATCAACTAATAAATTTTTACCAAAGTTCAACAGTAGATAAATTAAATTCATTTAAAGAACAAATTGAAAGAGCTAAATGGAAAAATTCAGTTCAGGCAGGAGGTGATATGACTTGCTATTCAGGTCATAATCTAAATAATATAGTAAAATGTGGAAGTGATAAAGGTACATTGTTTTGGGTGGATGGAGATACAAATAGTGTAATATGTAATTATTGTCTTGAAGTTACTATAATTTCAACTTTGAAATGCGAATGTCATGCTGGAGTAAATTGTTATGTCAAGTTAGTAGAAGGATATAGACCATAAATGTACTGATGATTTACAAAATCATAGACAATATAAAAATTCTAAATAAAAATAATATTATAATAACAAAACTTTATTTTTGTAATTTGATTATATTAATTATTATATATCAGTTAAGTATAAATATATTAATGATTACAATAAGCATTGATTTAATTTATTAAATTTATTTAATTTTAATAATAACAAAACAATAAAAAAAATGTACAGGGGAAATTTCTGTGAAAATCTAAAGTGTAGTAAAAGCCTTTCGAATTCTATATTCTGCAATAAATGTTTTAAAAAATACTGTTCAAATATTTGCTTAAATAATCATATAAAAGAAAATCATTTAACTAACTTAACAAATGTTAAACCTAATGACGAAAACAATTATTCAAAAAAGAAATCAGCAGAGTTAGCAGAATCAGACCCTAAAAATGAAGCCGATGATGAATTAGTAATACCGAACAGAAGTTTATTTATTAAAACAGGAACTTACCTAAACGATATCGATAATAACGATTTATATAATATTGACAACTTTGAATTAAAAACTAATAATGTACTAGGTACTGGTTCTTTTGGAGAAGTATTTTTAGGGATTAATAAAATAGACAAATTAAAGTATGCAATAAAAAGAGTAAGTAGTATTGAACATTAAAGTTATTAAAAATATTATTTTAGATAGACAAAACTAAGTTTACAGAAAACGGCACAAACAAATCACAGATATTAAATGAGATAGAAATACAACGAAGAATTATTCACGAAAATATAATAAGACTCTATTCTTATACCGAAACAGATAACTATTTTTATATGGTAACATTAATATACTAATAAACAATTAACTTTATTAAAGATCAGCGAAATAGCAAATAAAGGAACCTTATACAATGTCATAAAGAAAACGAGAGGTATGGACGAAAAAACAGCTTTCGGATACTTTATCCAGACAGTTTCGGCAATACAATTTCTCCATAGTTTAGATTTAGTTCATAGAGATTTAAAACCTGAGAATTTACTTATTGATGAATGTAACAATGTAAAGCTGTGTGATTTTGGATGGTGTGTTAAGTTAGATGACCAACCTAGAAATACATTTTGCGGAACATATGAGTATATGGCTCCAGAGGTGGTAAAAGAAGAACCATATAGTAAAGCAATTGATGTTTGGTCCTTAGGGGTTTTGCTTTATGAAATATTGCATGGGTATTCACCATTTAGAGTATATAATCAATTTAATATTCTTAATATTCTTAATATATTTAATATAATTTAGGCTAAACAAACGAGAGGAGCCGAAACGCATAAAGAAATATTTAACAATATAACCAAATATAAGTATAAAATTGATAAGATTCTGACTTCAAGTTGTAAAGATCTGCTAAACAGTATAAAACAAATGATAAATAATCTAATATACTATATTAATATATTTTTACTTATAATAACTCATTAATATTTTTATAGAGTTATTACTACCTGATAAGTTAAAAAGAATAACGATCGAAGACGTTTTTGATCATCCCTGGGTATTAAGATATGAAACAGAAAAGAAAAGAGCACTATCTGTCAAGACATATAAAAAACCTAAGTTTCAGTCAACAAACTCACTAATGCCATTTTCATCATATGGTGAAAACTCATTAAATACTTTAAATATTCAAATAAACGCAGAAAAAGATAAAAACTTTAATTATAATAATGATAAAGAAGGCAGTAAAGTTGATGATGGAAATAACCTTAAAATAATAAATACGTGCGTTGAGCCATTAATGTCTGTTAATGATAAAAATGATGACAATACTAATCATACTAACAACAATAACTATAATAATCGTCCTAATCCTTTTAGTCCTATAGAAAATTTAGATTATATGAAAGTAAGTCAGCGAATCAAACGAGAAAAAATGAATAGTAGTAAAAGTCTCTATTCAGATATGATTACAAAAATATTAAATACAGAAAAAAAGGATGATAAAATAGATATAGGTGACAAATCAGAAAAAATTTCAAACGTATTCAAGAAGAAAATCCCTATGAAAAAAGAAAATGTTCATAACATATTTTTAGAAGAAATAGAAGAAACAAGTATAATTATTATATTATTATAAATAATTAGATGAGGAAAGTAAAAAGAATTTAATAGTTATATCACCTGAGTCAAAAGCAATAGACTCAAAAAAAGACTTAAAAGCCTTACAGAATCTTAATAATGATAGTACTAGTGCAAGTCAAACTCAAAGTAATATAAAGAAAAATCAACCAGAAAATAATAGCGCAAGCCAAAATATTAATAATATCAGTGAATTTGATAAAACTAGCAATGACAATACTATTTACAATGAATTTTCAATATTTACTTATAAACCATCTCCTGATCTGAAAGAATGTAAAGGTGATACTGATGATCTTGAAGATGATATTCCTAAATGTAAAGCAACTAATGAAAAGGAAGTTATAGCTAAAGTTATAGATATAAGTCCTAAAGAAAATAAAGAACAACATAAAGACTCTAAAGATAATAAATATAAAAACATACAAAATCTATTCCCTGAATTAAGTAAAGCTGAAATTGATGAAAAGAACTTCATTAATGATAACAACGAGAAGAAAAATAAAACAAATATAACAAACAATAATACTAACAAAACAAAGAAGAAAAGCAATACACTAATAATATCAAATATTCCAAGTTCTTCTACCAATACCAATACAAATACAAATACAATGATTATATCAGATAAAGATATTAAAGACAATAAAGATATACCAGTAGTCCTAACAGCACGAAATAAAGAAATTAAAACAGAAATTATTAATCCAACTACGCCTACAATGATTACTAACACTAACAATATTCAACTTGATAAATCTAAAGGTAGGGAAACAAATAATAGTCCTAACATTATAGATAAAAGCAGAAATAATTCTAATAGAGATACTTTATCTTGTAAAGAGCAAGTTAACAAAATGACAAATAAAATAACAAATATTATTGCAAATAACCTTGAAAAGAAAATTACTCTAATAGAGAAGAATGAAAGCAAA
>Ga0100402_1007583_pt1 | contig 10441 bp, 15 predicted proteins | sample CryGeyme20150102_FD_80419 | JGI IMG/M metagenome (GOLD analysis project Ga0100402, IMG submission 80419) | Groundwater microbial communities from Crystal Geyser aquifers in Utah, USA - Crystal Geyser metaG 2015-0102 | ecosystem: Environmental > Aquatic > Deep subsurface > Groundwater | place...
ATGACGTAATAATATATATAAATTTCACTAAATTAAACATTTATTTTATCTAAAAAATGGATGAGTTTGTCACAAAGCTAATTACTGTAACTTTTGAAGCTACGAATACACCAATGAAAAAGGTTTGAATTAAATATAATATCTTAGGCAACTATTTTAGGAATAACTGGGTTGTTAGTCTATTTAATAAGAAAAAAATTCAGCACTATCGAAACAAGTAAAGAGGAAGAACAATCATTTATAAAAACAAAGAAAGTAATAATAATACTATTATTTAATACTTATTTATATTTAGATCAAAGGTTTAGTTGACATGTCGTTTATTAAAAAGCTCATTCGTTTAATTAAAATAGCATTCCCAAATGTATTAGGAAGAGAAACTTTATTTATTGTTTCAAACTATTTATTAATGTTTGCAAGAACATATCTAACAATTTATATTTCGGAAGTTAATGGCTCAATAGTAAAATCAATTGTTAAAATGGATCTAAATCACTTTATTATCAATCTGACTACTCTATTTTTAGTTAGTTTACCATCAGCTATGGTTAACTCAAGTATAGAATATGTTAATAGAATGCTATCTGCATTTTTAAGAGAAAATTTAACTAAACACTTACATAAGAAGTTTATAAGAAAAATGTGTTTCTATCAAGTAAGTTAGACGATTAAACATATCAAACATAAACATTTTAAACCTTTAGATTACAAATTTAGACAATAGAATTCAAAACCCAGATCAAATATTTACAGCTGATATTGATAAATGGGCTGGTGCATTTAGTAATCTCTATTCAAATTTCTCCAAGCCAGTATTAGATATTATTCTCTTTTCTAAAAAGTTATCTGAGACATTAGGATATGAAGGCCCGACACTTATGATATTATGGTATTTAATGTCAGGAGTATTTATGAGATTTATTTCTCCACCTTTTGGAAAACTTACAGCTATTGAACAAAGTAAATAAATAAAATAATAACAAATTTAATTATAATTTAGCTTTGGAAGGAGAATTTAGAGCTTGTCACTCAGCTTTGATTAGCCATTCTGAGGAAATTGCTTTTTATAGGGGAAATGAATGGGAAAAGAAAAAAGTCAATGAGGCTTTTAACGAGTTATTAACCCATGTTAAATCAGTCCTACTCAAAAGATTATTTATGGGTGTTTTTGATTCTATGTTAGTTAAATACGGTGCAGTTATGTTAGGATATACCATATTAGCTCTACCTGTTTTCGGAAAGCAAGCTCAAACATATAAGAAAAATGCAAGTAAAGACTATGTTGGGACAATCGCCAAGGATTATATTAAAAATTCTGGATTATTAATTAACTTAGCAAGAGTATAACTTAATTAATAACTTCTTTAGGCAGTAGGAAAAATGGTCGTTTCCTATAAAGATTTACAAAATTTAGCAGGCTATACATACTTAGTAAGTGAACTAGACACTGTAATTACAGATATTAACGATGAAAAATTCGTAAGAGAAAAAGTTAACGAAGATTTGTTAAAGAACTATAAAGGGGGTCAAGTAATAATTCGATAATTTTGTTAACTTATTTATACTTATTATTTATATTTTCAGTTTACTGAGTCAGACATTATTGAATTTACTGATATTCCTATAATTACTCCCAATGGTGATATACTTATTGAAAAAATGAACTTTGAAGTAAATTAAAAAGAACAAATTTTTATATTTTATTTAGATCAAACCAGGAAATCATACATTCATCAAAGGACCAAATGGATGCGGAAAATCCTCATTATTCAGAATATTAGGAAATTTATGGCCTCTAAAAGGAGGAATACTTGCTAAACCTAAAGCTGGAGATATATTCTATATTCCTCAGAGACCATATCTTCCATATGGGACTTTACGTGACCAAATTATATACCCACATACAATGAAAATCTTTAACGAATTAGGAAATACAGACGAGAAACTAATTGAATTGTTAAATATAGTCGAGATTGATGTAGTAAGAACCAGAGAAAAACAAGGACTTGATGCAGAAAAAGATTGGAAAGATGTATTGAGTGGAGGAGAAAAACAAAGTATAGCAATGGCTAGATTATTCTATCATAAGCCTAAATACGCTATTTTAGATGAGTGTACTAGTGCTTGTAGTATAGAAAGTGAAGCTAAACTTTATAATTATGCCAAAAAGCTTGGAATAACTCTTATAACAGTATCACATAGAGAATCATTGTGGAAATATCATGATTTCTTAATAGTATTTACTGGAACGGTATTCAATATTTTAATAAATTTTTTACTTTTTATAGGGCGAGTATTCTTGGGAAAAAATGCCAGAAGAAATGCTAAAGTAATATGAAAGAAAATCTGGATTAACTTTTGAATAATTAAAATTAAGTAATTTTTAATTATATTTATAATTACATAAATACATAATTTCTTTTTATAAGCTTGTATAACTGAGTAATTATAGTATTAAATTAAGTGTATTTTTAATATTCTTATTAATATATTATTATTATATTATAATTAATATTATTATTTATATTAATAATAGTATTTTAAATTTCAATAAAAATAATGTCTTCTTTTATTAGGAAAAATTACAATTTTTCAAATAAATATATCAAACCATTTAGCCAATCAATCTCTTATATTAAAGAAGAACATAATAGCACAATTGATGATTTAATCAACAAAAAAACTTTAGAATATAATACAAGTAATTAATGTTTAAATTCTTGATTAATTATAAAAACTTTATTAATTATATAGCTGCCTCAAATAATGAAGATATCGTAAATTATAATAAAACAAGTACAAACTTCAACCAAATTAATATTGGGACTATAAATGATTTTTATGGTTCTGAACCAATGCCTTTAAGCAATCCAAGTTATTCTTTGAACAAAAAATTTAATAATTATTTAAAAACTGAAAATAACTTGTTATCTGGACCAATGAACAATAGAGTTAATTTATTATCATATGACAATGAGTTACTAAAAGAGGAAATTTCTGCGTTGAATAAAATGCTAGAAAAAGAAGTAGTAAGCATTAATTTATTCAAGGCTAAATCAAAAATGGCAGAAGAAAAATTAAGAAATATAGTTGAAGTAGATAATATAGATAATAAAGATACTTTTGATTATAACAAGTATATTATATTATATGATTTATTTAAAAATATATTAAAGTAAGATTAACAGACTAGAGAAGGAAAATGAAAGAATAAAAATTATTAATAATAACATGGCAATGAAGACAAAAGAAAAAGTAGAAATTTTTATTAGTCTGTGTAAACATTATACACAAAAGCTTTTAAATTTGGCTACTCTGATTAAGAATTTAACAGGTGTAGATAAAATATCAGAGAGTCAAAACATAATGAATGAAGAGCTAAGCTCTACTGCAATTAATTTTTTTAACTTAGTAGATAATTCAAAGCTTATTAATAATATTCTTGATTTATCTGAAGACACTACAAATACTACTGCTTTATTTGAAAATATGGAAAAAAATATAGAAAAAAAGACAGAAAAAAAAGAAAATAAGCCTTATGATCAAAAAGAAATAAATAAAGTTGATATCAATCTTGTTGAAATAATAGAAATCCTTGAAAGTAAAATAGAATTATTAAACAAAATGAATTCAAAACTTGAAAATGATGTTAAAGCTTCTTCAAATTACCTAAAAAAGACTAAAGATAACTCTAAAAACGAAAAGGATAAACTCTTAATTAAAATAGAAAAACTTAATGAAAAAAATGGAAAACTAAATAATACAATATTTAATTTAGAAGAGCAAATGAATATATTAAAGCAAAAAACAAATATTATTAATGAGTTAAATGATAAAATAAACATTCTGGAAAATGAAAACGGAAAATATATGAAAAAACTATCAAATGTGGTTAAACTTACGGAAAAAGTAGCTAGTCTAAATGAAGAAAACCTTGAATATAAAAGAAACAATAAAAACGTAAATAAAATTATAATTTAATAATATAATAATATACTAGATTTATCAACAAATTACTAAACTAAAGGAAAAGTTTAATCAAAAGTTGTTAGATATGGAAAGTAAATTAGAGGATAAAGATAATAAAATTCAAAAATACGAAATTCTATTATTGCAATATAAATGTATAATAGAATAGTTTATAATAAAATTAGCGAATTTAAGATCGAACAAAGTTGCTAGAAAACCATCTATGAAATCTACTAAATCTAGTAGAGATAGGAAAAGATTAAGAGAACATCGTGAGTCATTATCGTCGGAAGACGAAGTAAAGTACAAAAAGTTTTATAATAATAAGACAGAAATATACAATGAGTTTGATAATATTAAGAAATCTACAAATATTAGTCCATTTAAACACATAAGAATTTCTGATGACGGTGATAATATTCATGATAGCTATAATAGTAATAACAATAATAGTATATCTAATAATGATGTAATTCACTATGATCAAAATAATGAAGAAGAAGTTAATGAAATTTCAATCGGAGAAATTAATAATATAATAATTACAGAAGAAAATCAAGAACAAGATGAAAAATTAAATGAAGAGGATTTAACAAGTAATGTTAATGAATATACAGAGAATGAAAACTACATAGATAGCAATAATTTATATAATTACACTGTTACTGAAAATAATAGCAAAACTTATGAAAAATTCAATAATAACTTAACAACAAGTAAATCAGGTCAGTCATTAAAGCAAGAGATAACAGATATCGATTCCCAAATAAAGTATCTAAAGAGTAAATTAAAATATATGATAGATGGAAATCTAAAATGAGAATAAGATTAATTTTAGTTATTAATAGTTAGTCTAAATCTTTTTTAATTTTTAATTAGTATAATACAATTCTTTTGCTTAAACTCATTGATTATATTCATAATAATGTCATATGGCACTATTTAAAAAAATAAATTCATTATTATATGTTAATATTCTTTGAAGTAATATAAGATGGATATCTTTGATAGTCAGGAAAACTTATAATGGTAAATAAACCTGGTGGATAAAGAAATATTATTTCCTTCGATAAATTCTAATACTTTAGAAAGAAAGAATCAGAGGCAATACGAAGTAATAGTTCAGAAAAAATTTAATAATATTTTGGATTATTATATATTTTTATGGTAATTTAATAATACTAATTTTAAACTTAATTAAAAAATTATATATACAATCATAATTATAAAAGCTTGCAGTAAGTAATGATTCTTAATATTAATAGAACAAATATTATTTGAAAGTTAATTAACAACACTATTTCTATTTCATTTCTTAACTTAAAATTTATTTACTATTTACGTATTAAATTGAATAATATAATATTTATAATAACATTATATAACTATACTAAATTATATTTGTACTAAAATAAAGTAAATTGATTAATATTTGTATTATTTGTATTAACTATTAAATAATTCTTCATGTTATTTTTTGGTAGCGTGCTTTTTAAGTGTCTCTTCTAATTTAGTGATTCTAGCTGATTTTTCATTAGTAATTTTTACACATAATTCTTTAGCTCTTCTTAAGATTAGAATTCTATATTATTAGTTAGAAGTTATAAGTATTATGATTTACCTTTTTGGTGCTCCAACATTTTTAGCAATCTCTGCACAGTATTTATCATTATTCATTAATAAAAGATCTAGTTCTTGAACATTGTTAATAACGAACTTTTTTAAGTGATTAGGTAATAAATGTCTTGTTTTAGTATTTGATCCATATCCGATCTTGGGTTCTCTTAAAGCTCCCTTATATCTTCTTCTAACTCTACAATCGATACCTCTTGGTCTTCTCCAGCTTTTCTTAATTTTATTATTATAATACATTCATGCACTTATGTCTGTCAGTTTCAAATCTAGTAAATTTGTTAGTTCTCTTCTTAACAATTTTCATTTTCTTAGACATTTTTTCTAATATAGATATAATAAAATAAATTAACTTATAATAAATTAACTATTAGTTTTTTATTTTGAGTTATAATAGTAATATAATACTTTTATTTATAATTATCTAAAGTGTTAAAAAGATACAAGCTACGATTATTAAAGGAGTTTCTATAAAAATAAATCTACAAATATTAAATATATTTAATTCCTAATCTTCAATATTAAAATTTCTTTTATTCAATTATCATTTCTTTTTTCTTAAAAGTTAATCTATTAGAAACTGATTTTGATCTACAGCAAGCCTTATCAGCCAAAATTGATAGTGCAACCATTGCCCTTGGGCAAGTAATTGACATTATAATACATATAGCTTTGATTAAAAAATTTGTAATGAATAAGAATGCAACTGGGACATTCCCAATTATCGATATCATAGTGTGAATATCCAAGAATTGTACTATGTTAACATTACATTTATCTTCATATGCTATTACAAAAACTTTGAAGTATAAAGACCAAATCACATTTATACAGCTTAAAATTAATAAAATAACACATATCGCTCCGTTTAATATTTTGTTTTTAGTCTACCAAGTATTTTTAGGTAGATTACTTAGATCTAAGTTAGTATAGATCTTTTTTAGTTTCTCGTAATACTTTTGTTCTTTCTTATAGACAATTGACATATGTATCATAAAAATTATAATAGCTACACTGATTATTATTGTAAAAACAAGTCTGGCATATATGTGAGATGTAAAAGTCTGATTACAAACGACATTTGGTTGATTTAAATAAACTACTATTACTGGAACAAAGATTAAATTTGTAATTAAGGGGATTAGCCAAACTAATTGATATAATAGCTTTGAAGCGAAAGGATAAATAAGCCATCGATAGTCATAAACCCAAAGCCATAACCAAAGTTCCATTTTATTATAATTTAATTTTGATTACAAATTAAATCATTTTAATCAATATTTATAATTTAATAAAGTTATAGGTTCATTATATTATATGTTTTATTAATATTATTCTAGTTATACTTTTACATTAACAATACATTTACATTTATTCAATTACAATTATTATAATTAAAGTTATAAAAAATGAATCTAGTATTATTAGATAAGGCCTTTTCAAAATTAAAATCAGTTGAGGACTACGACTATCATAAATACGAACCAAAATCAAAGAACTTAAAAGCCCCACGACATATTTATTATAAGGATTTAAAAAATGATTTTATTGAAGAATTAAACACATATGGGTTTTCACCTTATATTCAAAGTAATGAATATTTTTATAATTTAAATAGGAACTTATGATGAACAAAGAAGAGATAAACATATAATGAAATATAAATCAGAAAATTTTGGAAATGGACTATACAATTTTATTAAAAAGAGTAATAATCAAAAAGATGGTAAAATCGAAACTATAAAGTAATAAATAAACATAATAAACCAAATAATACTTAAGACTTAAATTTCTTCATTTATATTCTATTATTTAGCAAGTTAAGTGTTGAAGAGGAGCATAAGTTAAACTTTTTACAAAAGGCTTTTGATAAACTTATTAAGAATAAGCAAAATAGGTCTATTGACTCTTTTAAAGCTGACGAAGATGAAAAAGATAACAATGTTAATCATGAAGCAATTTATAATGAATCAGATGAAGAATCTTTAAGAAGTATCCATAAATCAAAAAGATAAAAAACAAAAGATAGTTATAATAAACTTCAAAAAAAACTTACACGTTCAAAAACTGCAAAAATTTCTAAAAAAACTCATATTGCTCCCAGGGTCTTTAAAGACAAAAAAAATCCAATGATATCATTTAGTTATTTTAATGTTGTTGAGCCATTTCGAGAACCAATTGAGAATCATTATAAAAACTTTACAAACAAGAATGAAAAGAGCGGAAATAAACGACCTCAAACTTTATTTATAGAAAAGAACATAAGTAACATTACTTTTTTCTTATTATTATAGCTAAATTATTCCAAATGCAAACAAAAAAACAGAGCTATATAGATATAGTTAAAAGTCCTAAAAAGAATTGGTTTAATCAAGCTGCTGCAAATGGTGTTAATAAAAGGGAGGGAATAACTTTAGGACTACTTACAATAAATAAGATTTTAAATTATAAAATTAATAAAGAAACTGATTTAATAGAAAACGTAAGAAATAAATTAGACTTAGGGAGAATTAGAAATGATATAAAGAAAGTTAATATTGAAAATAAGAGGAGAACCAATTTGTATGATGATGACTTTCGAATTATAAATGAAGAATTTGTGGGATCACAAACTAAAAAATCTTTATTTTGTTCTACTCAAGATAATTTAAAACTTGAAAGGAATAAATCAAATATCTCAAATAAATTATCAGATTCAGTAACAAGAAATATTTCAAATAAGAATATGTCTATGAATAAAACTAAATCAATGTCTACTATGACTAGAAATATGTCAGGGAAAGACACTAGGTACTCTGTTAATGCAAGTGGTTCCTTAACACATGATAAAAAGGTTAAAGAAACAAATGAAAATGGAAATGAGAATAATATCTTTAAATTTAACCCAATTAATCTAAAAATCCCTATGGTAGATAATCCTATTTTGATTAAGGATTTAAGAGAATTTGACACAAGTAAAATAAAAAAATCATCATTAGTAATGAATAAACCTTTATCTCCTAATAAATTTAATAAAACTAATAAAATAAATTCAGTTGATTTACAAATTCCAAATAATTTTCCTAATAAAAAGTGATAGTGATTTAGTTGATCGTATAGAACGTTTAAATAAATGTAATTCAATTATTGTATAATAAAATCTTTAGTAATAAGTATATTATTCAAATAATTTACCTATATACTTTTATTTTATAATCTTTATTATTATTTTTAATTTTGCAATTTTATTATTTACATTTAAAAATGAGTATTGAATCTAAAGAAGATAAATCTGAAAATTTTCTTGGAAGGAAAAGAGCAGAACCTGATGATTTAAAAAAGGAAATTCCAGAATGCATAATTCATACAGGAGATAAAGCTTTCAAAATAAAATGTACTGTTATTAGAAATAATACAAATAATACAAATAATTCTAATTTATTAACACATAATATAGCTTCTTCAGATAATAATGATAAAGATAAGAATAATAAAGAAAATAATGATAAAGATAGTAATGAAATTAAAGATATTAAAGAAACTAATAATGAAACAAAAGAAGTCAAAGAAATTAAAGAAACTAAAGAAGAAATAAAAAATAATGCCGAAGCAACCAAAAACTTATCTCCTGTAAAAAAACAAGATAATCCTTTTACAAACACAACGAGCCAAATTAACCAAACAAACCGTAATAGTTTTTTAGATTATTCTATACCTAGTACTAGCAATCCTTTTTTTTCAAGTTCAAATATCAATACTAGTTCAAATACTAACAATAATACTTCTTTAAATCATTTTACAAATTCTTTTGCAAAATTTGCTAATAAAAATGAGAGTGAAAAATCAGATGAAAAAGATAAGAATAATTTAGTCACTTCAATCCTTTTGCTAGTTTTATCCCAAAGAATAAAAGTGATAACATAGAAGATAAAGATAATTTATTCTCTTTTAATAAAAATGAAAAGAATGATAAAAAAGATAAAGTCGATAACGGTAAAAATGAAGATGAGGAGAACTCAGATGATTCCGATGATGAAAAAGAAAATTATGAGCCTGATGCTACTATATTATTTAAAGAAAACGAGAAAGAAGTTAGTCCTTATATTAAGATATTCTCAAAACAAATTAATAAACTATTTGAATATAGTAAAGAACATAAGAAATTTTTATCAAAAGGGAAAGGAATATTGTCTATTGAACATACTAAAATTGGTGAGAAAAATATTGTTGCTATAGTATATAGGTATTATTACTATTATAATATTCATATTATTATATAAATTTCATATAATGTTCATTGTAGAAATCCAATGGGTTCAAATTTATTAAATGGTCTTATGTCAAAAGATTTAACCAAATTTAAATCTGATTATGAAAATAGTAGACATGTTGCCAGTTTTAATATTATAAAAACAAATGAGTCTACACATAAACATGAATTATCCTTATGTAAAATACCGGTAATAAAACTAAATACAATATATATTTATTATCATTTTAATATCATTTTAGTTCATAAATGATGCCGAAATATTAGATTTAGAAAAAGCAATTAACGAAGGTATTAACCTACTGAAAAATTAAATACTTAATTAAAATATTTAAAATTTTATGTTATAATAGTTTATGTTTTTGATTGCTTATTTAAATTTTGAATAATTATTTATTTATATATTATTTATATATATATAATATAAATTATGGTGATTGTGGATTGGGTATTGTGGATTGCCTAATTCCCAATCTCTAATCTCTAATCCCCAAGTTATTAAAGTATTTTTAAAGTTATTTTAAGTTACTTAATTGTTACGTAATAATGTTTAATTATTTACCTCTTAAAATTATTATTCTCTTAATTATA
>Ga0100402_1007584_pt1 | contig 10440 bp, 20 predicted proteins | sample CryGeyme20150102_FD_80419 | JGI IMG/M metagenome (GOLD analysis project Ga0100402, IMG submission 80419) | Groundwater microbial communities from Crystal Geyser aquifers in Utah, USA - Crystal Geyser metaG 2015-0102 | ecosystem: Environmental > Aquatic > Deep subsurface > Groundwater | place...
TACTCTCGGTGTTAAATACTTGAATCGAACAATGTTCAAGTCAGAAACAAGAAATAACCATTTTGTTACATATCTCCTCATTATTAAATAATTATGCAACATAAAAAAATCCTCACCCTTGTTATTATCTACCTCATTGCCATCCCTGTTCTGGCCACAAACTTGAACTCGATAAAACCTCTTTAGCTACAAACAGTATAAAAATCCAAATCGAGGCCCTCTCCTAAGCCATCTCCCAGCCCATCACCTCGACCAACTGGCAGGACAGGCTCTAACTCCTTTTTATCATCACTGATGGGCTTCATCGTGGGACCTATCTTGTTCTTATCTGCATTCTCTTGCATTTACTACAACGAGAGAAGAGCAGCCATCGAATATAGACGCATCAAATTGGCTGAGTAGATATGCGAGTAGGTCGATGTTTGCAGTTATGCTTCGGCGATGAGCATGAACAATAAGCTAGTGCATGCAAGTGGAGAAACCCTAACGACAGCCCACCTTAATGACCCGATATGCGGGGTTGGTGCCAATGAGTTGATCAAGATAGAAAGGAAGGTGGAGGTTTTGGAGTGGCGGAGGAAGACCAAAAAAGAGAATGATCAGGAGGTCGAGTACTACGAGCTTGAGTGGGTGAGCCACAACAGTTCGGTAGAGGGTGAAAGATACAACGACCCAACAAATTGGATTCTGGAGAATGAGACCTTTTACAACGAAATGGTCTTTCTGGGTGGATTCAGGATAAATTAAGAAATTGCTGACCTTTGCAACAGGACAATACCTTACCATCCGAGTGGAGACATTGCATTCAACCTCATCCAACGTTTCCAAAGAAATGACAGGGATATTCGATCATCAGGATAATACGTCTACATGACCCCAGTCTAAAGCCATGAATATGTTCCTCCTGCTTTCGACAACATTCAGGCTGTCAAAACCTTCAACACATAAGATCCTCCCATGGGAACCCTCAGAGTCAAGTTCAATCTATGCCCTATAGGGCTTATTTCACTCGTTGGAAAAGCTGTTGTTCAGGGTGAATCGGAAACCATTGAGAGCTTCAACATCGCTGAGTATGAGGGTACTGCTGAGGAGGGTAAGTAAATGCCAATGGACTGCACTTGCTGTTGTGCCTGCACTTGTTACAAATACATTTTGACCCCTCTGGAGTAGATGCTGCTCGTTAAGGAATCGCATGCTTCCCAGACAGAGCTGTTCGATGACAGGATGGCTCAGTCCAGAATGCAGACAACCTTTCTCAGAATTGGGGCCTATTTGGCGATGGTGATCGGAATATGTCTGTTCTTTTCCCCTGTCACCACACTGCTAGGCTATATTCCCTTAGTGGGAGGATTTGTTTCAGGAGTAGCAGGCTTTGCTATTTTTCTGGGCGCTGTCCTTGCGTGTATTCCTCTGTTCCTAATAGCAGTTTCTCTAGCTTGGCTGAGGTTCCATCCCAAAGTAGGACTGATGATGCTGGGGGTGGGCCTTGTCCTTTTCTTTTTATTCTGGAAGACTAGCGGTCCTCCTGACTAGTCAGAAGTCTCTTGATATTTATGGCAACTAATGATGTACCCGAATGAAGGCAGATAGTGGATAGATATGCCTATATTAAAATATTTATTGCTGATTGTATTATATAACTTACCATGAAGGAAGAAGAGCAACGCAGCAGCTACCAGAAGCAAATGCTGATCAACCGTCTCTATAAATCCAAGAACAACCCTTCAAACAACAAGCAGCTCCCTAAGCCTGAACAGTAAACTAATCTGCTTTTCTATGTATCTCGCTTTTTATTCAGCAAACCAAAAAAAAGTCCTTCAAAGAATAATAACCTAAAAAAATACTCCCTCTTCTCGCCTCCAAAAGACCCTCTGTCCATGAGGATATCTCTCCTATCGACACATCCCTCCTCATCTCCGCCAGAAGGACCAGCAGAGGAAACTCTTTCTCGAACAAGGAAATCAAAGATATCAAGGAAATCGGGGAGAGCTTACCAGTGAGAAGAACCTCCCAGCGAATTCCCAGTGGCATCAAGATGTAGCCTCTTTCACCGACAATTCCTACTGCTCCAAAAAAGCAGAGCGATGAAATAGAGATAAGCAACAGTTAGGTGGCAACCTTTTTCAAGATGGTGAGGCAGAAGAAGTTGACTGCAGATGAGTTCATATACATGATTCAGAAAGAGCAGAGCCAGAACGACCACTACAATATGCAGGTGGTTCCATACTCCGAAATAATCAACAAAAAGATCAAAAATTACTACACCTTCAGCTGCAAAGGAGTAAGTCGATTCGTCAACTCCAAACCCACTGAGTTCATACCTGTCGAGGAATGGTTCGAAGAAGTCAAGGCCTTCAACTAGATATGCCGTTACAACTTCTTCATTCTCTTCAGGAAATGGAAGTGCCTTAAAAAATGGATGAAAATCATTAGCTCCTAAAAGCATAGGACCATTTGCAAAATTCTGGAAGAAAAAATGTTCCTCACCAATAACCTTTACAGAAATATCATGCTTAACCATCAGACCCTGTGCAACGAGGTGGAAAGTCTAACTTTCATTCAGTTTGCAGGCAGAGACCCCATCTCAAAGGAGGACCTCCTGATCAAAAAAAATCAGAACAGCAAGGAGTTTTCGGGGGCTCTCCATGCTTTTTCGAAGAAGATGCACTAAAAATCACAGGAAGGCATTAGCATGGTTTTGGCAACGCTGAAGGACAAGATAAAGAAGGAGGACTCGAAAAAAGAGGATGCTCTTGGTTTCCCTGAGAACATGAACTACGGAGACCGTTCGATGATGAGGCACGAGCTCATCAGAATCGTCAGAGTATCCTACCTTCTCGAATACATGACCCTTGAAACCTTAGGAAAGTGCTTCATACACAATATCAATATGCTATTCCGAATGATCGAGCTGCCCCCAGGAAGTGTTGAGGCCTATGAAAAGAAAATGGAAGAACTCAAGTGGATCGAACCTCCCAAAAATCAGAAGGAAGGGTAAAGTGCAGGACAACCTGTTCCTTCAGCAAGGACAGTCTTGGTCAGTACCGCTAACAAAAAAATTCATCCCATTCTGAAGGTTATTTTCCAGCTCAACCAAGAAAAGCTGCCAAAGGAAAAAGTTGTGTCACTTAATGAGAATGTAAAAAAGACCCTTCTCTATTTTGATCTCAACTACTGGGAAACTGACAGGATTAGAGAGTTCGAAAACTCTGAGGAAATGATCGAGATCGCTCCTTTTGAGGAGGAGTTGACATAAATACTGGTGGCATTCTTCAAAGAATCGGGAATCGAGAAGGGCATAAAAAATTGGCGCAACGGAGTGGATATTTTTGTCGACGAGCTGGAATAGTGGGACGATGTGATCGGAGGGAGAAACAGAGATAGATAAAACATGAGTGAGTTTATCGACCCTTCTTTCTGGTTGAAGTAGTTCCCCATCTACAACGAGCTGGTTCCAAGGACAAAGCTAGCGATGAGGGAATCCTTCGACGAGGTCTATAAATTTAGGCAGGAGTACAAAACATATCTGGATGCATTTGCCAGGATGAAGGCTACTAACTTTTAGGACCTTGAGGCAAATAAATTTGAAGATGTAAACGCAATGTACATGAACCTAGTAAAGCTCAACGATTGGCTCTGCACTAAAATGAGTGAAAACCTTGCCGAAATGAATGAAGTAACTATCTATGAGGTGAGCTGCACTGAGTTGAATAAGCAGATTATCAATGGGCAATAATAGAATAAGAAAAGATTAGCAAAATTTATTGAAAACAGGATCGAAGTTATTTGCACTCAATGCGAGGACTTTTATATCAAAACCATTCATAAACTGTCAATGCCGATGACCAGCATCGACGATTTTTCTACTCAAAAGGACAATCTAGTCTAAATCAACTCTGTCATTAATGATATCACTGAAAAAATAAGCATGATGAACATGATTGGATAACTGCTGCCTGATCTCAAGAATCAGAGCCTGAGGAAAAAGGTCGAAAAGACCATAGCACTATCGGCTCAAGGAGGAAATCTCATCAATCAAGTCGACAACCTTTGCTCCTCCTCTGTGGACAAGTTCAAGAAAGAGTACAAAGAGCTGTAGAAAAAGATCAACAGGCAATTTGAGGAGCTGCTGACAGAAGTAATTGATAAAAAATGGTTGACAGAACAAGGAGGAGACATCGTTGACTACAAGCCTAAAGTTGATAAGCTTGAAACACAGGTCAATCAGATGATGGGATACGAGGATGTTCTCGACATCAACGGAGAAGGTAACTATTAGAATCTCTATACCCTCAAACAGTAATTTGAGCTCAGATACAATCTCTGGAAAGGGTTGGACGATTTCAAGGCACTGAGTGAGCAGTGGGGGCAAAGATTGCTGAAAGATATTGAGGTCAAGCCCATGATTCAACAGGTCGACAAGTACTACCGAATAGTACATCAGTGCGAACGCAACCTTGGAGATAATCAAATAGTCCCTCGCCTTAAAAAGATGGTCCTTCAGTATAAAGATTCCCTCCCAGCTTTCAATGCCCTCAAGTCACAATATCTCGAAGAATAGCACGTCACATAGATCAACAACATTCTCAATACCACTTTCAACCAGCAGGATTAAGGGCTGACCCTCGAAAAATTGTTCTAACTAAAGGTTTAACAAAAGGCAACAGAGCTCATCGAAATCGCAACCAAGGCCTTGCAGGAAAGAAACCTGAAGGAAACCCTCGGATCAGTTGAGAAGACCCTGGCAGAAAATGACATGATGATCAAGCCTTACAAGGAAGGGGGTTACGTGCTGGGAGGTGTTGATGAGCTTACCATCATTTTGGATGAGTCCCTAGCAAACGTCAATAACACCCTTGCTAACAGATACATCAAACCCTTGAAGAAGGGGGCTGAAAAATTGTCTCAGGATATTCAGCTGATCATGGAAATTGTTGAAAAATGGGTGGAGGCTCAAAGGAAATGGATGTATCTGGAAAACATCTTCAGTGCTCCCGACATCAAAACTCAGATGCCCCTTGAGTCTAAATAATTTGAGGGCTGTGACAAGTTCATAAGAAATCATGTTGCTAAGCTGCTAGCATCTCCGAAAATTGTCAGATTATCAAAAATTCCAAATCTTTTAGAGAAATTTAACGAAACAACAGAGACACTATAGAAGATTGAGAAGAAGCTGGAGCAATATTTGGAGGGCAAGAGACAAATTTTCCCAAGATTCTACTTCCTCTCAAACGACTAACTTCTGGAAATTCTGTCAAAGGCGGGTAACCTATAGATGGTAGAGCAGTATTTAGGTAAATGCTTCGAAGCCTTAGTCAAGCTTTACATGGTAGATGGTAAAAGTACAGCTGATACAAATCTTATCTGCGGAATGTATTCTCCCGAGAAAGAAAAGGTGATGTTCAAATCGGTAGTTACTGCCAAGAACGGAGTCGAGCAGTGGCTGGGTCTGCTTCAGAAGGAAATGGAAATCTCAGTGAAGAGGATCATATTCTTGGGATTCAACGAATGGATGTAGGGAAAGTTCAAGAAAAAAATAGATTGGATCATGGCTCAGCCCAGTCAGGTTGTGGCAGTGGCTTCTCAAATCATTTGGACCATGATGACCGAAGATGCCATCAGAGATAATGCCAACACAGGATAGGCTCTTTAAAACCACCTCAATATCATCATCAATCAACTGAAGGAGTTGACAGCTATCGTTAGGGGTGAAATTCCTGCTATCTTGAGAAAAATTATTGTGGCTCTCATCACCATAGAAGTTCACAACAGAGACATTGTAGACAATCTCAACAAGGCTGGATGTTAAAGTGCTGGAGACTTCCTCTGGCAGCAGCAGCTGAGGTACTACCTGGAAGAAGACAAAACAATGCATAGACAAGTCACTTCTAAGCTTGAATATGGATATTAGTACCTAGGAGCCACTTCGCGATTGGTCATCACGCCTCTCACTGATCGATGTTGGATTACAATCACAAGTGCCGTGGCCCATAAACTCGGAGCTAATCCTGCTGGACCTGCAGGTACAGGCAAAACTGAATCCACAAAAGATCTTGCGAAAGCTTTAGGAAGGTTATGCATAGTATTTAACTGCTCAGATCAGATCACTGCAAACATGATGAACAAACTTTTCAAGGGACTGGCTCAGCAAGGGGCATGGGCCTGCTTGGACGAGTTCAATCGTATCGATATAGAGGTGCTTTCTGTCATAGCTCAACAGCTTCTGATCATCAGGATGGCCTTGCTTAGAGACCGACCTTTCTAGCCCTTTTAGTTTGAGGGAGACTTTATTCCTCTTCAGCCTAACTACGGTGTCTTCATCACTATGAACCCGGGATATGCAGGCAGGACCTAGCTTCCTGACAACTTGAAGTCTCTATTCAGACCAGTGGCAATGATGATTCCTGACTACGCCATGATAGCATAAATCATGCTCTTCGCATAAGGCTTTGAAACAGCAAGCATTTTATCCAAAAAGATGGTGCAACTCTACAAATTATCTTCGGAGCAACTGTCACAACAAGACCACTATGATTTTGGTATGAGAGCTGTCAAGTCTCTTCTAGTAATGGCTGGCTCCCTCAAAAGAGCTGAGCCCAATTTATCAGAAGAATCAATTCTCATCAAGGCCATGAAGTTCAGCAACATTCCCAAGTTTGTCAAGGCAGACATTCCTCTGTTCACTGCCCTCATTCTCGATTTGTTCCCTACCACAGAAGTTCCTCCACCTCTTCGATCAAATCTTCAAAATTTGATACCTGAGGAATTGAAAAAAGCTGGTCTTCAGGAGAGTCCCTAGTTTGAGTAAAAGATAATTCAGCTGTATGACACTTTCAATGTGAGATTTGGGGTGATGTTAGTCGGTCAATCAGGCAGTGGAAAATCAACTTGCTTCAAAATGCTGGCTCAAGCGTCAACCTCCATGAAGGAAAAGGGCGAAAAGGGTTTTGAGAAGACTCACTACAGAATCATCAATCCAAAATCAATCAGCATGGGCGAGATGTATGGTGAGGTTGATCCCTTCACTCAGGAATGGGTCGACGGTCTAGCAAGTTCTATAATCAGAGAGGTCAACACTCCTGACATGGAGGACCCTGACTGGAATGTGAATGATAGGTACTGGGTGGTGTTCGATGGCCCTGTTGATGCCTTGTGGATTGAAAACATGAACACTGTCCTTGACGATAACATGACCCTCTGCTTGGCTAACAGTGAAAGAATCAAACTGAGACCTGAGTTGAGAATGTTGTTCGAGGTTCAGGATTTAGCTGTAGCCTCCCCTGCCACTGTCAGTCGTTGCGGTATGGTTTATTTGTCTTTCGATAACCTTCCTTGGATGCTTTACGTCAAGAGCTGGCTTGAAAAAAGAAATTTTGCTCCTGCTCATAAAGAGCTACTTGAGTCTATGTTCAGTAAATCCCTCGAAAAAGCCTTTAGAAAGAAAAAAAAACTTTACGAACCCTTCCCTACAACCCAAATTCAGTGTGCAACCAACATCTGCAACATCCTCACAAGCCTTGAGAAAAATATGAAACTTGATGTTGAGTAACTGGCTCCAAAAATATTGACAGTTCACTTCATCTTTGCCTTCATTTGGGGTCTAGGAGGAGGAGTTTCCAGTGTAGATGTTGCTCAGGTCACATCAATTATCGAGGATACATTCAACGACTTCACTTTCCCTCGAACTGAGTGCATCTTCGACCATATGATCAATCCTGACACTCAACAAAGCTTTTTGAGCTGGTCAACAAAAGTGCCTGATTTTGAGTACGAAAAGGACGCTCAATTTTTCGATTTGTTAGTACCTACCATCGATACTATCAAGTACTCCTATGTGATGGAGTTGATGCTTGACATTTAAAGGCCAGTGATCCTGACAGGAGAGTCTGGTGTCGGAAAGTCAGTTCTGGTGAAGGGCTTACTTGAAACATTGAAAGAGAAAAAGGGAGTATCAACTATTTTCTTGAATTTTTCAGCTCAAACCAAAGCCAAGGATGTTCAGTTGGCTATTGAGAGCAAGCTAATCAAAAAAGGAAAGACGCTGTTCGGTGCCCGTCCTCTTGAAAAGATCTGCGCCTTTATTGATGATGTCAACATGCCTGCTTTATAGTTCTATGGGGCCCAGCCTTGCATTTAGCTTCTCAGACAGTTAGTTGATTTGGGAGGGCTTTATGACAGAACCAAACTATTCTTCAAGGAGGTTGTTGACACCACTCTTTTGCCAGTCTGTGGACCTCCTGGAGGAGGGAGAAACCAGCTATCTTTCCGCTTCCTCCGACAGCTCTTACCTTTGATGTTTCCCAATCCTTCCTCTTCGACTGCCTTCAAAATTTTCAACTCTCTCTTAGCTCCCAAGTGCAGCTATTCTGAACCAATTGTGCTCACAACTCTTCAGGTGTTTGATAGAATCACAAAAGAGCTGCTTCCGACTCCTTCAAAATTCCAGTATATTTATAACATGAGAGATGTGGGAAAGGTAATTGCCAACATTGGGAAAGGAAAAGAAGAGTTCATTGTAAAATTATTTGTCCATGAGCTTAGAAGGGTGTTTGCGGACAGAATGATCAAAGAGGACTACATTTGGTTCACAGGAGTCGTCATGGATGCCTACAAAAGATACTTCTCCAACCTCTCCTTCTTCACCGAATAAACCTTCAACGTCCTCTTCACCGATATCATAAAATTAGACTCAGGTGTTTCCATCTATGAAGAGGTCACCGATATGCGAAAGCTATACAAGTTGCTTGACAATAAACAACAAGACTACAACTTCTCTTCCAACGACAAGCTTGACCTAGTTTTCTTTGACGACGCTGTTGAGCAAATTCTCAGAATTTGCAGAATCCTAAGACAACCTCGAGGAAATGCCATGTTAATTGGTGTCGGAGGTTCAGGAAAGCAAAGTTTGTCTAAACTAGCATCTTTTATCATGAAGTGTGAGAAATATCAGATCGAACTTGTGAAGAACTACAACACTGAAGCCTTCAGGGGAGACCTCCAGAAACTAGCAAAACTGACTGGTGGGGAGAGAAGACCTACTTCCTTCATCTTTACTGATGTTCAAATTGTGTACGAGTCCTTCCTAGAAGACGTCAACAATATCCTTAACACTGGATAAGTTCCCAACCTCTTCAGCAAAAAGGAGGACTTTGAGGAAATATACAATCTCGTACGGCCCTATGCTGCCAAGAAAAAAATCCAGGACTCTCCATAGCCTCTGTGGAACCTGTTCATTAATTGTATTCGGGAGAACCTTCACATCATTCTATGTATGAGCCCTGTTGGATAGTTGTTGAGAGTTCGTGCCCGAAAGTTTCCTTCGCTGGTCAACTGCTGTTCTTTGGATTGGTTCCCCAACTGGCCGAAGGAGGCTCTGATCGAGGTAGCAAACAAGTTCATCAAGGAGTTAGAAATGCCTGACGAAAAGTTAAAGGGTGCTCTCACTGAAATGTGCATGTTGGTGTCAGTGGATGTAACTAGCTTATGCGATCGGTATGCTAAGGAGCTGAGAAGAAAAGTCTACACTACTCCGAAAAGCTACCTGGATCATATCATTCTGTATAGACAGCTGCTTAACGAAAAAAGGGATGAGATCCAGTCTATTGAAAGAAAACTGAGCTTTGGTCTTGAAAAATTGTATGCAACCAATGAGACTGTCATTAAACTTCAGGGGTAGATGACTATTCTGAAGCCTCAACTGGCAGAGCAGTCAATTAAAACTGAATAATTCCTCAAACAATTGGCTGTCGATAGCCAGGAAGCCTCTAAGGTAGAAGCCAAAGTTCAGTAGCAGGCATAAATCGTCAATGGATAACAACAGTAAATCAAAATCATCGCTGATGATGCTCAGGTGGAGCTTAACAAGGCTATTCCGGCCCTCAATGCTGCAGCTGAGGCTCTCAAAAAGCTCAACAAGGCTGATATCACTGAGATCAAAGGATTTGCCAATCCTCCAGACGCAGTTCGAATGGTGCTTGAAGGAGTCTGTATTTTGTTGGGAGAAAAAAGTGATTGGGATGCTGCTAAAAAGGTCATGACTGACTTGAGCTTCCTGGATAGGCTCAAATAATACGACAAAAATGCTCTTGCAGACAAAGATGCCCTTCTAAAAAAACTGAGACAGGTAACCAAGAGAGCTGAGTTTGATATAGATGAGATAGGAAAAAAGTCTGTGGCCTGTAAAAGTTTGGCAATGTGGGTGAAGGCTATGGATAACTATGCCAGGATATCAAAGGAAGTGGAACCTAAGAAGAAGAAAGTTGCCGAGCTAACTGCAAAACTGGATGTCAAAAACCGCTAGCTCAAGATTAAGCAGGATTAATTGAATGTCATCAAGGAGAAGGTGCAAAAGCTTCAAAAAGAATGTGATGAGACATTTGCTCTCAAGAAGAAACTAGAGGAGGATATGATAAGGACCAACAATAGGTTGGTGTCTGCTGA
>Ga0100402_1007585_pt1 | contig 10439 bp, 9 predicted proteins | sample CryGeyme20150102_FD_80419 | JGI IMG/M metagenome (GOLD analysis project Ga0100402, IMG submission 80419) | Groundwater microbial communities from Crystal Geyser aquifers in Utah, USA - Crystal Geyser metaG 2015-0102 | ecosystem: Environmental > Aquatic > Deep subsurface > Groundwater | place...
ATTTGAAGAAGTCTTGAGGCCACTTGATTGAGTTTTTCTTCTGAGCGTAAAAGGGGTATTTTATGATCTAGAGCAGCTCCCTTCCAAGAAAAAAAGAGGGCAGGGATACAAAGAGTAACACCGTCTCCCCCTTCCCAAAGGAAAGGAAAACTCGTAGGATCCCAAACGGTGTAGCCTCTGGCTTGATGAGTATTTCTTAATCCCCCTGTTGGAAAAGACGACGCATCTGGCTCTCCTTTCATCAAATCTTTTCCAGACAATTTTTCTAAAATAGAACCGTTGGGACCCCAATTTAAAAATGAGTCATGCTTTTCAGCAGTTCCATTGGTAAGTGGCTGAAACCAGTGAGTAAAATGGGTCGCCCCATGCCGAATAGCCCAATTTTTTAGAGCCTCTGCAATTTCATTTGCTCCATCTGGATCAAATGTCCCCTTCCCTTCAATCACATCCAGCCAGTTTCTTGCTGTTTTCTTTGTAAGCTCTTCAATGCGCGCCTGATGAAAAACATGAGTGGCAAATTGAACCAAATGTCTGATTTGTTCTGCCTCCGGCACGCTCCGCTTTCTTTTGCCAATAGTCTTAATTGCTTCTAATCTGGCGCTCATATAACCCACATCGTTTTTTTAAAACTGAATTTGTCACAAATCATACACTGATGTCAACTTTCTCCTCAGAAGTGGAAAGTGTTATATTAGGATCATTTTCATAAAGATAGGATATGGGAAGGGAGAAAATACGACCTTGGCCTATTTGACCCATCTGCATTTCCATTACTTGTTTTAAACGGGAGCTCTCTTTTCCCATATGGGGGGCAAAGATCTTTTTCATCTCTTTTACCTCTCCTATATTTACAACTTCGCGCAAAATTGTGAAAAGAGACCACATCCCAACAAATTCTCCGGCCCATTCTAAGCAGTGACCGATAATACTAGGGTTTATCCCCTCCATATAATCGTCATAGGCCTGCTTGCCCGACGCCTTAATCCCTGCAATATAAACAGCAGATTCAAAAGTAAATAAAGAGGCTAGAGCTATGCCAGAAGTAAGCATAGCAGCAATAAAACAAGCTCCCTTTCGTTTCTTTATTTCCGAAAGCCCAGAACAAAACGTTTTAAAAATTGATAAATCATTTAACTGCTGCTTAATGGCATCAAAAGTTCCTTGTAGAGTTCTATCCTTTGGAAAAAGGTAAATTCTAGAGAAAATATTTTGAGATTTAATTGAGATTAAATTGAGCTCAGCTTTTTCAAGAGCTTGAAGATCTTCTGTAGAAAGGGAAGGATCTTGCCTATAATAATCAAAAAGATCACAGGTCCGATGGATATATCCTTTTTGTGCTAGTTGGTAAGGACCTGCTCCTATTAAAATTAGTGTTGTAAAAATGGCTAGCATCGACCACTCAGCCGTATGACCAATAATTGGATCTTCCCACCCTTCCCCATCCATTGCAGCCTTTCCTGCTAAATAAGCAGAACCAACTGCACTTCCAATATAGCCCACCCCTAAAAGGGTCCCCGCTATAACCCCTGTTACTCTACCGGTTAGAGAGCAGCAAGAGCTCTCTCTTTTAATTCTGCTACACTCACTAAAAAATGAAGAAGCTATACTCCACCCTTCAGTTTCTCTATAGATTTTATATAAAATTCCCTGGGATCTACTCACACTATAATCTCTAAGTTCTAGTGAAGTTTTAGATTCCTCAAATATTCCAATCATCATTTCTCCTTCTTAAATGTAGCTAAGGCTACGTAGCGTGAGCTACATTACAGCAAAGAAAAAATTTAGATCAATCAAAAATAGTTTAGGGGTTTTACAAAAAATTTAAATTTAAGAAAAAGAGAGCAGCTTTCAGTTCAAGGCAGTCCCTTTAGAGGCTGTTTAGACAGTATCTACAGATATCATAATGGAGAGGGCCATCACTACAACTAACGATAGGCGAAACATTTTTTTTGCCCAAATCTGATCATTTGTTGCCCGAAAACCTTTGATCGAAAGATAGAGCCAAGCAAGACCTAGGGGAAGAGCTACAGCCAGGTAGAGATAACCTGTATAACCAAAAGGGACAAGAAGCACGGTTGAGCAAACAAAAGCTATAACGTATAGAAGCATTTGCACCTTCGTAATATAAGCCCCTTTTTCAACAGGTAAAATAGGAATTGAAGCTGCTGCATAGTCATCTGCTCGATACATAGCAATGGCATAAAAATGGGGCATTTGCCAAAGGACTAAAATGGCAAATAAGATATAAGCTCCAGCATCCAACTGATTGCTCACAGCGCAGTATCCGATCACTGGTGGTAAAGCTCCAGCGATACTACCGACAAGCGTTGCAAGAGTTGTTCTGTATTTCCAAAGGCTATAGAGCGCTACGTAGATAAAAAAGCCAATAAGAGAAAGGGTGACAGCAAGGGCGTTTGTGAAAAAAACCAACATGGTTATCCCTGCGATCCCTAAAACAGAAGCAAATAAAATGGCCCTAAAAGTGGAGATTACACCTGTCACTAGAGCCCGATTTTTTGTCCGATCCATCTTTGCATCAGCAGCTCTATCAATATAGTTGTTAAATACACAAGCAGATCCGATTACAAGGCCAAGTCCGATAAACATCGAAAGGAAAAGCCAAAGATCAAAGCTCCCTTTAGATGCTAATGCAAAGCCGGCTATTGTCGTTATCAAGTTGCCCATTATAATGCCGGGCTTTGTGAGTAAGTAGTAAGTTCTCATTCCATCAAATTGTAGTTAAGGTTGTACATAATCCAGATTGATCCGAATACAATGATCACTGTAACCATAATTGTAAATAAAAGGACCCCTAATCGCCACCTGGGCTTCAATTCTTTTCCTAGCTCAAAAAAGACATAGAGTTGGATAAATGCCTGACCAAGCCCTAAAGCAGCCACAGTTATATATAGAGCAGCTGGTGAAAACAAGCTATTTACTGCAATTAAATAGGCAACAAGAGTTAAACCAACTGTAAGCAGATAGGCAAAGAAATACGATTTAATACTTGTAAGATGATGCTCTTCCCTATTTTCCATTTTATTGAGCTCCTATTAGGTAGACAATTGTGTACATAAAAATCCAAACTATATACGAGAAAAACCAAAACATACTTAAAGTGGTCATCCTTTTCTTTGTCACATCAGTTAAGCCCCAAAACCCAACTTGGGCAACAAAAACTGCCATAAAAATCAACCCGATGACAATGTGGGCTGCATGAGTCCCCATAAGAGTAAAGTAAGAAGAGAGAAACGCGCTCATCTCCCAGCTATACCCACTTTGAACAATATGTGTTAATTCAAAGCCAACCATCGTGAGAAAAGTGATCCCTAATAAAAACGTGAGACCAAAGAGTGAGATCATCTTTTGCTTTTGATTTGTTAAAGCAGCTCTTAATCCCAGAGCGCATACAAAGCTACTTGTGGAGAGAACCAAAGTTTCTACCAGGCCGTAACTAAGATCTAGGATATCCTTAGCGCTAGGGCCCCCAAAAGTATTATTTCTTACAACGCCATAAACTGCAAAGAAGGTGGCGAACATGATGAGATCAGTCATCAAGTAAATCCAAAACCCTAAGTAGGTATTTTCAGAGTGGCTATGATGAGTATCTGGAAAAGCTTCTTTACCCATTATTTACCTCTCTTGGATTCAATTTGTTCAATCTGTTCAACAGGGACATACCATTCAGTATCACGATCTGAAAATCGGACTATAAGAGATACAAATATTCCAATTAAGCTAACAATAGCAAGCCACCACATATACCATACAATTGCAAAGCCAAAGAGGAAACTTAAAACGCCTATAAAAAAACCGTGCGGAGTATTTTTTGGCATGTGAATTTTCTCATAATTTCCTTTGGCCTCTTTTAACCCTTTTTCTTTCATAACCCAAAAAGGATCTATATCGTGTACCTCAGGAGTGTGAGCAAAATTATAGAATGGAGGCGGTGAAGAAGTACTCCACTCAAGAGTTCTTCCATTCCAAGGATCACCCGTTTTATCTCTATTTTTTTTCCGATTTTTATAGCTCACATAAAGCTGTAAACACTGAAACCCAATCCCGATAGATATAATGACAAATCCAAAAGCTGCAACAGCAAATAAGGGCCACCATCCAGTTGAAGCTTCATAGTGATCCAACCTTCTAGTTGCTCCCATTAACCCAAGAATATAAAGGGGTATAAAGGCAAATAAAAAGCCAAAGACCCAGAAAAATACAGCAAATGCCCCATATTTTTCTTCTAACTTAAACCCAAACATTTTGGGAAACCAGTAGGTAAAGCCCGCAAAAATCCCGAATACAACCCCTCCAATAATTACATTGTGAAAGTGAGCAACAAGAAAGAGACTATTGTGAACCTGAAAATCAATCGGGGCCACTGACATAAGGACTCCTGAGACCCCACCTATAGTAAAGAGAAATACAAAGGATAAAAACCATAACATTGGGGTTGTAAAGAGGATCTTTCCTCTAAACATCGTAAATAGCCAGTTAAATATTTTAACCCCTGTTGGCACTGAAATCAGCATTGTCATCAGACCGAAAAACGTATTGACGTTTGGTCCTGCGCCCATTGTAAAAAAGTGATGCAGCCAAACAACAAAAGCTAAAAAAGCGATTGCAATAAGGGCTACAACCATAGAAACATAACCAAATAATTTCTTCTGAGAAAAGATAGGTACTATTTCAGAGAAAATCCCAAAAATGGGGAGAATTAAAATATAAACTTCCGGATGCCCCCATGCCCAAATCAAATTAACATACATCATAGGACTCCCCCCAAAACCTGAGGTAAAAAAGTGCATCTCCATCACTCGATCTAAGGTGAGCATTCCTGTTGTAGCAGTTAAAATAGGAAAGGCAAAAATGATCAAAATTAATGTCACAACCACCGACCAAACAAACATTGGCATTTTCATTAAGCTCATACCAGGGCAGCGCATTTTTAAGATTGTTACCAAGAAGTTGATTCCTGTAAGGAGCGTTCCAACGCTTGAGACCTGAATGCTCCATATCCAATAGTCCACTCCAACTCCGGGACTATATTCAATACCTGATAAAGGAGGGTAAGCCACCCAACCTACTCCTGAATAATTCCCGATCATTAAAGAGGTGATAAGGAGCATTCCCCCGGCAACAAAAAACCAGAAACTCAGAGCATTGACAAAAGGAAATGCCACATCTCGCGCTCCTATCTGCAGAGGAATAAAGTAGTTAATAAATGCAGCGACAAAGCCCATCGCCACGAAAAAAATCATAGCAACACCATGAGCTGTAAAAAGCTGCTGGTAGTGTTCTGTCCCTAAATACCCAAATGAATCTCCAACCGAAAGCACTTGTTGGGCCCGCATCATACCAGCATCGACAACGCCCTTAAAGAGCATTGCAGCAGATACAATCAGATACATAATTGCAATTTTCTTATGATCAACAGTTGTAATCCATTCTTTCCAAAGCCAAGTCCATCTTTTATAATAGGTTAAAAGAAAGGTCATCACTGCGCCTGCAATCAAGATCGACACCCCCACAGAGGCCTCAATTAGATCGTGCTTGAATGCATCAATTGTTAATCTTCCAAATATCTCATTCATATTTTTTTAACCTTTAGACATCGGGGCCATGTATTTATTCATAATTTGGTCAAAAAGACCATCATCTTCCAAGCGGTAGTAGGATGGAGGGACGTATTCACTGGGAAGAACAAGAGAATCGTACTCTTCTAGATCTAAAGAGGGGGATGATCTTTTTACCGAGTCGACCCAACTCTGAAAACCTTCTTGAGAGGTAGCATCAGCATAGAAAAACATCCCAGCAAAACCTTTGCCACTAATATTAGAAGAAGCACCTCTAAACTGACCTTCTTTGTCGGCAATTAAGTGAAGCTTTGATCGCATCCCAGCCATGGCATAAACCTGACCTCCTAGATCTGGAATCCAAAACGAATTCATCGGCGCATCCGCTGTAATCTCAAAATTAATGGGCACTTGTTCTGGAAACTGGATATAGTTAACAGTTGCAATATCGTAATCAGGGTAGATAAATAGCCATTTCCATTGGAGCGCTACCACCTGGATTCTTACAGGTTTTTTATCAGACACTAATGGTTTAAATGGATCAAGTTCATGGCAGCTTTTATATGTAAAAACCCCCAAAATGATGATAATAATAAAGGGAATACCCCACCAAATAGCTTCGGCTAATAAACTATCACCCCATTTCGGATGATATTTTGCTTTTTGGTTATTGGCTCTATATTTCCAAGCGATCCCAAAAGTCAAAGCAAAAACAGGAATTACTACGATAAGCATTAAGGACACTGCTATCAGCAATAGTTGTTTCTGTTTTTCAGCAATCATCCCCTTAGGACTTAAAACAGCAATATCACCGCTATAGGCAAAAATAAGCCCAACGGTTACAAGCATAAATAAAAAAAGAAGAAGAAAAGTGATTTTTAATTGTTTACTCATAGAATTTTCCGTAAAAAATTTCATCTTATAGAAAGCGCGCACGATCTGTCTAGAAAAAATTTTAGAAATAATTCTTCCCTTCTGTTAAACCAAAAATATGAAGAGATTATTACATATTATCGCAACGCCTCGCGGAGAAGAATCCAATACTTTACAGGTATCGAATTCATTTCTTACTACATTCAAGTCCTCCCACACTGATTGGATCATTGATGAATTAGATCTTTCAAAAGAAGAGCTCCCCTCCCTTAGCATGAAGAGTGTGAGTGGAAAATATGTACTCCTTAAAGGAGAAGATCTTCACGGAAGTTTAAAAGAAACTTGGGTGGAGATCATTCAGCATATTGAGCGCTTTAAGACAGCTGATCTTTTTCTAATCAGTACCCCAATGTGGAATTTTAACATCCCATACATGCTAAAACATTATCTGGATCTGATTATCCAGCCCCGCTACCTCTTTAGATATAAAAAGGATGGGACTGTTGAAGGGCTTATTAAAGACAAAAAGATGACTGTAATTAGCTCACGCGGGGGGGATTACGAAGGGGAAATGAAAAGTATTGATTTTTTAGAACCTTACCTAAAACACCTTTTTCAGTTTATTGGGCTTGAAAGTGTTGAGTTTATCAATGCTCAACCGACTGGAATGGGAAAAGATCGGTGGATAGAAGCACTTAAGCAGGCTCAAGAAAAAGCAGTCAAGGCTGCAAAAGATGCCTAGAGACCTCCCTATTGGAAATGGGAGTATCTACATTGCTTATGATCTAAATGGTCTTGTCAAAGAGCTTTGTTTCCCTTTTGTTGGTGAAGAAAATCACACAAAAGATACCCCCTTTCAATTTGGCATCAAGGTAGGAGAAGAGTTCCTCTCTGCTCCAAGCGACTTTGAAATTCGGCGAAATTATCTAGAAGATACGCTCGTAACCAATATAGAGTTTCATAGAGAAAACTTGATTCTTACCTTTAATGATCTTGTCGACTTTGAAGAAAATATCTATTTAAAAAAAATTACACTTAAAAATACTACTGACAAAGAAATAAACTCTCGTATTTACCTAGGTCATGATTTCCATATCTACGGAAATGACATTGGGGATACTGCAGCCTATAAACCTGAAAACCAAAGTCTAATCCACTACAAAAATGAACGTTATTTCTTGATTAATGTATTGGCTAACCACAAGTTTGGGATTGATTTTTTCACAACAGGGAACAAAGGCACTTGGAAAGAAGCTGCAAATGGCCATTTAAGTGGAAATCCGATAGCTCAGGGAAGTGTTGACTCTGTTATTTCTATCCCCCTAACAGTTGGCCCAAATAGTGAAGAGGTTTGCTATTACTGGATTGCTATGGGAAAGAACTGGGAGGAGGTAAAAGCTCTCGATAAATCAATAAGAAAAAAAACTCCTCCAGAATTTTTTAGAAGAACATTAGATTTTTGGAAACTATGGGTGAACAAGGAAAAGATAAACTTCGATCTCTTATCAAAAGAAATTGGAAATCTCTATAAAAGAAGTCTCCTGATTTGCCAGAGTCAAATAAATAACTGTGGAAGCATCATCGCAGCTATTGATTCCGATGCTATATATTTTAATCGAGATACATACAGCTACATGTGGCCTCGGGATGGAGCTTTAGTTGCTTATGGGCTAGATTTATCTGGATATCAGATGAATCAATTTTATCTTTTTTGCGCAAAGATCTTAGAAAAAGATGGCTACTTTCTTCATAAATATACCCCTTGTGGCTCTTTGGGAAGCTCCTGGCATCCTTGGCAAAAAGGGGGGCGAGAGCAGCTCCCCATCCAAGAAGATGAAACGGCTCTTGTCATTTGGTCTCTATGGAAACATTTTGAAATTTATAAAGATGTAGACTTCATTAGACCCCTCTATAACTGTCTGGTTAGAAAAGCTGCCGACTTTATGATGAATTATCGAGATCTTCATACAGGACTCCCCTTACCCAGCTTTGATCTATGGGAAGAGCGGCAAGGAGTTTTAACCTTTACAGTGTCTGCTGTATTTGGAGGGCTCATGGCAGCTTCAAATTTTGCACAAGCTTTTGGAGAAGTAGATCTTGCAAAAGAGTACCTCCAAGGGGCAAATAAAATGCGTGAAGCTATGGAGAAGCACCTCTATCTTCCTGAGAAGAAAAGATTTGCGAGAATGGTCAATTTCAAGGAAGATGGAGAAATAGAGATAGATGCTACCATTGATGCGAGTCTTTATGCTCTCTTTGCTTTTGGGGCCTATCTACCAGAAGATGAAAAAGTCAAAAGCACTATGGAGCAACTCATTGAACGGTTAAGTATAGGGGAAGGGATCTGCCGCTATGAAAATGACTCATACTTCAGAAAAGAAGATGTGAGTAATCCATGGATTATTACAACTCTATGGAAAGCTCAATATTTTATCGCTAAAGCTAAAACTAAAGTTGAGCTAGAAGAGTCTCTAAAAACCATTGAGTGGGTTACAAAAAGGGCTTTACCAAGTGGTTGCTTAGCAGAACAAATAGATGCTAAAACAAATGCCCCCACTTCAGTTTCCCCTCTTACTTGGAGCCACGGCACTTATATAACTACAATAAAGGAGTACTTAAACAAGCTTAAGGAATTAGAAAAATAATATACCCAACGTAATTCAAAAATTAGCACTCCACCAAAGAGCCTTGAGCAATATCTTCATTTAGGGTATCGATAAGTTATAACCAAACTATAGGAAAATTCTATGATCCATCCATTTGTAACACCTGTTGTCTCTATTGTTGCAGGCATCCTCATTTTAATTTTTCCAGAACTCCTTAATATCATTGTCGCATTTTACTTAATTGCCTTTGGTATTATGGGCCTTATGGTTAGATTCTAAGTCGTGACGGACAAGCAAGAAATTGCCCAAATTCTAGAAGAGATGGGCTCTCTTCTAGAATTAAAAGGGGAAAACCCCTTTCGGATAAGAGCTTATCAAAATGGGGCTAGAGCTCTACTTAATCTTGATGAAGAGCTCTCTAAAGTCATTGAAGAGGACCGTTTAACAGATGTTGAAGGAATTGGAGACCATTTAGCTAAGAGCATTACAACGCTTGCTAAAACAGGGCGACTTCCTGAATATGAAAAGTTAAAAAAATCGATCCCCCCTATTCTTTTAGAAATGATTGAGCTTCAAGGACTCGGCCCTAAAACAGCAAAAGCGCTCTACCAAAAGCTTAAGATTAAAAGTATCTCTGATCTTAAAAAGGCTGCAACAGAAGGTAAGATCGCAAAGCTAAAGGGATTTGGAGCCAAAACTGAGAAAAATATCTTAAAGGCTATTGAGGATCAAAAAACTCATCAAAATCAATATCTTTGGTTTGATGCTATGGAAATTGCCGCCCCCATACTTAAAGAGTTAAAAGAATTAAAAGGGGTTAAGCAAGCTGAAATATGTGGCAGTCTTCGTAGGAAGATGGAGATTGTTGGGGATTTAGATTTCCTTGTGGGATCTGATGAGCCAAAACCTATTATGGATTGGTTCACTTCTAAAAAAAGGGGAGCCTCCATTATTGCAAAGGGGGCTACTAAAGGATCCATTCGATTACATTCCGGAATCCAGGCAGATTTACGAATCGTACCAACTGATCAATTCCTCTATGCACTGATTTATTTTACAGGGTCAAAAGAGCATAACATTGCGCTTCGGTCCCTTTCATTAAAGAAAGGGTTTTCTCTTAGTGAGTATGGGTTTGAGGCGAAAGACAAGAAGTCAGTGATGCCTAAAATGAAGGATGAAAAAGGGTTTTACCGCTCTTTGAGCCTTTCTTACATTCCTCCGGAACTAAGAGAAAACTTAGGGGAAATTGAAGCAGCTGCCAAGGGGAAGATCCCAAAACTCATTGAAGAGGGTGATATTCGGGGCTCATTTCATAATCATACAGCAGAATCTGATGGGCGAAATAGTCTTCAACAAATGATCCATGAAGCAGAAAGGCTAAAAT
>Ga0100402_1007586_pt1 | contig 10439 bp, 6 predicted proteins | sample CryGeyme20150102_FD_80419 | JGI IMG/M metagenome (GOLD analysis project Ga0100402, IMG submission 80419) | Groundwater microbial communities from Crystal Geyser aquifers in Utah, USA - Crystal Geyser metaG 2015-0102 | ecosystem: Environmental > Aquatic > Deep subsurface > Groundwater | place...
CAGCTTGACCAGTTCAAAGCCGACGTGACCAACGCCCTGGACGGCGTAGCCATAATCGCCCACTTCCTCATTGCCGAACTTGTGCTGCAGGCTGGCACGGATGCCCTGCAGCGTGCCGTAGGCCGTGAACGGTGAAGGGTCACCGGAACCACCGTGAACCTGATGCACACCGACACAGTTGTCGGTTTCCTGGAACACGTATTCCATGTCGTTGACGTCGATGCCGACGTCCTCGGCCGTAATGTAGCGGCCATTGAGCGAGTCGATGAAGCGACCAAAGGAGCGGAACAGGGCTTCGGACTTGTCGGTGCGCGGATCGCCGATCAGCACCGACTTGCCGCCGCCTAGATTCAAACCGGCTACGGCAGCCTTGTAGGTCATCCCGCGCGACAGGCGCAGAACGTCATCGAGCGCTTCCTGCTCGGTTGCGTAGGGCCACATTCGCAAGCCCCCGAGGGCAGGGCCCAGGGTCGTGTTGTGAATCGCGATGATGCCCTTGAGGCCAGCGTCCTTGTTGTGGCAGAAGATGACCTGTTCGTGCTCGGTCGTGTGGATGGTTTCGAAAAGATTCATTCAATCCTCCAGGCTTCGCACTTCTCGCGGTGCGAATGGGAAAAATGCCAACCGGCCCCCGAGAACCGGCGGGAAAGACGGACCACTCGTCCTCGAGGCGAGGGAGCGATCCAGCCCGGTATTCTATCCGAATCGGCGACTCGACTCGGCGGGGTCAAAGTTCGGGTTGGCTGAACAGTCGGGTCTGGTGGGTTCTGAATCCGGCTTGTTCAGCAACTGTCCCGCGGCGGAGCCGCCAAGCCACGCCGGAGCACCCCGTAAAAGACCCCGCCGCGCCCGTGGCGATTCAAGCCAGGCTTCCCTGGGTCGCGAAAGAACACAGCCACGAGATCTGGCCACGCGATGGTCAACCAGAGGGGTCGCGAGACCCGCGTCGGATTTTCACTCTACTGATATTAGAATGTCGGCAAGAACACGATGGCGTCGAAAGGAGGTTTGCAGATGGAACTTGATCCACTATTGCTGTCCCGTATCCAGTTTGCCTTCGTTATATCGTTCCACGCCATCTTCCCGGTATTCACGATCGGGCTTGCAGCCTGGATCGCGCTGCTGGAATTCCTGAATTTCCGCAACCCCGACGCGGTGCGAGAAAGACTCAGTCAGTTCTGGATCAAGATCTTCGCCCTGGTATTCGGCATGGGGGTGGTTTCCGGCATCGTCATGGCGTTCCAGTTCGGGACCAACTGGTCGAAATTCTCGTACGCGGCATCGAACTTCATTGGCCCGGTACTGAGCTACGAGGTCGTGACCGCGTTCTTCCTCGAGGCAACCTTCCTCGGTGTGTTGCTGTTCGGACGCGACCGGGTGCCACGGGGCGCCCACCTTCTGGCCGCGATGATGGTCGCGATTGGAACCTTGATCTCTTCGTTCTGGATCCTTTCAGCCAACAGCTGGTTCCATACCCCGGCCGGCGTCGAGCTGATCGATGGGCACTTCCATGTGCGCTCCTGGATCGAGGCAATCTTCAATCCGTCGCTGCCGTACCGCCTCGGCCACATGATGCTGGCCTCCTTCATTACCGGTGGCTTCGTGGTCGCCGCCATCAGCGCCTGGTACCTGTTGCGGGAGCGAAATCCGCGTTCCAGCCGCATGGCACTGAAAATGACCGTGGTGATGCTGGCAGTGGCGACCCCGGTGCAGCTTCTTCTGGGCGACCTGCACGGCCTGAATACGCTGGAGCATCAGCCGATCAAGGTTGCCGCCATGGAAGGGCACTGGGAAACCCGGAAGGGGGCCCCGTTGATCCTGTTTGCCTGGCCGGATTCAAGTGCGGAGCGGAACCATTTCGAGATCGGAATTCCGTATCTCGGCAGCCTGATTCTCACGCATAGCCTGGACGGAGAGATACAGGGTCTGAAATCCGTGCCGGCCGAGGACCGGCCGCCGGTCGCTGTCGTGTTCTGGAGCTTCCGGATCATGGTCGCCATCGGCCTGCTGTTCATCCTGCTTTCCTGGTCTGCGCTGATCCAGTTGCTGCGTGGGCGGCTGTTCGGGTCCCGGCGGCTGCTGACCGCGCTGTATTACGCCTGGCCACTGCCATTCGTGGCCGTGCTGGCCGGCTGGTTCGTCACCGAGGTCGGTCGTCAACCGTGGATCGTCTACGGCATGATGCGACTGTCCGAGGGCTTGACCCCGTCGCTGACCGGCTGGATGGCGCTGGCTACGCTGATCGGCTATATCGCTGTCTACGCCGTGGTCTTCGGAGCCGGAATGTTCTACCTGCGCAAGGTCATACTCAGTGGGCTGGATCCAATTGCAAATTCCGATGAAAGCAGGCGACCGAAGCGGCCCTGGTCCGCAGTCGGCGATGACTTCGACGCCCCCATGTTGCCGTCACGGAGCTGAAGCCATGGAGAATATCGATCTGACCCTGATCTGGGTCGCCATCATCGGGCTGGCCATGTTCATGTACGTGTTGATGGACGGCTTCGATCTGGGGGTAGGCATCCTGTTTCCATTCGCCCCGGACGACCAGGCGCGCGATCTGATGATGAATTCGGTCGCGCCGGTCTGGGACGGCAACGAAACCTGGCTGATCCTGGGCGGGGCCGGTCTGTTGGCAGCGTTTCCTTTGATCTACTCGGTATTTCTGCCGGCCTTGTACATCGGCGTGTTCCTGATGCTGGCCGGTCTGATCTTTCGTGGCATCGCGTTCGAATTCCGCTTCAAGTCCAACCAGTCCAGGCACTGGTGGGACAAGTCATTTGCGATCGGTTCCACCGTGGCCGCGTTTGCCCAGGGTGCCGTGATCGGTGCCTATATTCAGGGTTTCGAGGTGGTCGATCGAGCCTATGTCGGTGGAGCCTTCGATTGGTTGACGCCGTTTACCCTGATGACCGGGCTGGGCGTCGTCGTCGGATATGGCCTGCTTGGTGCGACCTGGACCGTGCTCAAGACCGAGGGCCAGACCCAGGCCTGGGCTTTCCGGATCAGCGAGCGTTTGTTGCTGGCGGTATTCGGATTCTTTGTTCTGGTCAGCGTCTGGACCCCGCTGGCCAGGCCTTTGGTGCAGGCGCGCTGGCTCGGCAACGCCGAGTGGCTCTGGATCTTCCCGCTACTCACGGCGCTGACCATGTTTGGCGTCTGGCGCTCGATCCGCCGTGGCCGCGAGGCGCTGCCGTTCGTCGGCTCGATGGCGCTGTTTGGGTTGTTCTATGCCGGCATCCTGATCTCGATGTGGCCGCTGGCGGTGCCGCCGGACTACACCTTCTGGGATGCGGCGTCGGACCCGGGCAGCCAGCTGTTTCTGCTGCTGGGCGTGCTGTTCCTGATCCCGATCATCCTGGTCTATACGGCGTTCAACTACTGGGTCTTCCGCGGCAAGGTCCAACGCGGTGCCGGCTACCACTGATCCGGTCATCGAGCCGGGCACCGCTGCTCGCGTCGATCCTGGCCTAAACTCCGGCCACTGGCTGAGCGGCCAGATTCCCCGCTGGTTCCGGCCGGCCCTGGCCCTCCTGGCGCTGTCGGAGACTGCGGCAATCATTGTGACCAGCTGGCAGCTGGCTTCGATCGCCTCGGCGGTTTTTATCGAGTCCCGCCCTGCTGCGGCGGTCAACGCGGCGATGCTGTGGCTGCTGGCGGCGCTGGTGCTGCGCGCAACGGTGGTGGCCCTCCGGCGCTGGCTTGTCGCCGAAGTCTCGATCGAGCTGCGGCAGCGCATCCGGTGTGATGTGCTCGAGGCCGTTGCCGCAGCTGATCCGCGGTCCGGTCCGAGCTCCGGTGAGCTGGTTCCGCTGATCGACGAACAGGTCGAGACCCTCGATCGCTATTACGCCGGCGACGTTCCGCTCAGGATCAACGCCCTGGTGATACCGCTGGGCACTGTCGTACTGGTATTTGCAAGCGATTGGCTGGCCGGGCTGCTGCTTGCCCTGAGTGCGCCGCTGATCCCGCTTTTCATGGCGCTGGTCGGCATGGGCGCCGAGCAGGCTGCGCGCGTGCAGCAGGGGCAACTGAGTGCGCTCAGCGGCTGGTTCCTGGATCGGATTCGAGGTGCAGCGACGCTGCGCCTGTTCCGAGCCGAGCAGCGAACCCTTGCTGACGTTCAGCAACGCACCGAAGAATTGCGAACCAGCACGATGAAAGTTCTCCGGCTGGCATTTCTGTCCTCGGCGGTGATGGAGTTCTTTGCCGCGATCGCGATTGCGACCGTCGCAATCTACGTCGGTCTGGGCCTGTTCGGCGCGATCCAGTTTGGCCCGGCCGATCAGCTGACGCTGCAGTCGGGCCTGTTCGTGTTGCTGCTGGCACCGGAATTCTTCCAGCCATTGCGGGCCTTGTCGCAAGCCTGGCATGACCGTTCCGATGCTCGCGCTGCGAGTGCGGCAATTCTGCGGACGCTGGCGCTACCACCGGCGCGGCCCGAGGCCGGAGCGGTGCAGGACTTGAAGCCGGGACGCTCTGCCGCGATCGAGTTGCGCGGCGTCGGCTTCGCTTACCCAGGCCGGGAACCCCTGTTTCTCGACCTTGATCTCGAGATCCGAGCCGGCGAACGGATCGTGCTGACCGGCCCCAGCGGTGGCGGCAAGAGCACGTTGATTGCGCTTCTGGCCGGATTCATCGAGCCACAGCAGGGCGAGATCCGGATCGACGATATGCGGCTTGCGGCACTGAGCGCCAGCACGCGCGCAGCGCACATCGCCTGGCTCGGTCAGCGTCCCTGGCTGTTCCGCGCATCAATCGCCGAGAACATCGGGTTCGGTGACCCGGACGCCGACAAGGCGCGGCTGCACGACATCGCCGAAACGGCCGGGATTGTGCAATTCAGTCGCGTGCTCCCGGAAGGTCTTGGCAGCGCCGTGGGGGAGGGTGGCTACGGGCTGTCTGGCGGCCAGGCCCAACGCGTGGCCCTGGCGCGTGCGCTGCTTCGTCCAAGGCCGCTGATCCTGCTGGACGAGCCGACGGCCAGCCTGGATTCCGACAATGAGCACGATGTGCTGGAGGCGCTGTCGCGCCTGCTGCAGAAAAGCTCGGCAACCATTGTCTGTGCCAGTCATCGACCGGGCCTGATCCGTTGGGCCGACCGGGTGCTCGAAGTCGATGGCGGCCAACTACGGGAGCGGGATCGATGAGCGTGTTGCGCGATGTCATCTGGCCGAGGGGCGCGGCACGACCCTGGCTGCTGCTGGCCGCGGTTCTCGCCGTTGCCGCGGCACTGGCCGGAATCGTGCTGCTGGCGCTTTCGGGCTGGCTGATCAGCGCCACCGGACTGGCCGGACTGGGCCTGTGGGGGATGCTGGACATTTTCGCGCCCGGCGCAGGAATCCGGGCCGCGGCCGTCGCGCGGACCGTGGCACGTTACCTGGAGCGACTGATCGGACACGACGCCACCTTCCGTCAATTGGCCCGGCTGCGCGAAGCTGCCGCGGCCGGCCTGCTGCGGCTTCCGATCAGGCAACTCTTCGCGATGCGCAGCGGCGACACCCTGAGTCGCCTGACCCGCGACATCGACCTGCTCGACCATGGTCTTACCCGGCTGACCTTGCCTGTGATTGCGGCTGTGGCGACGACGGCACTGTTTGTCGCATGGTTGGCCGCGAACGATGCTCGACTCGGCGGTTTGGTCGCTGCGGCCTATTTCGGCGTCGGCACATTGCTGCTGCTGATCACCCTGCGTCTGGCGCGTCGCAGCGGCGCGGAGTTATCGATCGCAAGTGTCGAAATGCGGGCGTTCACCGCCGACTGGAGCGCCGGCAGGGCAGAGCTGTTCAGCCTTGATCGGGCCACCGAATTCGGCCGCCAGGTGCTTGGCGCAAGTCGGATGGTGTTGACCGCACAGCGCCGTCAGCGCCGGCTGGAGGCGTTGACGCAGTTCGGCCTGACGCTGGTCGGCGATCTCGCGTTCTGGATAGTTCTGAAGTTGGCTTTTTCGGCCCATGCCAACGGCCAGCTCTCGGCCCCGCTGGTGATCGCCATGGCCCTGGCGGCATTTGCGCTGGTGGATTTGTGGCTGCCGCTGGTGCCCGGCGTCAGCTTTCTCGAAACCCTGAAGCGCGGTGCCGCTCGGGTCGAGCACCTGCTGCAGCCCAAAGCCCCGGAAGTGGGCGATTTCCGAATTGACTCGAAGCGGCCAAGGCGGATCGAGGTTCGAGATCTTCATTTCCGTCACGCGCCCCATCTGCCGGAACTCTTCGGCGGTTTGAACCTGGTCATCGAGCCCGGTGAACGGGTCCTGATCGAGGGTCCCAGCGGCTGCGGCAAGTCGACATTGCTGGAGCTGATCGCGGGCATCCTCGAACCGCAGCAAGGCGAAATCCTCTTCGACGGTGTGGCGCTTTCGGCGCTGAATCCGGATCGACTGCGCGCCTCGGTTGGCTGCCTGACCCAGGGTTCGACCCTGTTCGCCGACACGCTCGAAGCCAATCTGCGCCTGGCCGATCCAGAGGCCTCCGACGCCCGGTTGCGCCAGGTGCTGGAGCAGGTCGACCTGGGCCGCCTGCTCGATGAACTTCCCGAGGGCCTCGAGAGCTGGCTCGGGGAATTCGGTCATTCGCTTTCCGGCGGGCAGGGCCGACGGGTGGCACTGGCGCGGCTGGTGCTGGGAGAGTTTCCGGTGGTCCTGCTGGATGAACCCTCGGCCGGGCTCGACGCGGCGACCTCAGTCCGGATCTGGCAGGGTCTTGAACCCTGGCTGGCCCGGCGCAGCCTGCTGATGTGCGCGCATGATGCCGGTGTTGTGCCATCCATCGATCGGCGCCTGGTTTGCGGGGTCGACCGCCACTGGCACGTCGAACCCGCTGCGACGGTCGAGGGACCGGAACCGGAACGATAAAGCCGCCAGATCGAACAATCAAGCGTCCGGGCCGGTCGATCTGCAAGCAAGGGAACGAGGCCAGACTCCAGTGACGCTAAAACTCGACGGTTGCTGTGAACGCGCCGCGCAGGTCGCCCTCCTGAAAGCCGGTAGCCCGATCATCCGGATAGTGCTCCCGAATCGTTGCGGCAAGATCGGCGTCGATCTCTGTGCCGTGGCAGGTGGTGCACATCGGGGCGGTCGGAATGGCCTTCATCCAGCGCCCGACCTCGCGATCTTCTATCGCATGCACTTGCCAGGCTTCCAGCGTCGACGGGTCGGCGCCCTCGGCAATCCGGCGCTGAAAGTCCTCCAGCACAGATCGTTCCCATTCGTCGGCTGCGTTGGCTGGATTACGAACACGCAGCGCGGTGCGACCGATCCTGAGATTGCTGTCCGAGACCGCGGCCGCGATCTCCGGGGCTTCGGTGCTGCACACGGTGATGCCCTGAATCGGGCCGCCCTGCTGAATCGCCGTCTGCAGCGTCGGAATCAGGCGACCGGCCAGTTTTCCCGCCGATGCACGTGCCTCCGATACCCATTCCGGTGTCTCGGGAGCGGGAGCGTCGGCTCTGTCCGGCGCGTCGGCAGCAAACGTGTTGCCGAGCATGACGCTCGAAACGAACGCCAGGGCTGCACCGCGCCGAAGCCGATTCCGCGCGATTGTCGCGGTCATTGGAATGCCGGCCCAGGACGCTTTCCGAAGGCTGAAAGAATTCTGGCCAGCGGACAGAAGCCGGTGAATGCGGCCTGGAACATGTTCAGGCCGACAAACGCTGTAAACCACAACCAGTAGGTGCTGTGGGCCTGGGAAAGGGCGACGCTGATCAGGATCATCAGGCCGGCGAGGGCAAAGACCATTCGATCGATATTCATGGAAGACTCCTTGATGTTGTCCGTCCGAACTTGATTTTAATATTAGAATACCCTAAACTAATTGTCAAGCGTTTACCGGCGCGGAGACAGGAAAGCTGTGCCGCAACTGCGCTGAACCCGATTCGTTTTCAAGCACGCATTCTCTGATGCATCGGTCCATGAGGTTCGCGAAATGAAAAAACGACGCAGCATCGACATCGCGGAGCCGAACCAATGAAAAAGTCCGCCCCACTGCTCGACCGCCTGGCCGACGCGACCACCGAGTTTGCGACCTCGCGCCGGGTGCTGGTCAGCACTGTGATGGCACTCCTGACCGTCGTGCTGATCGCGTTGGCTACACTGCCCAGCGTCTGGCCGGAGCGCTTTTCGATGCTGCACACGCTCCAGATCGACACCGACCCGGAGAACATGCTGGCCGAAGATGAACCGGTTCGGCAGTTTCACGACGAGGCCAAGCGACGCTTCAGCCTCTACGACATGGTCGTCGTGGGCGTCGTCAACGAGATTGATCCGGACGGTGTGTTCAATCCGGAAAGCCTGGCTCGCGTTTACGCACTGGCTGAGTACGCGATGACGCTGAAGTACCCGGACCCGCGAAATCCTGAGGTGCGGCGCGAGGTCGTGGGTGTCGACCTGATCGCACCGAGCAACGTCGACGACATCCAGCAGGATGGCCCGGGCCAGGTGCGCTTCTCCTGGCTGATGCCCCAGCCGCCGGAAAATCGCGAGCAGGCCCGCGAGGTTCTGGCCCGGGCCAGCCGGATCCCGATGCTCGACGGCACGATGAGTGCCGCCGACGGCCGGGCGCTGGCGCTGTACCTGCCGATTACGACCAAGTCGATTTCCTGGAACATTCGCGAGGACCTGCTGGCGTTCACTGCGGACTGGCCCGAGCAGGACCAGGTTCACATCACCGGACTGCCGGTGGCCGAGGACACGTTCGGCGTCGAGATGTTCTACCAGATGGCGATCTCCGCGCCGCTTGCAATGCTGGTCATCTTCGGACTGATGTGGTGGTTCTTTCGCAACCTGATGCTGGTGATCTCGCCGATGATCGTCGCCATGGTCGCGGCGCTGTCGACCATGGCACTGCTGGTGATCACCGGCAACACCATCCATATCATGAGTTCGATGATCCCGATCTTCATCATGCCGATCGCAGTGCTCGACTCGGTGCATATCCTTTCGGAGGCCTTCGACAGCTATCAGCAGCACGGCGATCGCAAGAAGACCATCCGTGCCGTGATGCGCTCGCTGTTCCGGCCGATGCTGTTTACTTCGTTGACCACCACCGCCGGTTTCGCCTCGCTGGCGCTGACGCCGATCCCGCCGGTTCAGGTCTTCGGCGTGTTTGTGGCCCTGGGTGTAATGCTGGCCTGGGTCTGGAGCATCCTGTTCATCCCGGCCTGGTTCATGTTCATTCCCGAACACAAGCTGCGCCACTTTGGTCATGCAAGCGGCGAGGACCCGGGTGCTGCGACGCTGCTCGGCCGCAGTCTGAAGCAGGTCGGCCGGTTCGCGGTTGCATCACGCGGGGCCGTGCTGGTCGGCGCACTGCTGCTGTCGGCACTGGCTGCCTGGGGCATCAGCACCATCCAGATCAACGACAACCCGATCAAGTGGTTCGAACCGGAGCACCCGGTGCGTATTGCCGACCGTGTCATGAACGAACACCTTGCCGGGACCTACATGGCCTATCTCGAGCTGGACCCGTCGCAAGCCGACGCGGTCGAACCGTTGCGCGAAGCACTACTCGAGGCGCTGCGCCAGCAGGCGGCCGAGCGCGGCGAGCCGGAATGGGATCAGGCCGCGACGCGGATCGGCGGAATCGAAATCGACACCGCCGAAGCCTTGTATCACCAGGCCCTGGCGATAATCGAGCAAAGCAGCCTGGAACTCGACGATCCGTTCGTCTGGGATGACATCTGGTTGTTTGTCGATCGCCGGCGCTCGACCCTGGAGCTGTTCATGCAGCCGGAACTGCTGCGCTGGGTCGAGTCGCTGCAGGAGGATCTCCTCCAGGACGAGCATGTCGGCAAGGTGATCGGTTTGCCCGATGTGGTCAAGACCGTGCATCGCGAACTGCTGGGGGGCGTGGAGGCCGAATTCCGTATCCCTGATTCGGCCGATACCGTGGCCCAGACCCTGTTGACCTACCAGTCCAGCCACCGGCCGCAGGATCTGTGGCACTTCGTTACGCCGGATTCGCGCGCCGCTAACCTGTGGGTGCAGCTGGCGTCCGGTGACAACCGTGACATGGAGCAGGTGATCGACCATGTCGAGCGCTACATTGCGGCCAACCCCCCGCCTGTGGAACTTGACGCCGAGTGGTTCGGCCTGACCTACATCAACGTGGTTTGGCAGGACAGAATGGTCAGCGGTATGTTGTTTTCCTTCCTCGGCTCCTTCGTCATCGTGCTGGGCATGATGGTGCTGCTGTTCCGTTCCTTCCTCTGGGGGCTGCTGTCGATGATTCCCCTGACCCTGACGGTGGCCTTCATCTACGGCGTGATCGGCTTGATCGGCAAGGATTACGACATGCCGGTCGCGGTGTTGAGCGCACTCAGCCTGGGTCTTGCGGTGGACTTCGCAATTCATTTCCTTGCCCGCTCCAGGCAGTTCCATGCCCGAGGCGGCGACTGGAACCGGACCGCGAGCAAGATCTTCGGTGAGCCGGCGCGCGCCATCAGTCGCA
>Ga0100402_1007593_pt1 | contig 10432 bp, 8 predicted proteins | sample CryGeyme20150102_FD_80419 | JGI IMG/M metagenome (GOLD analysis project Ga0100402, IMG submission 80419) | Groundwater microbial communities from Crystal Geyser aquifers in Utah, USA - Crystal Geyser metaG 2015-0102 | ecosystem: Environmental > Aquatic > Deep subsurface > Groundwater | place...
CTAGTGGTGTGTGTGTGTATACAGAGTAAGCATAGGCACACGACCTAATAGAGAGAGACCTAACTCCTGAGTCCTATGATAGGAGACAAGGTAAACTGCCGTAGTCCACCTGGGCTTAATTTGCTGACAGAATTCGCATGTCAACTTTTTATGGTTCCATTCCAAGTTCTATTTTTCTGTGAACCATTTACGTCGTACATCCATGATCTTGTTGTAGTAACTCATATGCTAGTCAGCAATTAGCTATTACATCTTGACTTGCTTTCGCTTCTGGCCTGTGATTTAAAGACTTCTGTATCGCACGGAATAGATGGGAGGGACTTGCAGCACGAGAAGAGGAAGAGCACTTTGGCGAGAAGAGGAAGAAGCACGTCAGGTTTGTTAAGAAGTAGATTTTTCGTATTGTGTCGAAAGCTACTTCGAGGGATTTTGATGACCTACTTTTCCTAACTGAGTGTAATCGTTTCCTTTGTAGCATCGGCGCCGAATGGCAACTAAACTATCGCGGCGGCGTTCCCTCCGCCACTCGGTCGACTCGGCGGTAAGAAGGAAAAGCTGAGAAAGACTTAGAAGGAGCGTGCTAGTTTTGAATAGGTGATGCGCTCTCTATCTTATCTCATTATCATTTTTCCAATCATACATCATCGTGATCTGTATATACAACGGTAGATCCCCGACAATTCGGTTTCAAAACTTTATCCTGTCCACGATAATTATGTTAATGAAGATGATGGGCGTCGAAGTCCCAAAAGCTTGTCCGCTCTTTGCGTTGATGCGGTATGCCGTTCCCTACCCAGCCTCGATGGAGAACTACCAGCCGGCTTACCTCAGGACGTTGTAGATGATCTTTCTTTCTCTCTAAGGGAACATGCCGCCTTGAATGCCACCACTCTTCGCGTACTACGAAATTGCGAGCTTGGAAAGCTAGTCTTATCTGGGTGTCGAGGTGTAACCGACGAGTGGCTGGAGCCATTGGGGAAGACTACAATTTCCATGTCATCTTTAGAATTACCTGAACCCGATAGAATGGAGTTGAGTTTTCCAAAAAAGCCTCAGCCTGAATGTGCTTACAGGAGCTTTGGTTATGTTAAATCTCAAGACGACGATTCATCAAGATCCACTTCTTCCTTTGTGTCTGCCAACTCGAGGTTGGAAGAACCAGAGATCGAACCAATTATCGGTAACGAGGTTGCATCCCTTGCGGCTATGACAGCGACGGAAGGAAACCCTCCAATGGAAGACGTCATGATAGACGACTCATTTCACTTTAGCTCTTACGGAGATTTACCACCCGAGTTCTCTTCACCAATGGCCAACTTGACCGAATTGGACCTTCGAGGGTCGCAGAGGCTAACGGACAAAGGTCTTCTCCAACTGAAAGATCTCTGTCAATTAGAGGTTGCAAGGCTCGACAATTGCCACGCACTTGTTGGACGTGGGATTCTGGCTCTTTCACTGTCACACAGATTGCACACTCTCAGCTTGAGTGGCTGTCGCCGTCTGACGGACGAGGCCATCATTAATCTAGCTCATATAGATTCATTGGAATCGTTAAATCTTGAGGGTTGCCGGTGCCTGACAAATCGCTCTCTTTTGGCACTTGCTGGGCTGTTCCGTCTTCGAAAACTGGACCTCTCACAATGCGACTTGATCACTGATGCTGGATTGAAGCACTTGAGCGATGTAGAGGCCCTCAGCGAGCTATCCTTGGGTTGGTGCCGATCCATCACCGACCAAGGAATCGAAACTATCACTTTGCAAGCTGGTAGACCTGAGTTTTTGCGCATTCTTCGCTTGGCGAGGTGCACGATTAGTGGCTACGGTGTTGGACACTTGACCCGGCTTCTGGCGCTAGAGGAGCTAGATCTCAATGGTTGTTCTTCTATCGGCAGTGCTGCATTAGGAAGAACACTGGAAAGGCTTCCTAATCTGCAAACTTTGGATGTGTCTTACTGCCCAGGCATCTTGTAAGCCTTCTGCGAAATACCTTACACTTTGCTCTGTTGTCGTTCTGCTTCCTTTCTCACCATCGATGTTCGCTCCTTAACCCAGACGCACCTCGTGGCAAGGGAAAATACCTTCTTTGCGAACACTTGATTTGTGTTACTCAAGAGTTACGGATGGTCACCTTTCTACTTTTTCTCATTTACCTTGTTTGGAGTCTATCAATCTAGACTCGTGTCTTGTTGGCGACTGGGCTGTTGCGCATCTGGCCGAGAACAATGTGGTCCCAAATTTGAAATCACTCGACCTTGCTGATGTTGAACTAACAGGTAGGTAATATCCTTTGTGATAGATTTGTCCGCTGTAATCCGTCTCTAAATTTTCTCATTCGAAACATTCGATGCAGACCGTGGTATGGTGCATTTGTCAAAATTCCATTATTTGAAAAGGCTTTCGCTCTTCTACTGCAACATCTCCAACAGAGGTCTCCAATACATTGCACAGCTGACTGACTTGGAGGAACTCAACTTGGACTCTCGAGAAATATCGGATAGCGGTTTGAGACATCTTCGAAAGCTACGGAAACTCCGTTCTCTAGACGTGTTTTCGGGACGCATAACGGATGCAGGATGTACTCATATTGCCAGCATTAAAAGTTTGGAGGCGTTGGAGCTTTGTGGAGGTGGCGTCGGTGATCTAGGTTGCACGCTTTTAAGTGGTCTGGAAAACTTGACCAGTCTGAACCTTTCTCAGAATGAACGCATTACGAACAGGGGCGCGTCAGCTCTTTCTGCTTTGAAGGCACTCAAAGCCCTCAATTTAAGCAACACACGCGTCGATACATCGGGAAACCTCAGATTACCAGCATCGCTCCAGTCGCTGGCATTATATGGATGCAGCGGAATCGAAGACGACACCGGCATGTCGCTCCTTCAAATGAACTTGCCTCGTTTGAAATGTCTTCGTCTCAATCAACACTCGAATCAAGATGGTGTAATGTTTGGAATGTCTAATGCAGAGAGCCAAATGGACACCAGCAACAGTAGTCAAGGGTTCGCGCCCGCTGCGAGGTTCCATGCAGGCGAGGTGGCTTATGCTGGGGAAGGTACTGACAGTGAGGATGATGCAATGGAAGCGAATGATGAAGACGACTCGGATTATTCGGAGCATGACTGACCGCAGACGTAATTGAACTACACCTTTTACTGCACAAAAATTTCAACTATATGCATAACATATCTGTAGACGTATTTCCTAGTGATGTAAATCCAGCTCCATGGTATTTTCGGACGACAGAGCAAAACCCAATTCCTCAAACATCTTCAAGCTTGCAGCTGATCTAGGCTGCATAACAAGGCTTCCGGTTCGACCGATTTCCTTGGTATGGTCTTTTATCTTTGCAATTAAGGCTTCCACCACATCTTTTTGGGCCGATGGCTTGATAGCAACATCATAAATGAGCCCAGAAGTACTGTCAAGCGTGGCACACCCAACAACCTGGAGGCCTCGCTGGACAATAAAGTGGATGTTACTTTGTTCTTAGCCGTCCAATGGATTATGGGATTCTTCTTCAACAGTCAGATCTTTTTTGGATGTGAACTTTGACGCATCGTGGCTTGATAAGTAAAGACTCTTCAAGGCTTGGCTTTGCTCACGAACATGCTCATCCAGCTCATCTGAAAACGACACTGATACTTCCGCATTCAGAAGAACTTTAGTGCTTGGCATCAAATAGCTCCAGCCATCTTTTAACGAGCCTCCTGTTCGCAAAGCAGAATAGTCGTCTGGCGAAATATGTGGTGTTTGATTTGAAGACATGAGAAGAAATCGGCCAGCTCCAAAATATTCAAGCTCAGTTATCTACAGACAAGAAGCAGACGACGAAACAAAGAGATAAGTATATTTGTCGGGCTGCCCTCCTTCACTGTTCTTGTACTCCGCCTACTTACGCCTGTATTGAAGTGGACAAATGCAGATCCTAAAAGCATAGAAGCGCAGAGTGATTTATTTTCTCAGTCAGCGAAAGTACTTTATACCTGAGGGATTCTTTTGACAACGACGCAATGCACTTACGATGAGGAATACCCTCATTCTCTACCGAATGACCAAATCCCGAAACAATCCTTTTCAAAACGAGGGACATAAAATCGCCATGTCCAACTAACAGCGCCATCCGCCGCCGCCGTTGCCTTTCTCCGCATTTGTCGTGCTCATTTTCATTTTCTTCTCCTGGAAGACTCACTCCCGCATCAAAGACATCTTCCATGGGCGTTCTCAGCTCTTCGTCGAGATATTCACAGAGCCACAGGAAGAACTTGGCAGCTCTTATTTCCGATTCTGCTCGCGTTTCCGACGACGTCGCATTGAGGTACCATCCTCTCTCAGGGTTTGGAAATCCTACAAAATCAATATCCTGGGATGGATCTGCCACCGCATCCTTCAAAAGATCGGAAATTTCCGAGGAATTCATTCCCTCCTCTGCTTTTCCCTTATCATGACAACCTTCAGATTCATGATAAAATGCTACACACTTGATATGGCATCGAGAATTCGCATTCTTGTGGGCCGGCTGTTTTTGCAGTTGCTCTAGAGTTGGTCGAATTGTTTCGACGGCTCTCTTCATGGGACTGGTAATGATACGGACAGGATGGGACGCTTGAATTGCAAGATGGGGAACGAGGTATTTGGCCAGATGTTCAGCTTGCCTTATTCCTTTGTCAGACAAGGCCGGGTCGGCTTTGCGGTGTGTTTCCACATAGGTTTTCCAACCCTCCAAGTCAAATTCGGGCGTCCCACCTCTGTAGATGTATCTGGCATTGGTGTAGACCTGTAAACACAGGACACAAAACACTGTTAGTCGGACACTTATAGGTGGCACAATAAATCGACTTGCATGTACTTGCCTGGTTGTTAAATGATTCAGAATGGCGAACTAAGCGAAGGGAGATGGAACGCTTCACCTCTCCCTCGGAGACATCAACAGACTCATTTTTTCCCATCTTGATAAAAAATACGAGTAATATATAACAACAATGGAGTACTGGTAGTACAGTACAGTACGTACTAACGAAGGAGCGAGGGGAAAGATTTTGTTGTTGTTGAACAGTCGACAGACAGACGCCTGACAGCAAACGGACCAGAGATAGCGTCAAGGACGTCTTCTACTACTACTACTACTACTAGCTAGTACAGTAGTACTGGTAGTAGACTACTAGACGGTAGTAGTTCTACTACTTTAGTGTTCTCACGCTCCACCAATACCTGTTATGACTTTTACATCATCATGCATAAGCATCGCTAGTAGTACCGGTATCGATAATCGGTATTATTATGATAGATGATAGCTATGGCATGCATAAGAAGCTATGTCCCACAAAATATGACACTGCTAGAGCGACTTGTAGCGCAAAACATGGTTAATAATGGTTTGGTTTAGGAAAGTTTTTTTTAAGAGCCCAGGGCCGAGGGAAGCAGTAACAAAAACAGGTTGGCATGATATTCCACAACAAACATACACAGATTATGGCGCGCAACCAGAGTACACAACAGCAAGGACGAAAAGCCGAGGTAAACAATGCGCGAAAGTTTTGTGAACAAGTAAGCATGATTGAAATCATGTATTATTGCTTCTTTGCACTTAGCACCCCACTTTCCTAAGCGGAAGTATCCTATTCCTGTTGTTGTGTAGGCATCGTTACTTATAAGTATCATTAATCATCACTACGCTGTTAGATGCACTGCTGAGCAATCTGAATTTATTTCGATGAAAAACATTTCTTATAAAGCAGCATAACTGCAGTCACTTGCTCAAGCAAAAATGATGGTTTCGTAGCCTCTCCCAGTGATTCTCGTTCGAACGAAGTAATGTTCCATGAATTCTACCATAAAGACGGCAGAAATGATGAGAATGAGAGCTACAGCGGCCCAACCATAGAACCAGCCCATGCCAGACGATTTGTCATTCTGAACCGAATTGCCGACGACTCGCCACACCAAAGAGGATACAGCATACGCGAATCCATCTGTGTACCCAGCATACAGACCCTTGTCAGCTCCAAAAGTTGCACCTACCAAGGATGGAATTGCATACAATTGAACAGCAATGCTGAACCCCATAACAAAGGTGGCCATAACTTGAAAGATCAATATAAGACTAGGGGCATTGCTTTTATTACGGAGCCAGGGTATTGCTAGAATAGCAAGCACATAACACGAAACAATGGTGGATATATACAGCTTGGTCACCAATCGCTTTCGCTGTCGTTCTGTTCCATTGGTGTAAATACTACCTGCCACCACGAGACCAAAAATGGTTCCCAGTGATAGAAATACGGCCAACCCACCCGCCTGGTTTTCGGATAGTGTATCGAGGGAAGTGTTGAGGTAATATGTACCAACGATGCGCTCACTAGTCCTTACAATGCTGGATCCAGTGTGAGCCACTGCTACAATATAAAAAGTAGGACTTTGCAAAACATGTTTGAGGGATGGCGCCACGTTGTTTCGGAAGACTGAGAGCGCCAAAGAAACGGCATTGGACAGCGTGGGTTGTCGTCTCTCGTATTGAGCCAGCACTTGTGGGTCGATAGGATTTTGCGGGTCATTCGTATACAGCGGCGAGTCCTCAATAAACAAATATATGACCGATGATGCTAGCAATCCAGCCCATGCCCCTAAGAGCGCAACGATTCTCCAGCTTGTTTTTCTTAAAATCATGGACGAGAGAGGAATTCCCAGCAAAACCCCGAAGCGTGATGCCAGACTCGTAATATAAATACCATTTTCATAAACCGCATTTCCGTGTTGTCGATAGTGTGTTGCTAAAAGAACAATGATGCAGGGCCATTGTACGCTCTGAAAGAATTCGATGCAGAAACAAGTATTACAGGCAGCATTTGCAGTTTTGCACATGCTAAGCACTAAGAGGGATATTGCCAAAAATATCGAGCAGCAGCATGCCGTTCGTCTGGCTCCAAAAATGTCTCCCATGGAAGACAATATAAACTTCCCACAAGCTGTGCCCAAGACAGCGTAGGCTGTGATACGAGGGGCAAAGGCAGTTGCATCTTGGTAATCGGAATCAAATCGTAGGTTTTCACTCATGGAAGGAATTAATGTCACGGGTACTGATGTGGCAATTGTAGTTAAAGCATATGAAACAAAGAGGCTCGCATTCAGCCGGTTCCAATTAGACGGAGGCGTTTCTCCTTGATCGTAACTACGACGCAAGATTTCGTCGTCTAATTCACCGGCTTCGTGTTCCAACAAAAGAGGGTCTTCAAACATGAACCCAAAAAAAAACCTCAAGAATCCTGTCTGTTTCTCATTTTCCAACACAGACCGAGTATCATCCTCAGTTTCATCTTCTGCTTCTAATTCAATTCTATGAACACTCTGATGAAAGTTTCGCCTGGTACTCAACTCGGAAAAGTTTCGAAACAACACACCATTTTTATTGAAAATGATTGTCATTTCATGCTTTTTGATGCGACTAGCGAATGCCAAACTTTGTCCAGCTTGTTAAACTGAATTCAAAAATACTTGGTCTCGCGAAAACTGGATAGAAGCCACATATATCGTTATTATTAGTATTGGTTTTGGTATGCCAGAAGCTTTGGAGTAAGGTAAGTACTCGTACTATTCGTACTACTGGCTATTAGCTAGCTATTCAATAAAAGTACTAGACTACTTGTAGCTACTACTACTCGAGTACTACTAGTAGACTAGTGGCTGGTACAGTAGTAGAATTGTCGCCTACCTGGTATTATTAGCTAATTCGTACTCGGAGTAGGTCTAGTTTGGTACTAGTCTAGAGTCTACTACTAGTAGAGTACCTGGTAGTAATCTCAATCGATGTTTTGGTTTTGTCTGATGTTTTTACATCATTAGGGTTAAGGCCAACCCTACAAGCTAAGAATAGAAGGAACCAAGTACCAGGAAGAGACGGTACTATCTACTTAGAGTAGTGTTTGAGGCCATACTCCAGTTTTCAATTAGGAGAGTTTAGAAAAATATTTAGGAGAGTTTTAGGAGAGTTTAATTAGGAGATTTTCTGAGACATTAGGAGAGTTTTTTTCAATTAGGAGAGTTTTTTCTCAATTAGGAGAGTTTTTTTGTTAAGCTAGATATTATCTAGAGGAATTAAGAGATTTTATTTTTCAATTAGGAGATTTTTTTTTAAATTAGGAGAGTTTAGTCAACAGTACTAAGAGCGTTTCACTATAATTAGGAGAGTTTTAGGAGATTTATGAAAAAGAAATAGGAGACTTTTAAAAGTCTCCTAATTGTGAGATTTTCAATTAAAGCTTCTCACTACCTGTTCTTCCAGGGTAGTAGTCTATCACTAGTGACACTATGTACGTAATAAATTCACTTTCGTTTTGTCCAAAATGGCTAATTTATGGGAGCAAAAAGTTGCGAAATCTGCTTTGTGGATCTGTTCAAATACTGAATCCAGGTCTAGGCCCTTTTTTGTTCTGATAGGGATTTGACGCCGAGGTACGGGAGTGGGCCTAAGCATTGGATGGCCTGGCGTGTGGCGTACGGAGCGCTTTTTGTTGATGTGGTTCCGAGTTCTGGGAGTCATTGTTGATCTTATCGTTGTAATGATTTCTTTGTTCTTGGTGAGAGATGAGTCATGATATCACCAGGCTGGTTGTTGTCATCGCATCTCGGTTTCGTTCCTTTTTGCCTGCACCCTTGGCAAAAATAGACGATCAGCTGTTGGAAGGCTGAGTAGTACTTGTTTTTTAAGAGACAGGAATTTAACGAGTTGCCAATGGCGGAGACAGAGACTCAGAAAGACCTCTAACAACTACTTGGGTTGGCACTGGTGATAGTACTGCAGCAGCCAGCTCTCTAGGTAGTACTCAGGTAGTACTAACTGAGAGCCAGGTAGAATCCAGGTATATTTCTCGGTGTGGTGATGTGTTAGCAGGAGTAATTGATTGTCTCGGCCAGAAGTTCTGGCTGAATCAATTTTCATCTGTATGAGACCTCAAAACAATAGATTTTGGCTCAGAAGTATTATCTTCAGACAATACCAGTGGGCGCTGCGAGGATGTAGTGGCTAAGATGGGCATGGAGAGAACGCCAAGAGGAAGATATTTACGAACATGAAGGGTAGCATTAAGAACAGCCAGGAATAATGTCTTAGTAGCTGTACCAGCAGGAGTGGTCCCCGGTACTACAAGGTAGGAAACCATAGTGGGCTGGGTGAGGAGAATGATTGGATGGGAAAGCAAAGTCCACTAGTTTTGTCAGGATTTTTGTGAGCTCTTGGTATCTGAAGCCGACACACTCCCCTGCGATTTTAGTGCACATGGTATTTATACGAATAGTACTAGTAATGCAACTAGTCATACATATACAAATAAGCGCAGTTGACATCTGAAAACGCAAACTGAGCTTAGGTGTCGTGCATGACACTTTTATTTTTTGATCGGACCACACGACAATTTATTCGTCAACATCAACATCGCAGTTGACAAGTAGTATTATCCACCCCACCTCAATTGGTTGGGTAAAGAGTGCTGTACCTTTGACTGGACACTTGCTGGTGGTCCTAGTCTCCATCTTTAACTTCCAGAGCTGTGCACGTGTTTGTTCGTATGAATTTGCGAACTTGATCACGTCTTGCCCTTGCAGACGTATACCGCGCTTCGACTTCTGCGGCAGCTTTTCTGTTTTTCTCCAACAGCTCTTCGATATATTTCATTTGCTCTTTTTTGGTCCGATGCATCCCCGGCAGCGATGAAACGCGTTCGTTTATCTCATCACTTTTTTCCAATACAGTACTCGCTAATTGTGTCACCAACTCGGCATCCTTTTCCATTTCAATTCGACCATGAATGCGTATAAAGTCTTCCCTCTTTTTAGGTGGCATACCGTTACTAGCTTTTTTGACTTGGGCCACCGCTTCCTCATCTCCATTTCGATATCTATGCCAAAACTCTTCAAAGTCAGGCTGGTCAGAATTCTCATTCGTGATATTTAAAGCGGAGTTGCTTCCACCCAGGTTGCCTGACTCCGGAGCTACTGCGTCTCGTAATCCTCGCAGGGCCTCAAACATTGCAAGCGACAAGCCATCAATTCCACCCTGAAGTTCAGTGATCGGATCTACTTTTTCATTTTTCTCGCCAGTATTTTTATGAACTTTGTCCATAGCGGCCATCATTAATCCTCCTCAGTGTTGGATCTGTTAAAAGCTTGTGATACTACTCGCAAGTTGTATGGTTTTCTGAGCAAGCACTGTAATACTGGTGCTCATGGTGGGCAGAGCAAACTACAAACTACTCATTTTACACCTGCTACTACTAAAACTACGGTAGTACTCAACTACCACGTACTCTACTACTGATAGTAGCTTGGTCTGTTCAGAGCCAGCCGAAGGGAACGTGAGACAAGGAGACCCGAAGCCGACGTCACCGGAATGACCCGAAATGCCCCATCCCGTCTCCCACTCAGAAACAGGAACACATCGGGAGAA
>Ga0100402_1007595_pt1 | contig 10431 bp, 7 predicted proteins | sample CryGeyme20150102_FD_80419 | JGI IMG/M metagenome (GOLD analysis project Ga0100402, IMG submission 80419) | Groundwater microbial communities from Crystal Geyser aquifers in Utah, USA - Crystal Geyser metaG 2015-0102 | ecosystem: Environmental > Aquatic > Deep subsurface > Groundwater | place...
AGGAAGAACCCAAAATGAGGAAAATTGTCAAAAGAGATAGTTGATTGTTGACATGATGTGATATATAATTTATCATGTCTAAATAATATATGTTGACAAACTAAAAAAATCAGGTAAAACGAAGAAAAACCAGGACCGTTAAGTCAGAAAAGGATTTCAACTGTTCTCATCAAGAAAAATGATAAGTGAGAAAGGCTAGTTGTATTGTGGTTGTTATAGCATAGTGTACTCAGCATGATTATGACTGACGAGAGTAAATAAAGTCAAAATTGGGGTTCCAAAGTTAAGCCAACTTGGAATGATTATCCTTAGCTTTCATAATTCAAGCTGGGGGAACAAAAGGACAATGATCAAGGATCATATGGTAAACATTAGAATGACGAAAATAAGAAAAAAACATAAATATTTACGACATAGTACGATGAAAACATCTAGCGAAACATTCCATCAACAGTTCCTCAAGAACTGAGGTTAAGACCAACATATCACTTCACAATTATGAGGCTAAGAATACCAATAATTTGTTAGACATAATCAACATCAGTAATCCTAATCATCTATATCGAGGTCCTCCCATAAGACTCTTTCCCTGCCTTTCGGTTTTTAGTCTCCTACTTTTTATTTAGATGACTCATGTATCTTATTCTTATCCACTCTTTTTGGACTTTACTCCAGATCTATCTGCTAAACTGAATCAGAGTCATCTTTGTGTCTGACTTGTAAATGCCGACGGCCCCTTTTGAAGTTGTTTGCTGATTGTCTGGCCTCGAAAAATTACTGACTTTTTGATGAATTGCTTCTTATGGCCATGATCTAGCTGCTGTCAACTGAGCCCGGTCGTACATTTTTTTTGATACTTTGCTGACTGCTTCTGAGCGGTTTCTACAATTCCATGTGAGGCTCTTCTTCTTTATCTTCCTGATCGAAAATATTGAATTTTTCATTGAGAATTGGTCTCACGCTGACCCTTTCCATCGGATGCTCAGTTCGATCGTCCTGGGACCTATTTTCTAATGACCCAAAGTCAAACTAAAGATCTCTCTTTCTTTGCTGCTCCCTGAGATACTCAGGGTCTTTGTTTTATGTGATTTTTGCGTATATTTTTTTCCAGGTCTATGTCTAGCTGATCACCTGCAGAAGTCGATAGAAAGACCACCCTAAAGCGATCAGAATCATTATGACTTCAACAACCACCATAGCAATGGAAAAGCCAAGCTGAGTGTCTATGTTCTTGTCAACAGTTTTATCATAAGCTATGAAAAGGCCTAGTAATAGGACAAAACCAACTTAAAGGGCGAGGACGACTTTGTTGGTGAGGGGAGCTGTAGCTGGTTTGTAGCAACCGAAGAAGCAAATAAACATGACATTAGTTGCCAGCAAAATCATAGCTTGACTTTGTAGACTGCCCATCAACAGACCCAGGCAGAAGAGAAGTTTTCTGATATATCTGACAGGCATCTAAAGCGAATGACTACTGGGCTCCAGAATGAGGAAGGCATACTTTTTAGGCACTTTTTCTGGTGTTTTCCTGTACTTGATTCCCAAATAAATCATGACTCCAGTAAAAGTCAAAAAGACGACAAAAGTGATGATGGCTAGGATCATGTTCATGATAGAATTTGTCGATGAGAAGTCTCCCATTTTAAACTGGAGAGTGCTGATAAAGACTGCGTAGAGGTAGCAGACCCAGAATGCATCGTGGATGATGTTATAGCGCATGCGGTGCTTGCGGATTTTCTTAAATGTTTTGCGAATGGCCTTGTTATTAATAAATTTCTTGGAGGACAAAAATGATACAAGTAAGTAAGCTGCTCCGATGAAAATAAAGATTAAAATGAGAGGTGAATTAGCCATAAAGCTGAGGTCATTAGATATAAGAGAGTATGTTGAGGTAGTCAAGTTCAAACTAGGAAGGATCTTAGGCAAGAAGGTCAGGTGGAAGTAACTGAGAACTTCCAGAAATTTGAACTCAAGATAGGGCAATGGATCGGCTTGTAGGAAGATCAGCATGTATATCATTTGAACAGCTTCAATAGTTACCAAAGCAGCATACCCACTCTTGATGAAAAACAAAGCGAGCAATGCCAATAAGATCCAGCTGAGTACCTCAACACTTGTTGAAACTTTTTAAGTGGCTGTTGCTATTTATTAGTTGACACCTGTGTTGGTGGTTACGTTAGTTTCGACTGTGACTGTCGTCAATACGTTGCCATACTGATCCACAATTGTTCCTGGGCTGAAGGAGAAAGATAAAGAATTTTAATTCAGCGATCCCATGTTGGTAAAGACAACCAAGTAAGTGGTGGAATTGTGCACGCTAGCTGTGAACTGATTGCTCTTGACAGCCTGGCCATTGTAGTTGATTCTCACCTCTGAGCTGAACTGTTCAAGAGTAAGAGTTACTGGACGGTTGAATATGACATAGGATCTCAATTGGTAGTTAAAGGTGAAAGGTTATATGGTGTAGCTGAGAGGAGGCAAGGTGCATTTACTAGGGTTTGTTGAGCATTTTTTGCATTGGAGATTGCTGTCGACATAAAAGTCAGTTGGACAGGCTGAGACACACTGCCCATTATAGTAATAGCTATCGATACAGGATGTGCAATTTCCAGCAGTTCCAACACAAGTGCGACAGGGCATTGAACAGGCCAAACAAGTGACAAGGTCATATGAGAGATAGCTTCCCATTGGACAACTGCTATAGCAGGTGGTTCCATAAAAGTATGAGTGGGTGCTATTGCAATGCTGGTTGCATGTCAAAGTCAGATGCAGAAAAGTATATCCAGATTAGCACGTGTAGCAACCGAGAGCATCACAGGTGAGGCAACCTGTTGGGCAAGTGGTGCACACCCTCGTTGTGGCGCTCGGGTATGTCTGAGCTGGACAAGTCAACTGGCACCTTTGGGTTGATGGTTGTCCATAGAAAGGCTCAGGGCAGACCTTAAAGCAGACGCTAGACTCCTTGTGGGCATAGTAGATTACAGGATAACTAGGACAAGACACCACACAACTGATCTCATATAGATAGAAGCCAGAAATGCAGGAATCACATACCAAATATCCACTACAAGTTACACACTGTATCTGGCATAATTCACATGTTTTTGTGGTGATGTTGCCGTAGTAGCCAATTCCGCATGAAGTTGTACAAGCATAGGTAGATTTATCTGCAAAATATGGATAGACACACTGTTTGACGCAGGCATTAGTGGGTGGATAGGTGTAGTATACTGAGGGAGTGTTGGGGCATGTAACTACACATGAAATGCTGACTTATGATGAATATGTTCCGTTGGGGCAGTTGTAGACACAGACACCAAAACCTCCCACTGAGGTGGCATAGGAAGTGGGAACTATGGGACAGTTGTAGACACATCTTCTGGTGGAATCATCAGCAAAAGTTCCGTTACTGCATGTCAATTCACAAAAACCAGTCTTGTTGTCAGCATAATATCCATAGGGGCAGACTTCCACACAAAACTGACTGTTCATGTCCATCCAGGTGAACGTAGGGGCTGAAAAGATGCAAATGTCAAGACATATTCTGGTGGTATTGTAACCCCAGGTTGTGAGAGGGCACTGCTAGAGACATACATTGCTTTCATTGTAGCCATAAAACTTGTTGGGCAGTTAGGGGCATTGCTCCACACAACTCATTGTAGCGTTATCAGCATAAAATATTACCAAAGTGCTGTTGATTGTGTGATTATGGCAGTAGCTAACACATTATCTGAGAAATGAATCAGCGTAAGTGAGGTGGTCAAGAGGACAAGTTAGCACACATTGGAGGGAAGAACTGTCAGCAAAATAAGGAGCTGTACAATTTGTAACGCAGGTGCGGTTAACAGACTATGCAAAGTAGCTCGGTGGACACGTCAAAACGCAGCGCTGTGTGGTGGGATCTGCAAACATATCAGGAAAGTCAGGACAGGTCTCAACACAGGCATTGGTGGAATCATCAGCAAAAAGAGAAGTGTTGTAGGTGCAATCTGGCATGCAAATCCTGCTCAACAAATCTGCCCACTGCCCAGGTGGACACTCCTCGACACAGACGTTGGTGCTATTCAGGGCAAAAGTATTGATGGGACAGGTTATGACACAAGACTGAGAGTCAATTGAAGCCCATGTTCCTTCGGGGCAGCTGTTTAGACAAATGTTATCTGTTGAATTAGTCAAGGCAAAAGATAGAGAAGAGCAGACAGCAAGACACCTTTTAGTTAGGGTATCTGCCCAGCTTGCATTGGGAACTGTTGCACTGACATTCGGACAGATCTGAACACATGTTCTAGTACTATTTTAAGCGAACCAGCCATCAGGACACTGAGTTATGCATTTATTGAGATGTCCGTAAAGATCAGGATCAGAGGGGCATTTCTCTACACACATGGCTGTAGTCGGATCAGCAAATGAATAATTTGAAGCTGAACATGAGGCTACACAATTGTTGGTGAGATTATCAGTGTAGTACCCTTCAAGGCAGACCTACAGGCAAAGCAAATGAGTCAGCTCTCGATAGTAGCCAATCGGACAGTCTTTGATGCAGGTTAAATTTCCCATGAAAGCATATTCTGTGGAATTGCAGGTCATCACACATCTTCTGCTTACAGGGTCAGCAAAGGTCAGTGGATCTCCAGGACAAATCTTCTGACAGGTCCTGGTCAAGTTGTCAGCAAAGAATGGACTAGGGCAGCCAGAATAGCACACCTTGTCCAACTCATACTCACCATATTCACACATATCCTTGCATTCAAAGGTATTATTGCTGGCTGTGGTACCATTGGGACATATCTCAACACATGTTTTGCTTGTATCGTCTGCGTAGAGGGGGTCACAGGCCAAGACGCATAGCCAGTTAGATTGATTTCCATAGTGGTAGTCAGGACATGTTGACACACAACTCATGGTGAGGGTGTCTCTATGAAGGCCATCAGGACAAAGGCTTATGCACATTCTGGTTGTCCCGTTGATCCACATGTACTCTCCTGTTGGACAGTACTGAGTACAGTAGTAGTTTATGGTCGAGTTTACACCAAAATATGGAGACGGACACTCTGCCACACACAAATTGGTCTAGTTATATGCAAAAAAACCACTTGAGCAAGTGGGTCCACATGTATTGGTTTCGGTTGTGAGGTAGTACATGGGATCTTTGGTACACTGAAGTACGCATCTGCCACTGACTGGATCAGCAATGGTGGTCCCTGAGCAATTCAAAGCAGGCAGGCAAATTCTCCGAGAGACATCAGCATAAGTCCCACTTGTGCATCTAAGCACACAGCTGACAGTGTTGTTATCAGCATAATAATCAGGATAGGCTGGGCACTTGTCAACACAAAGCCAGCTGGTATTATCGTTGTGATTATAGACATATGTTTGGTTAGGGCACTGACTGTAGCATCTGTTTTTATAGCCGTAGTAGCCAAAAGGACAATACAGTAGACAGCTGTTGTTCCCGTCGTAGGCGTAATGTTGGTTGTTACACCAGGATGAACAATTCCAAGTCACATTGTTGGCGTAAAATCCATTATTACATGCGTAAACGCATTGACCTGTTGAATTGTCTCTATATTGTTGACGGGGACATACTGAGAGGCATTTAAATGTTATCCTGTCACCGTATAGACCCTTAGCCATCATGGGGCAAGATAACACACAAGAGCGAGAACTATCCTATGCGAAATAGTAAGTCGCTCCAACCATCGGACAGGTCTTCACGCATTCTCTTATGGAAGTATCACTGGGGTGTTTAAAGGCATAGTAGCCATAGGGGCATACCTGCACACAAGTCCAGGTGGTGTTGTCCTCATAGAGATCGACCGACAGCCCGTTCGTGAAGACTTTAGGCGGACAGGTGTCCAGACATCCTCTGAATGTGTTGTTGGTGTATTGATAAGTGTTGTTGGCGCATTTCAGCACGCACACGCCAGATTGAAGATCAGCCAGGTAAGCAGGTGTGGAGGGGCACATGGATAGACACATCCGCTTTATGCTGTTGGCATATCCAAAGTAGTTGTTGGTGCAGTTGTACTAACAGAAGCCAGAAGCAGGATCAGCATAAGTGTCAGGGATAGAGGGACAGACGGACACACATCTGCGGGTGGAATTATCCATGAATCTGCTCCCAGATGATGAGCAGTCTGGTTTACACTGCTGAGTCACGTCATCAGCATAGAGAGGGTAGGTACAAACGGCTACACACTTTCCAACAACAGGATCACCATAGAGATCCAGTAGCTCGGAGCACATTCCTACACATGTATTGGTAAGGTCATCCCCAAAAGTGCCAGAGGTGCAGTTGAGCCCGTCAACACAGAGATTGTTAGCTGGGTCGCCATAGGTGTCATTGGGGCACAGCAGGACACAAGTGCGTGTCAAGTTATCACCATAATAGAAGCGGGGAAAACGAGGGCAAACGTCAACACACTGCGAAGTGAGAGGATTGCCGTAACCACTGGGACATCTCTAGTAACAGCGCCAGTCTCCTTGATAACCATAGAGACCCTGAGCTGAGTCACAAGTAGCAACGCAAGTGCGGGTTAATGGATCAGCAAAATAGCCAGTAAGTGAGCAGGCCATCACGCATGTCAAGTTGTCATCATTGATGTCCTACCCAAATAAATCAGGATTTTATGGGCACATATCCACACATAAATTGGTCGAAGGATCGGCATACTGTCCATTTTGGATGGGACAGGCAGTGACACAGAGCAGTGTATAGTTGTCTCCGAAGTACCCTTCAGGGCATGTCCACACACAAGTGTTATTTGTTTCATAACCAAAGGTTGAGTTTGTGCATGCCAACTAGCAATCCATAGTAGAGTTGTCTGCAAAGTAGCCTTCAGGACATGAAGAAACACAGCTTAGAGTAGGAGTATAGAAGTACTTGATATCTGTTGTATTTTGGGTGCAAGTGGCCACACATAACCTGATTGAGCTATCAGCGAAAAAACCAGTAGGACAGGTCAGCACACAGCGGTTGTCGATAGGGTTTCCCAAGGTGCCTATAGGACATTGGGTGACGCAGGTTCGAGTATTGTTGTCACCGAAGTAGCGAGGGTTTTAAGGGCATTTCTGAACACAAACGTTTGTAGATGGATCTTTGAAGTAAATATAAGAAGGAGCATTCCAAGGACAGGCATCCTCACAGTATCTGTTGATGGGATTGGCCCAAGTTGAACATCTCACCACACACATTCCAGAGGCAACATCCACATAGAAGCCAGTTGGACAACTAGTTGCTACCACGCAAGTCTGAGTGATGGGATCACCAAAGGTCTAGGAGCTACAGTCGATGCTCCGCACACATGAACGAGTGTTGTTATCAGCATAGTAATCTGTAGGACAAATGCTGACACAGAGTTGACTCACGGGGTCTGCAAACGTAGAGTAAGCGATCGGACATGTTTTGACACATTGACGGGTCGAGTAATCACCATAACTTGATGAAGGGCATCTGGTTATGCACTGCTGAGTGATGTTATCCGAAAACTAACCTTCGATGCACATAAGGAGGCAAGTTCTAGTTGTGTTACTTCCGTAATAAAGCGGTGTAGTTGGGCAATTTGCAACACATAGTTGGGTGGTAGTGTCGGCAAAAGATCCTAAAGGACAATGAAGGACACATTTTCTTGTACTGTTGTCACCAAAGGTACCTTTGATTTGAGGGCAATTCGACACGCAAAGTCCGGTGCTATCATCGCCATAGTATGGTAGAGGGGTGCTAGGGCAACTGGCGGCAGTTACACAGGTGCGGTTTGAGGCCAAAGCATAGCTGTTTGGATAGCATTGCTGAACACAACCTCTAAAGGAACCCTGTACTTGATAGTAAGTATCTATGGGGCATTAATTAGAGCAGTAGACATAATTTTCGATGGCCCAAGTCGGTGCAGGGCAGTACTGCACGCAGGTTTGAGTGTTATTGTCAGCATGGTAGCTTGGGTTCATAGAGCAGTTTTGGACACATCGCCTGTAGAAAATGTCCTTGAATGTCATGATAGGCGAAGAAGGACATACTGCATATAAATTCATTTGTACTTGAAACGCAAGTTTTAGTAGAATCGTCAGCATAAAGGGAAACCGATGAGCAGCCTGAATATATTTTGACGATACTGGTGAGACAAGTGCTAGTTGCGGTCACGAGGTAGGTAACAAGAGTGTTGTTCCAGGGGCACTGGGCAAAGCAACCAGCTCCATATGAGTAAGGAGTAGGGGCAGAGCAGGCTGCACTAACTCCCACCGAGCAGGCTAGTAGCAGAAGCAGAATACAACCGAGACGATCACTCATGATGTATAAAATATTATTTCATTAGTTCTTTTTTAAGATAGATGACCAATCATAAGGATAAGCAATAGGAATAAAAACGAGGGTAGTATCAAAAATCAACATCAATCTTGAACTATTTGTCTTCTTTGGTATTCATCACTCCAGCTTTCTGATACTCGCCCACCCTTCTCTCGAAGAAATTGGTTTTTCCTTGTAGTGAAATCATCTACATCCAGTCAAATGGGTTCTTGCTGCCCCATAATTTGTCTACACCCAAAGCTCTCAGCAGCCGATCAGCCACACATTCAATATATTGGGTCATCAACTTGGAATTTATTCCAATTAGGTCAGAAGGCAAACTTTCGGATATAAACTTCTTCTCGATCTCAACTGCCTCTCTTATGATCTCATGAATAATTTATGGGCGAAGTTTGTTCTTGAGGATTGAATAGAGGTGGCATGCGAAGTCTGTATGTAAACCTTCGTCTCGGGAAATTAGTTCGTTAGAAAAAGTAAGTCCAGGCATCAGGGAGCGCTTTTTCAGCCAAAATATGGCACAAAAGGACCCTGAGAAGAAAATTCCTTAAACTGCGGCAAAGGCCACTAATCTCTCCTGGAAAGAACGTTTGCTATCCATCCACCTAAGGGCCCACTGTGCCTTTTCCCGAATGACCTCGATGTTTGTAATGGCTGAGAACAGGTATTTTTTCTCCTAGGGGTCCTTGATGTAGGTGTCGATCAGCAGAGAGTATGTTTCTGAATGCACGTTCTCCATGGCAATCTGGAAACCGTAGAAGCAGCGTGCTTCAGGGATCTGCACTTAGCTGCAGAACTGTTGGGTGAGGTTTTCGAGGACGATGCCATCTGATGCTGCAAAGAAGGCCAGGACGTATTTGATGAAGTGCTGTTCCTGTTTGTTGAGTTTAGACCAGTCAGTGAGATCTTGGTAGAGATCGACTTCATCGACTGTCCAGAAGGAGGCAAGATGCTTCTTGTACATATCGTAGATGGAGGGGTATTTGATGGGGAATAGGACAAAGCGATGGGGGTTTTCGATGAGGACGGGTTCAGGTTGTTCCTAGGCGGTGAAGGGGTTAGACATTAGTAGTAAATTTTAACAATGGTCCACTATAACCGATTAGTACTATAAAGAAGCGCTCTTTCTCAGGTATTATCCAAATTAATAAACATCTCATGTGCTTTTTGTTATTTAGGCAACCGATGTTATGTGAAACCGATTAGTTCTATGTCCAAGATTGTATGCTAATATATACTGTTGTTGGAGTAGATTAAATGGGTTGTATAAATCCCACTCCTCCCATCTTGCGAAAAACATAAAGTATCCTACCACGACCTGACCCTAAGGAACCCAACTCCCCAGACAACTCTTTATCTCAAGATATCAAAAATCCAAGGAAACATAGTTATATGGAGGAGGCAACGGCAAAGTAGCATAACAATCATACTGCTCCCATAAGCAAAACTGAACCTTTCCATGACTACCTGAAGATGTCAATCACCAAGCGTTAAATCAAGGACCTGGAAAACCAGATCCAAAAAGATGTCAAGCCCAAAAACATACAGGATATGTTGGACTAAGCCGGCTTGCGTGAGGTTCATACTCCTCAAGTCAGAGAATTCGACTATCACTCCCTATTGAGTTGACCCTTGGCGTATCTCAACCGGCTGCAAATAGAAGCTCTGATTGTCTACATGAATATATCAGCAACTGTGAAATATTAAAGCTGTGATTTGAGGATAGAATATTCTAGAGTCTAGGACATCATATAAATTATGATATTTGGTTGAGAATAAGTAATATTTTTAAATGAACCGAGGCAGAAACAGCAACAGAAATAATGGACAGATGGACCTATACGGCAACAGTAGGGATCCATTTCAATAAATGCATCAGATCATGCACTCTTTTGGAGGCATGGGAGGTTTCGGTGGTGGCTTCGGCAGCGATTTATTTGGAAGAGATAACTTCATGAGCGATCCATTTGAAGACATGATGGAATTTTCCAAAGCACACAAAAATCTTCATAGTTCTAACAACGGAGGCTCCTATGTTTGTCAGACCTATGTCAGTTCGTCGACTCGAGACAAAGATGGAAAAATCAAACAAGAATCATATTTTGAGAATTCAGCAGGACAGAACAAGAATG
>Ga0100402_1007598_pt1 | contig 10428 bp, 13 predicted proteins | sample CryGeyme20150102_FD_80419 | JGI IMG/M metagenome (GOLD analysis project Ga0100402, IMG submission 80419) | Groundwater microbial communities from Crystal Geyser aquifers in Utah, USA - Crystal Geyser metaG 2015-0102 | ecosystem: Environmental > Aquatic > Deep subsurface > Groundwater | place...
AGTGAAGCAGGAAGCCAAACATGGTCCTGCTGTATAGGTGAAGCCCGTTTTGATTCCAATGTACTCCTAAGGGTGCTTTCTGACCAGCTCGTGAGTGTTATGCCACTAGACAACTATTCCTTTGCTGCTGAAGGTATCAACAGCCAGTCTGTTTTTTCTGCTTGGACTATTGTTTTCTTTGATGTACCCTTTGTAGTGGGATGAACTGACAACACTTCTGAAGGTCTCGTTCTGCATGCAGTACTCGCAAAGAAGGGCGATATCGTAGGAACATGATTTATTGTCTGGGTTAGTCAAGCCATGAGAATTTGTGTAGCTAGTTCTCTTCATTTTCAGTTATCTGGCCTTAGCATTCATTTCAATAAGAAATCTTTTATATTCCCTTTCCTTTTTCTCCCGAGGTGAGTCGTACTAGGCTGGAAAGACTCTAAAGACCTCTCCTTTTCTAGGTGAATGTTTGGCTGTGGTCTCGCTCTGATCAGAAAGAAGCAACTTTTGTCCTGCCCAAGTGGCAAGTGCCAAACTGGCGTCATTACCACTGGGAAGCATGAGTCCATAAAGCAATTGCTCAATGGTGTATATTTATCCAATCTGTATTTTGGCTGAAGTTCCCCCGATGCTGCTCTCGAACTCACTAATAGTCACCTCCTATGCATATTTATCAATGCTGAAGCGTTTACATAGTTCGATGACCAGGATGGCAGTCATTATTTTGGTCAAAGAAGCAATTTCCAGTCGGCTTTTGCAGTGGTCTGATATGATGACCTTGGAAGAATGAGTTGAGGAAGACTGACACCTGTAAAGGATGTAAGATTTGGCCGTTATATTCCTGGGAGGGTTAGTAGGATGGCTTGAGAGAGAAAACACCTTTCTTTACATCATCTGTTTGTGCAGATCGTTCGAATGATTAGTGTCTTTGATGAAGACTGACTTGCTTCGATGTCTGTGGCTGTTCTTACCCATAAAATTGTTCTCTGTCTTGTGAGCTTTCCTTTTACTGTCCTTAGTCTGATTTCTATCTCTTTTGCTAGCCCTTACAGTTGTAAAGTAATTGCATATTCCAGCTTGGTTTTAAGCGGTATGGAGTTTGCCAAAAGTATATTATTCCTGTGTCCATGTTTGGTTTGTAAGTGGTTAATACTTTTATTTGTAAACACTACTTTTCAGTTTTATCTCCCTTATCAGCAAAACAGGTCTCACCTCCGCTCTATCAGACTCCCCTGCGGCTGTTCCTGCTACATTCTATAAAGGCATGGTCTTAGTCCTGATTCTATTAGGCCTCACACTCTCCTCTTACTTATAACAGTCAGTAGGCATTTTACTAGAGATACCTACATTTGGCCTGAAGGGAACCTACTTGAGTCTGCTGGCTAATGGAAAGTATATCTTTTTGCCAATTTGATTTATTTGGGGTGATAGTTCCAGTGATTGTTGAGAGTTGGATGTACCTTATCGTGGTGGGTCGGATGAATGAATTTGCTTTGCTTTGAAGAGGAGAAGAGGAGACTCAGGGTTTATCAGTCTTGTATCTGAGTGTTCTGTTACGCTCAAGAGTTTGTGAATGAAAGTAGGCTTCTTCATAGCCCACTGCTAATGAAATAAATATAAAATAACAATGAGCTCCACCCTCCGCAGCAGGCACCAACAGCCCACTCTATCTACTAAATAATGCCGATCAATCATCGAAAGAAGCGTCTTTGCAGAAGAACAACTAAAAGACCACGAGCAGCAGTACTGGTTGTAGCGATTTTCCCAGTTTATTGAGGAAGACCACAAAAAGTAGAGGGTGATCAAGCAAAAGCTTATCAATCAGTTTTTCAGTACACATAAGAAGAAAGGGTCAAAAGATGCATTTCGGAAGCAATTAAAGTTCAACAGAAAGGCAGATACTCCTGTAAAAATCGAGGTGGAGTCGAGGATAAGAGATTCCCTCTCTCTGGTCTTCAAACAGAGAGATCGCACTCCCAAAACACCCATATTTAGCAAAAGATACGATAATATGATGAGTTTGACCATATCTGAGTACCGCCCTCTGACTTCTCCTTTCACCGCCAGATCAGAGAAGCAAACAAAAAGTAGAGATTTTTATAGCTCGCAGATTGACTCCATAATAGAGCAATCAAACAAGATAAAGAAGTACAAAAGCGTTTCTACTCCGAAGGTAATGTATCCTCGAAGCAGGGAGAAGGAGCTGGTGAGGGATAAAAGGGAGAAGTACAGGATCATGGACAAGGTTATCCAGAACGATATAGAAGACTACATCAGGAGCTACAGTATAGATTTAAGGGAGATCAATCCTGAGGAGGAAAAGCAACGATACGAGGAACGAAAGAGATAGGAGCTTACTAACTTGTAGAAGTATAATATGAGTTTCATCAAGTTCATGAAGCAGAAGACCAACAGTAACATTGAGAGAGCAGTATACCACTAGAAGATAAGGCAGAAGAACAGCTACGTCTAGAAATTCCAGAAGCAGCTGCTAGACTAGTCCAAGCTGTCAGATGAGAACAGGAGCAGACTGGAGAGGGTTTTATAGAATATCGGGCAGGAATACAAAGGGCACTCGAAGACCAGGGCCTCCTCTTCACATATGAGTAGATGATAGACCTTACTACTGTTAGTAATACCTTTTTTCTACCTGTTTGAAATGCAATATTTTATCAAATGCGGTCAATATATAAGACAATCTTTGTCCTTGGCATTCTTCTGGTTTCTCTAGTTTATCTTGTTGTTTGTGGAGGAGTTCTGGTGTTTGTAGGCCTCTTGCCTTCGGGTGGAATAATCACCTGCCCGCTTGGGATCCACAATAGATACTGACCCCTTGTTTGGTGAAGATTTTCCCTGAGCCGCAGGCTTGTTGGCAGACTCCTTGTCCACTGAAAATATAGCCTGCTTTTTCTTCATGTCTTCTCGTTTGGCCTTCTCGACATCGGGATCAACTTCACTTTTTTTAAGTGGAGACTGTGTCTTTTTTTCCTAGGGTATGATCTCACATCCATAGACTTTGAAGACAATCTGTGATAGAATGTTGGTTACCTTTGCAGTGGTGAGATAGGCAAGTACTTTTTCAGAGACCTTTTATAATTTGTGAACTTTGCTGTAGTTAAAGATAGGCATGTTTGTTTGTTCAGGAATCTACATAAAAGAAGGCCTACCACGCTCGTCTTGAAAATTTACTTCTCCTCCTAGTTCACCCTAACTGCATACTCCACGTATATTTATTTGTAGTTTATTGGAATTTTGGCGTCCTTCACCACTATTGAAAAGTAAAGAGGCTTGTCCAGCAGTTCCTCGGGCTAAAACTCCACCTACTCCTCGTCCATCTCCTCGCATAAATTTCGGGTTCCTGTTTAGTCAGTGGGAATCAGGTTGACAGTCAGCTCTCCACAGTGCTCGTCCTCCCCGATGATTGGCAGAGTAGCAGGGTTATCGAACATATATGCTAGGGCCTTCGTGGTGAGGAAACCTCTCCCGATGAGGGTGGGCACCTGAGGATCCCAGAAGGGGTCATTGGTCTGGTCAAGAATGGGAATGTTTCCTGTTTAAAAGTACTGTTCGGACATGTCCTTAATAATATAATACCTGTTGGAGAGAGTATCAACGTCCCACCAGTAGCTGTAGCCGACCTATCTGTTGACAACCTTGATCGCAATTGTTCTCTTCTTCATCTATAGGTCTTCCTCATCATATTCGTCGTCTGCTAACATCATCTTCACGCTCATCGACACGTTTTTCTTGAACTACTTGGCTATCAAGTTAAGCTAAATGCATTTCGGAAGGGTCTTCAGCAGTTTCCTCTAAAAGTAGTACTTTTCCTTGGTTTTCTCCTTCTGCTGAGTCTCACTATCCTTCATCTTCCTCTTTTTGCTCTCAATCTCCTTCTGCTTCTCGTCTATCATCTTTTGCTAGTCCCTGATTCTCTTTTCCAGCTCTGCCTTCTACGACTCCTTCTGCTCCTCCACCTGCTTCCTCAGCTCCTAGCTTTCCTTCAGAGTTCTCTGCAGCTCCTCCAGTTCCGACTCCTTCTGCCTCAAAATTGCTTCTGTTTCTTCCTTAATTTTTCTTTCCTTTTACTCGTTTATCTATCTTTCAATGATCTCCTTTTTTAGATACAGCTAGTTTTGAGCAAACTACCAGTCGATTTTGTTTTAGTCAACATCTTATCGGGGTTTATGATCGGGAATGACGACCAGGAACATATTATTGGTGCCAAAACTGATTCTGTCGAGATTGAAGATTTCTTCTTCCTTGCTTATCATGTCTCCGTTCAGGTAACAACCTGACTCCTCTCCCTCGAATATTGGCTCAAGGAAAAACTATCCTTCTTTATTTTTTATCATCGCATGGAGCTTCCGTATACCCATACCTCCAATTTCTATATCGTTCTTATCCTCCACTCCTCTCTTTCCTATCTTGGTCTCATTCTCTTCAATAGCGTAGTTAACCTTTCTGCTGAGCTGAGGGTCCTGATTTAGGTTGGCGATGTGAGGTTTCGAAAAATCGACTCTGCTGGCAATCTCAACAGGCTCCTCATTCTTCTTTCTTTCAGTTTTGGAAAGTTCATAGTCCTGCTACTTTTCTGAAATAAATTTAAGCTGAGCTTGAGCTTCCATTTTGGCCTCAATCTCCTCAGGAGTCAAGGATAGCTTTTGGAACATTTATTACATTCTTTGCAGCTTCTCTCTCAGCGATTCTCTTTCTTCAGTGAGGGTCCTGATGAGTTTATCGGTTTAGCTCTCATTGACAACAGCCTTGTTCTGAATTTTTTTGGCCTGGTCAGCATACCTCAGAGTTGAAAGGGTTTCCTCGTAGTTGTCGGTGGCTGGAGATATGGCACAGATCATTAGAGTTTTGGAGTTGCCTCCAAGAGCATTCTGAAGGATTCTAGTCAGACATGAGTCTCTATAGGGAACAACAACGCCTTTGGTTTTTCCCATGGCTTTATCAGCCAGAGTACTGATGACAAGACCAAGTACTGACAAGCTTTTGTTGATGCCTGCAGCCTATTTGAGCCTGTCTCCTGTGGCTCCTGTCTTTCCAACTTTTTAGCTTCCTGCCAGATCGACCAGATGGATGACAGACAGTTTTTATCTTTTTTTATTGTCGACGACTTCCGTCTGTTTGAACTCGATGGATATGATGGTGTGGGCTCTGCTTGAGCTGGCATTCATTTCTGTGGCTGCAATGGACCTATTTCTGGAACCCTCCTCCATTAACTTTTCAATAGATGAGTAGGTATCCACAAAATGTTTGGACATTCCTTCGACGTATATTCCGAGGGTCTTATGCTCCCTGATTTTGTGTCCCTCTTTTGGCCTCTTGGCGATTGGAATCAGCAAGTCTTGCACTTTTTCGTTATAGATCTCCATCATAGAGACGTGGACCTCGTAGTCCTTGTTGGGGTTGGGGTTCTTGGCTATTCTGGTAAAAATCTCTTCGCAGGAAATGGGGACGATACCCTGAGTCAAATATAATTTACTTTGTTGGCCCCGTAGCCCACCATCGAGTAGGACTTGCCTGATCCCGTTTGTCCGTATGCGAACAGGCAACAGTGGTATCCTTCCCAAGCATTTTGCAATATTTACAAGCCAACTTGTTAGAAGACTTGCTGCTGGTCAGCGTACTTGTCAGTTTATCCTCTGAGTGAGGGAATGAATACTTGAAATACCCGTTTTACTAGACGATGAACTGGTCGTGGGACCAGAAGGAGTAGTCGAAGGTGAAGTCTCGATGCTTGTTTTCGGGGTCGTCTGCATCGAAGAGCCGAGTCATGTTGCCTACCATGTCCACGCAGAGTCTGCAGTTGAGGGAGGTTTCTCTCTGGTTGAAGGGACGCACTCTCACTCCTACCTTAACACTCATTAAAAAACAATAATAAAGCATCAGATTTGATAGTTCATCAGTATTCCATATCACTACCTCAGTACAGCTCATTCTCCTCCCTTGCTTTCGGCTGGCAGATTCCTCTCAGTTCATCCCCAATGCGGTTGTTTTTACTTTGTCTATATATGTAACTGCATACATGTGCTGAATTTTGGAAGCGATTGAGGCAGTAGTTTGGCTGTCGATGGGAGTGGCTCTGAACTATGAGTGGAGAATGGTAAGCTGGTTCCTTTACTGGTCTATTTTTATGGCGATAGTGCCCTCAATGCTCATCTTCATCAGCATTCCCAACAACTCCTCCTCTGAACTACAGGTCTTTTGCTCAAGCATCAACATTGATATTGTCTGATTAGATCTATTTCTACATTTTTCCCCCTAAATTATGACAAAAGAGTCAGCTTCTTCAGTGTTGTTAGCTGTCTGGAAGTTAACTGCTGGTGCTCCTTCTGGTATTGCTAGTACTGCTCGCAGCTTCCAGAACTGAACAGTGTGAGCATTTATCGATAGCGAGGGGAAATTGTTTTGATCTAGCTGTGGTCGAGTGTACGTTGGGATGCGAGAGGAGGGAGTGAAAGCAGTGATTTTAGCCTTCGGAGGTAGAATCTGCAATGAATGATTAGAGGGAGTGTCCAGTGAGGTCTTTACTTTAGGAGAGGAGGTTTCTGGCGCTCATGAGTAAACTTTATATATCTTTACAAGAATCAATTCAGTTTATGACCTTATATTGTTCTGAATCTTACTATCGAGGTAGGATGTCCTTTGGGATTTTTGGAGTTATGGCGCTTATATGCGAGATTGCTCAGAATATAATAGTAGACCTATAAGTAGGAAGAAAGTAGGATAAATAGATGAGAAATATGCTCGTATAATCAATTAAAAACATCAAAAGGGAAAAATAAATGAAAGACAAAGCAGAGAAGGAGAAGAACAGCAAAATAAACTCAAACGTCAACAGCTCCCCTAAGAGAAATGCACCGTCCAGCCAATTAGCACATAGGGAGGTCCACAACAGAGATAAGTCCATCATTACAGGTTTCACCTTCTGTTTCCCCCTCACCGACAGATAAATCAGTCCCAAACAAATTTAACTTCTGTCCCAAAGTATCACCATCTAAGGAGGATAAGTCATCGAGTTCAAAATGACACCCGTCAAGAGATAAATCGATTTTTTGCTGATCAACCCGAAACTCAATCCTGAGATTATCATCAGCAAGATTAATGGAATGGTCCACTTCAAAGAAATGTTGGACTATAACTTTGTAACTGACTGTCTCAAATAAGGAAGGCTTAAAAATTTCGAAAAGTACAGTCTGTATGTCAACGTCCAATAAATGTGGAGCCAAGAGCAGGAAAACAAGAACCATAAGAAGGTAAAAAGAGATTCAGAAGATACAGTCAAACTGTCAGGCTCTTCTGAGGCAGATGAAGATAAGCGACAGGGAAAGGCTGTAATGAAGGAGGAGGAGAAGCATCATCGGGGGTAGTAGGACAGCAAGGAGTAGATGGAGGACATCATGTTGTACAGAAAGAACATTGGAGACAATGATTTTTCAATGAACAAGTTCATAGCTGAGGAACTAACAAAGCTGATGAAGATTTACGCCACAGAGAGAGACATTGGCAGAAAGATAGCCTACATGAAGGCAGCAGCTGTCATCAGAAACCTCGACACGGAGATAGAATCGGAAAGAGACGTGGAAAATATCAAAGGAATTGGAAAAAAAATTTCAGATAAAATAAAAGAGCTTCTGGGCACTGGCAGAATATCCAAGTTGGAGAAACTACAAGGTTCTGAAAAGAATATGGTTCTGGGTGAGCTGACCAAAATATGGGGAGTCGGGCCCAGCAAAGCTAATGAACTCTACCAAGAAGGTATAAAATCAATAGATGAGCTGAGAAAGAGAACAGACTTGTTGACTAAAAATCAGAAGCTTGGCCTTAAGTATTTTTCGGAATTCTAGGAAAAGATCCCTCGTTAAAAGGTCACCAAAATGTTCAACTTCATCAAGACAGTTATGGCCCAGTTGGTCCCTTCCCTAGACATGTACAATTTTGAAGTGTGTGGGTCCTACCGCAGAGGAAAAGCAAACTGTGGAGACATGGACATCATCATTTCCAGAAAAGACGGCACCTACGAAAGGCATTTGCTGGTGGATCTAGTCAGGTAGCTGGAAAAGGCAGGCTTCTTAACTGACCACCTGACCACTCCCAAGGCATCAGATTCCCGATCTTCAGTATCCTACATGGGGATCTGTCAGTTCGAGGGGCCCACTCATCACAGGGTAGACATCAAGTACTACCCCAACTAGTAATTTGCCTACGCCATTCTTTACTTCACGGGAAGTGGCACTTTCAACAGAATGATGAGACTGCACTGCATGAAGTTGGGACTGAACCTATCCGATCATGGGGCAACTCCAAAGATGGAGAAAGGGGTGATCTGGTCGAAGCCCATTCCCACCTGTCTGACTGAGAAGGACATCTTTAAGTTTTTGGATATGGAGTACAAAACTCCTCAACAAAGAGATTTATGAACTTACGATTGATTTTCTCTGGCTTTTTTATTTAATCTTCGTTTAGCTGATGGCAGGTATTCCTAGTTGGGGCATGGAGTGGGGATAGGCAGGCAGTAAATGGAACATTATGAGACGCCGATTTATATAATATTTTGAAAGAACAGCCAGGGGCGATGCAGCACTACAAGTCAATCGAGACAATCGGCGAAGGTAGCTTCGGCAGTGTATATCTGGTCAAGGACAGCAAGGAGAGACCCTTTGCCCTCAAGCGCATTCATGTAAACCCTTTCGAGGGCGATCAAGCATTGAAGGAAATAGAAGTAATGAAGAAGTTCGTCCATCCAAACCTGATAAAGATATACGACTCCCACTTCGACGAGGAAAGCGAACAGCTGTAAATAATAATGGAATACTGTGAGGAAGGGGACCTTCTTAACTACTACAAAAAGAAAAATAAACAGCTGAGCGTTCAGGAAATTCTCAGAATATTCAAACAGATTGTCTAGGCTTTCATCGTTATGAGCGTCAAAGGGGTCTTCCATCGTGACCTCAAACCAGAAAATATTCTCATAGGGAAAGGCATGATAATCAAAGTTGCCGACTTCGGCTGTGCCCGATCAGTTAATTCCACAGAAATATCCAAAATAGACAACTTCTCTCTCGATAAGGGTACCCCTATCTACGCTTCTCCTTAGCAGCTCAAGAACGAGAGATATTCTTACAAGTGCGATGTGTGGTCAGCTGGCTGTCTTTTGTATTTCATATACAAGGGGTCCCACCCGTTCATGGATTCCCGTGCTCACAACACTCTTTCACTCATAAAGAAGATGACAGAGAACAAATCAATAGAGATTGACTAGTCATTTGATTTGACCATAGGGAAAATCATCTCCCTAGCACTTATCTACTAGGACAAGTAAAGAGCGACCTGGCGGGAGTTGTGGCTATCGAGACTGTTCGCGGAGAAAGTCGACGATATCAAGAGGTACATCTAGTACTTGAAAAATGTGACTATTATAGCCAACTGGATGGCTAAAGAATTCTGGAAAAGTAGGAAGGACTTTGCCATCACGCAGATGAAAGACTAAATTTTTGTCTACTTCATCATCAAGTTCCAGTACACCAACCTCAAAATGGCCCTCCACATCATCAACAAAGACCAGCAGTACCGCTACCTCTTCGACCCAGTCGCCCTCAACAAGTATGAGCCCAGTGAAGACCAGTTCAACTAAATCAAAAAGAGCTACAAAGAGCACGAAAAGTACTTCAGCAGCATCAAAAAGTCTTTGCAGTCGAAAGAGGCCTACAAGCAGATCTAGGAAAAAGAGCCAAAAAGGGGAAGCGCCTTTTCTGACCTGGACAACTCAATCAGAGCAGCCTATAAAATTTTACTTTAGATCCGGGAGGAGCTGGAGAAAGATGTTGGCAAAGAGACTAAGAAGGACTACAAGATATGGCTCGCTCTGGCAAGGTGGATTAACTTTGAGAAATGGTTTTCTTATGAGAAACAGCCAAGAGTTTAAAAATTGATCAGTTAAAGTGTGGGAGATGTGAAGGCCAAGCTAGCAGAGTAGTTAAATAGGTATGAGATGGGCGTTGTGGAGTGATCCTACCAAATTATAGCTTATCTAAATAATCCCATAATTTATCTTAATATTTTTCCAACTTATCTAATACTTCTCTAGCTTATACAGTACTCCTTTTATTCTCATAGTGCTACAGTATTGCATAAACATCAGTAGGCCTTCTTCCTCTGTTTCTCCACCACTATCTGGTCGTACCTGGTCAGCTTGTCGGAAATGAAGGTCAGCTATTGAACATATTCTCCTAGCTTTCTGTGGTAAAGGTCCTTCATCTTCTTGAAGTAGCCTTTCGCCTGGTTCATGCTCTCCGCATATAGCTCAGTATCCCTGTTGTTCATAAACCTTTCAATCTTAGCCAAAGCCTCTTCTTCGCTCTCGTAACTATCATCTTTCTCGTACTTGCTCAGTTTCCTCTTCAGGAGGGCGTTCTCCCTCTCCAGCTGCTC
>Ga0100402_1007599_pt1 | contig 10428 bp, 9 predicted proteins | sample CryGeyme20150102_FD_80419 | JGI IMG/M metagenome (GOLD analysis project Ga0100402, IMG submission 80419) | Groundwater microbial communities from Crystal Geyser aquifers in Utah, USA - Crystal Geyser metaG 2015-0102 | ecosystem: Environmental > Aquatic > Deep subsurface > Groundwater | place...
TCCCAACTTAAGATATGACTATACAAATTTTTAGTACCCTACTTCTAAAATAGTAAGCTAAATATTTATCAGTACCACACAAATAAAACTTTGATAGGCCACCCGCTGGCTAGAGTGGTTGGCAAAAAATAATAATAACAATACCGTACCAACCAAGTTTCGACACCTTCGTTGGCCGTCGTTGCTGATCGCACACATCATAAAAGTCAACAAAAACTTGGAGTAGAACAATACCACAAGACCGGGCCAACCCCAATAATAGTATTACAATCGAATCAAAACGATAGCAACAACAGCAAAAAAAATGGATTCAAATACAGAATCTAACGCCATGGATATTATGGATCCTGCAATTGCTGGGATTGATTTTCGACAAGCCTTGACTATTTTGGCTGATCGGTCTAGTTGCGAGGAACATGATCATGATAAAAAGGGTTGCCACACTCATCAGACGAAAGAGCTGCGATCGATGGGACAAACGATTGATTTATTGGAGAACAGTGTCCGAACTGCTACCACTAACAATAACAACAACGAAATTACTGGTAGTACTACTACTACTACTACTACTTGCGATGAAGCTACTCAAAAGAAACAACAACAAGAGGAGGCCCGTCAAAAACGAATGCAAGAAATGGATGCCAAACTGCAAACAATGACGGTAAAAGAATTATTACAGCTTGTTATGAAAACACAGCAACAACGAGTGGAAACCTATCAAATATACAACAAGTACGTATGTTTTGTGTTTTGTGTGTGCTGTTCTTGTTCTTCTAAATTCAACTTTCTCTGAAAGTTGCAGTGCGATGTTCACATGTGTTCCTTCCGTGTCCAATCTTCAATTTGTTCGCTGACAATAATATTCCATCATCACTCTTCTATTTCGGATGTATATGTATCAACGACAAAAGGAGTCTCACAACACTGTTACAAAGCGGGAATATGACAACCTATATTAGCACTTGTGCTCACACAACAGCGGCATTTGCTGTTTTAAGTGATACAATAATTCGCATTCGATCGACGCTTGCAAAAAATAATCATCACAATCGAAAGAATAATGATTCTTATTTTTTGGTGAAACTCCTTATCCAGCTCCAGCAACACGAAAAAGAAAAATTGAATTTAACGGCCGCTTTGCATTTAGAACGAATCCGAGAACGCAACGAAACTATAGCCATCGTGGGCAAAGAAGGAGCAGATCCTCGCATTCAAACGTTGCTCCGAGAGGGTGTCCAAGCTCTGACAGAAAAGGTAACCGCTGTCATTGAAGAGATTAATGAAACCATGGAAGAAATTCGATACGCGTTGCTGGAAGAAAACGACGAGCACGAAACAGAGGAGTGAAATATAGTATCACCTCGTAAAATATTCAGTAACAAATAAAATTATGTACTCGAGTAGTAGTCTGTCAAATATGAATTCATGAAGATATTTTCCGCTGTGTTACCCTCAATATCCGAAAATAGGAGAGAAAAATGTGTGATCATCTTTGGCTATTAGTGTCATTTTGAAAGGCCTGGATGAACAGCTGTTGTTGAATATAAGGTGGGAGAGAAGCGAGAAATGATGCTTCAATGGCGTTTGTATGTTGTTGTTGCTGATTAACACAAAACTGTTGGAGCAATGCGAGGTGTTTTTGCTGCTGCTGATTTTGCCGCTGTGTTTCCACGAGATATTGGAGCTCTTGAGCGAAAGGAGTGTTAGTGATATTAGGCAGAAAAACGGCGGACCCTGCTTCTCCTCCTCCTTGATTCAATGGAGTCGGTGTGGGTTGTGGCAACAAATGATTGGATTCACCTCCATCACCAAAACGGTTCAGAAGACGAGATTGCGCATGAAATCCAGGTTCAGGTTCGCTGTGCACTTGTGTCGTAGCTTGCTGCTGGTGCTGCTGCAGAAATGCTAAAAATTGGGCAGCATCTGCGGGGAAAGGAGCAGAATCAGGCCTTGGGGCAGCCTGTGAAGGTGGTAAAGCAGCTGGCTCATCCGACTGCTGACGACACAACATGGCTTCTCGTTCCTGGCGACCCTTGACGGCAAGATCGCGATGGTAGGCGTCCATCTCGCGTCGGTATCGTTCTGTATCAACTTGAGCTTCTTCCTTATATCGTTTCAAATCATCAGCTGACAATCCCTTCCACTTGGCGCCAATTGTCTTGGCTATATTCTCAAAGCCCATGGTCGTGTCAGCAACATTGTCCGACCTAGCTTGCTCCGTCAGCAACTCTGCTCGCGCCTCGCGAAAGAAGATGTTGTATGCTGAGAGTGGGCGGCGAGGATAATCTGTGGGGCGTTTGGCTTTCATTTGTCGTTTTTTGGACGGTCTCTTCTTCTATGCACGGCGGTGAAATCAAGTTGAGAAGTGACAAGTTGAGAAAAAGGCATGATGTTTATAAAGAAGAGTAAGCCGCATGATTTCAACTTAAAGAAACAAGCTAGCTAGTAGAGCAATACGAGTACGGCATTCACGACATAATATCAAACAGTGTAACATACTATCTATCGTTGCTTACCTGCTGTGCAACGGCAGCTGGTCCTGTTCCTGCCATCGTGGGTTTAGTGTAATTCTGTTGTCCGATACTACTACGAAATACCTGGTAAATGTTTTAAAGAAATAATAATGATAATGGTGTCTGTCTGTTTAACGGCGAAGATTCGCCAACCGGCATTTCGTAAGGTGACAACCAATTTTTACGGTACCAGGTAGTTCAGTCGGGTTTCGAAGCGCACGAGTTCCAAACTCCGGTACGAGATTCTTCCGTCTGAGAAAATACTGGTAATCAACTCGTTCCTGGTAATTCGATTGCCTGCGCAGTCTATTTTGATCTTGCTGCAGTACAGACTGTTACTACCAGTAGTCTGCTACCTGGTAGAGTACTAGTAGTATTTTCCCTTTTCTGGAGCATCCAGCATCATTCATATTTTCATGGTTGGAATTTATTGTGGGCAGCGCAGAGTTTTGTGTCCGATACTAATTTATTATTGGTACAATCAATAATGCAAAGAACCACTTTTCACAGTTTTTATTCATCAACACAAGTAACCTGTTCCATCCTCGGGACGCTTAGATGTTACCATTTAAATGGTCGTTGCTGACAATGTTCTTAGACCCTCTACCTACTACCAAGTAGCTGGAGTATTAGCTCTAGTGGTAGACACCTGCCTGAACCATCTTGACACAGCCCAACTCAGGCCCTAGTCTACTAGGTTACTAGTAGGCCTTCAGAATGTTATATTTGTTCAGTGTCGTAAGATCCGTCGCATATTTCTGACGCCTTTACACAAACAGATTCTTTTGCTGGACCCGCTTTGAAGAGCGCAACATACTGCCAATTCCATACGAAGTTGAACATCTCGACTCTGGAAATTCAATTCCTTGGTTTACCAGTAATACCATAAGCAGTAAAATCGGTGTTTAAGAGCATTATTTCGCAGCAATTGTTGCAATGACTTGTCGAAGGGCGGGGGAGGGATACTAGTAGCAGGAGTGGTACTACTAGTACTCGCACCGGCACTGGTTGTACTATATTTCATGGCATCTCCAAGCAAATCCCAATCAAGAACCAGAATTCCTAAAATCCTTCAGATCAAAAAAATAGTTTAGGATGATGAGTTAAGTCTTATCTTTAAGTGCCATGGAGAGAGTACGTCAAGTACCTGGAGTACCTGGCATGCTCGACTTAGTTCTGTACTTAATAAATGTTCTAAATTGCAACTGACATCACTTAAACAAAAATACACGCCTGACCAGCAATAGTAGTGAATTAGTACGCCCGTCAAGCCATTATCCCTAAGTTCTGTTCACAGTAGCATTGGGTTTGAATGTTAGTTAACCGAACTCGTTCAATTTTGTGCTGTACACTAATAACGACTGAAAGTTTGATTCACTGCACTTCCCATGTATGTTGTGTCCTTGCAACACCTTTCTCTCTTTTTGTCATAGTAATATCAAGGAGCAAGTGGTGAAGCACTGTTTTATCATCAGCACAATACAAGCATATACGTCCACCTACCATTCTATAGTAGAATCAGGAAAGACTCGCTCTTTATCTCCCATAGAGCAGAAAACAATTCTTCGCAAATTACTCTGCAGTGCCTTTTTGCATTCCAGCGCTAAAATTCAAATTTCAAAGCTGAAGTAGCAACGAATCTGACACTGCGTCATTTAATTCGAATCTTCAATCACTGATCACTTCCCCAACCATCATCATAACACAGCATATCATCATGCAGAAACCAACTCCAGCAGCAGCTAATAGCGCCGATGAGGATCCCACAGCCGATTCATCTACCAACCCCGGTGGCGGCGGCGCTACCACGGAGCACGAACCTCCCCAAATGCAGTCTGGTAACACCACCGCAACTACCAACATCTCCATCAATAGTAGTAGCAATAACAACGACAATGGTAGTATGCCACCCCAGCAGGTGTACGTGGATACCTCGAACCCCAACATGGCGCCCGGCAACATTCCCGGATTGGAGCATCAGTTTCATTCGTTGAGTTTTCAACCGGGCGGCGACGGCTTGATGGTCGACGGCGGCAGTGACAACCCCGAAGACATCGACGATCAGGGCGGTGACGGCGAAGACGATCCACTGAAGCTATTTGTTGGACAGGTAAGACTATGACACACAAACTGCAACAGCAACAGTGTTTTTGCTGTGACGTTGGCCCAAGATTCGCGCGGTGATTCGATACCAACTACCAGTACTGATGTACTGATTATTTCTTTACAGCTAAAGTAGCGGCTGCTTTTAGTTGTCTCACACTCTATACCTGCTTCACCGTCATGATATCATCAACACCCACACAGGTCCCCAAAGAAATGAACGAAGAAGATATATTTCCTTTCTTTGACTCCTATGGTCCCCTGAAGGATGTTGCGATCATTCGCGACAAGCACACGGGGTTGCATCGAGGATGTGCCTTTGTGACCTATTGGACGCGAACGGATGCCGAACGGGCGCGGGAGTCTCTGCACGACCAGTTCACCTTTCCTGGTGGTCGCCGACCGGCGCAAGTCAAACCGGCAGAACCATCCGGTGAGTTAAAGTGTCAAAGTACTCCTCGTTGACTTCTCGAAATGCCATCTTGGTGCACACTCTAACTCATCTGTCCTACTGGTACTTTTACATTTTTTTTCAGAGAACAAGCTATTCATTGGAATGCTGTCACGAAAGGCCGGAGACGCTGAAATCCAAGAAATCTTTGCCCCCTACGGAGAAATCAAGGAGATTTTCATGATCCGTAACCAGGATGGATCGAGCAAATGCGCGGCATTCTTGCGATACACCAAGCGCGAATCTGCCATGCAGGCCATTGAGGATCTCAACGGTGTTGTCATTATGGATGGATCTTCTCGTCCTTTAATTGTCAAGTTTGCGGATAACAAACACCAGAAGCAGCAACGGCATATGCGAAATCAGAGAAAGCACGAGCTCATGTCGATGGGAATGGGACCAGTAGCGTACGGTGGTTATCCTCACCAAGTACCGCCCCCCATGGGAATGCCTCACGGAGGTCCGCAGTATCCCATGCCTTCTCAGCAATACCCCCCTGCCTATGGAACCGGAAATCCCCCACCACCACATGGACCTCCTCATCCCTACATGTATGCTCCTCAGCAATATGGACAACTCCCACCTTATGCTTACCCCAACGTGCAACCAGATATGCGGCCGCCCAGCATGCGTCCCCGTGAAGGGCCTGCCGGTGCCAATCTTTTCGTGTACCATCTTCCGCATGACTTGACCGATGCTGATCTTGCTACCGCATTCAACCCATTTGGAAACGTCGTCAGCGCCAAGGTCTATGTGGACAAGTACACTGGCGAAAGCAAGGGTTTTGGTATGTGTTATCTTTCTCATGTTGTTTGAACGGTTTGATTTTACGTCCCCGATTTTAGCCTCTGACATATCTTTCTTCGCATGATTGCTTCATCCCTGCTTTAGGCTTTGTATCATACGATTCCGTTATGTCCGCCGAAGCTGCTATCGAACAAATGAATGGTTTCCAGATTGGAAATAAGCGCCTGAAGGTTCAACACAAACGTGTACATAGCCATGGTGGTGTTCAAAATGGCTTTCACCCACAGCAGCAAATGGGTTCGCCACTACCCCAAATGCAATTGCAAATGCAGATGGGTCTGCAAACAACGCAACAGCCTCCAACAGCTGTCCCACAATCAGCGCCCCAAGCGCTTCGAGTGATTCCCTAAAGAAGTTTAACTTTTTCCTACACTACCCACCAGGCGCTCTCTTTCTTGAAAGTCAGAGCCCGGTCCGCACTATGCCATCACTACGATCTGCCCTTTTTGGCAGAACCATTACACATATTTACTTTACATTCGTTATTCCTATCACTTGACTCCTTGTGAACTATCTTTTCTTCAACTTTCGTGGCTCTAACTGGTCAGCTACAATACTACAGTAGTTAGCTACCAGTGTTAGTGTTGCCTAAATTCAGGAAGCATGAATAGTGTGTCCAACTTGCAATCTGCAATTTTAGTTGAGTGGCAGTGGTTAGTCAGCTGCCATGAAACTGTTTGCTTGTTTGGTACTCCAAGTAGTCTACCATCAAAATTTTAATAGTCTTCGTCCAGTTCGTCTTCAAGTTCCTGCGCCTTTTCCTCGTCCGTCTTGTCGTCACTGCGCTTTCGACGATTTCCCCGACTGGCTTCCAATTGCTTCTTGTAGGCATCCGGAGGATATCGCATGGCCCGAACAGCATCATTGTGCGTCGTCAAGCAGTAGGCAATACGACGGTGGAAGGCTTCGGCCGGTTCCTTGGTGGCATAGACATCTACCAAATCATGACTTTGTACGTACGCTTCTTCATGATGAATAGTGGCATCGAGAACTCCATCACGAACAGCCTTGGCCACAACGAATTCTGCCGAAGTCGGACTTGGCAATCCCAATCGATCGGCGACATCTTGCAATGAGAGTCGACTGTAACTGACGTGCAGTTTTCGCAGTCCTGCTTTGACGACTTGCTGTGCCAATCGCGAAATGAGACTGTGAGTTCCGTCCGTTTGCAACCGAGCCGCATGTTCCGAAACAATCTTAGTGTATACCCCGAGATCTCCCTGTCGGACTGCTTGGGTAATGGCAAGGTAGGGTGCCAATTCCGTTCGCATTCCCTCATTGAAAAAGAAGTGACGTTCCGGAATTTCTCCCATCAAGAGTTGCACAACAATCAGTAGGCGTTGAGCTTCAATGCGGAATCCGAGTCCCGTATTGTTGGGAGCCTTTCGAAGACACTGGCTGAGATTGGAATAGGCCGAGGTGTATTCCAATCGCAGGGCCTGGATCCGTCCGGAGTGGTAGAGAAAGCGACACAATTGATTGTTGGAAGCAGCATCGGGAAAGGTGGAGTTGGCCAATAGTTTCTGGGCTTGTTCCACTGCAAATTGGTAGGTATAGCAATATATAATAACATTGTGAGAATAGATGAGCCATGCGAACTTTATGACTGTCATGATAGGGTATCTTCGGACGTCCAAGAAACAATCAAGCAATCAAGCAAATACGTAGATAAAGATATTTCTTCAACCTACCTTGCGAATTGTTTAGCAAATCTCGCAACATCAAATTCAACAAGGTTGCTTGACAATCGAAATCACGACGCAGACAGGCCATATTATGAGCTCGGGCCATATCTTGTCGCAGTGCGGCTGCTAGGCTTGGATCAACCTTTTCCAATTGTTCGGCAGCCAAGGACCTCATCCGAAACATCCGAGCCAAGAGTGGATACAGCGACGTGGCGGAAACTCCCGATGCGGCCGTAATCTTTTGAGCGCTGGTTTCGAGATGCGTCATGAGAATGGCAATGCCCTTCTGACTAAGATCGAAAGCTTCCGTGTTCTTGGAATCCTTCCAGAGCAAACGAATCATCAAACTCAACAACCAAGATTCTACTTCCCGATCGGCGGCACTCGTTAGATAACCCAATTTGATTGGTTTGGCACCATCCGTATCCACAGCATCAGCATCTCCTACACCGGAAGCTGCAGATGGTGTATCGACGTCCATGGTACTAACAACATTGGTGTTGTCAGCACCCAACAGCGTTCGTCCATGAGCACAATATCCTTTAGGATCTAACAAGATGGATGCTGCTGATGCAATACTGTCGAGAGTTGCATCACCGGCTGCACCGGAAGCTGTACCTAGCCATCGACGAACAACTTTGGCAGGATTGCTAAAGGTCAAACTAGAGATTCCACCACTAGCACTACCACTACCAGCACCACTAGCACTACTACCACCCAACATTCGTTCCAGACGACGAGCCGCTGCTTCTAAAGGAGGCAAAGGTGGTGCAGTCGGAGTTTCATCATCGTCATCCACTTTCGCGGCTTCGTCCTTGTGAGTCTTTTTATCGGAGGATTCTTCCGTTTTCATTTTGGCATCCGGCATTTTTACTTTTGTTATAATATTACTTTCGTAAATGCTAATGAGTAAAGATTATTATTATTTTGTTGTTGATTGACACAAGCTAGCAAGCAAGCTTACAGTACGCAGCTGTGAGTACAATAGTAGATAGCTTTGAGACGGATAAAACAGAGTTGATGGTTGTGACTAGACTAGACTACCAAACGCTACTCTATCATCTACTAGTAGACTACTACTACTACTGATGTACTAGTCTACTACTACTACTATTATTTATCTTGTTGTTTTTTATTCTCATGGTGATCGACGATCCACAAAGAAACCCAAAGATTAACGCGTACAAAAAATAACCCCAACATCACCACGACAATCTAATAATTAGTCGCATATTTGCTCTTCAAAATAATAAGGATCTTCCGATGCGATTTCCACAAAATCCCATCCATCCATCCATCAAAATAATCGTAATGAAAAAAAAAATCACCGTATTATTATCACCCCTCCCTCCACTCTTTTTTTAACTCACCACTTCCCACCAGTCAATAATTTTGATTTTGTAGAGTTTTCGAGTACATGGCAATCCAAATGTCTTTTTTACAAAAAAACACAAATAATAATAATATATCAAATAATCATTATTTTTTTCAGCTGACCAGAACGAAGGTCAACACTAAATGAATCAAAGAGTTTCTGGTTTATATCTATCATTGATTTGTATGCTAGCTCTTCCTTGCAGTTATAACAGTTTCACACCACCTCTATTCCTCAAGAAAAGTAGACCGACTAGACCTACTACTCGTACTACAGCTACTCCAATACGAACCTCCACTAATAATAATAATAATAACAGTAACAAAAGCAACAGCATCCAAAGAATGACCTCTCAAAATAACAATAACATGAACAACAACGATAATAACAGCGATAATAACAGCGATAATAAATCGTCGATTCCTGTTTTGGTCCATACGAGTCCATTCCTACCACAAACAACCGATAGTGAAGCTCCGAATCGTGCTCTTGTTATTCTCAACAGTCCCATTCGGACACCACCCAGTCCACTGTTTACAGAATTGTGGAATACGTCTGCCATTCGTGTTTGTGCGGATGGAGGTGCCAATCGATTGTACAAGGCGGATACTCAATTGATTCCGGACCTCATTTGTGGAGATTTGGACAGTGTCGTACCATTCGTACGAGACTACTATCATCAACAGCACAATGTTACTATTGAACGAGATGCCTGTCAAAACAGTAACGATCTGGACAAGGCCTTGACGGCACTGTTGAAGACGAAGGAAGTCTATACCAGAGTTATTGTTTATGGTGCCTTTGGTGGACGATTCGATCAAGAAATGGGATGCATCCAGGCACTGTACAAATGGTCTGCAAAATTTCAGTACCGTATGGTCCTTATGGACGATATTACTACGGCCTTTTTAATGCCACCTCACGTTCGAAATGAAATTCGACTTTCGTTTTACGGTACCAACATCCCCACAACCACTGCCATGACTACTACTACGACTGCGACTACGACTATTACTACTGCCAATGATAACGACAACAATTCATCCAATAATGATCATGATGATCATGTCGATCAAAATGGTTCTACTGCTACTACTACCAACAACAACAACACCAACAATTCTCAACATGAAAAACAACAAATAATAGTATTAGGTGAAGGACCGACCTGTGGCATTATTCCTGTGGGATGCAAGTGTGATAGCGTCCGAACGACGGGATTTAAATGGGATTTGGATGGCAGCATTCCACTGGAATTTGGTGGTCTCGTTAGTACATCCAATCATGTTTCCCAACAGGTTGCGACTGTCGAAGCATCGCATCCACTCATTTTTACAGCCGAAGTATCGTGTGGTATCAAGGATATCTTTTGAAGGAAGAGTGTGTGACCGACCAATCTCTTTTTTTTGGGGGGGGGGGGGAAAACGCCCACTTTCGGCCCCCCCCTTTTTTTTTCACGTTAATTTTCATAACTTATAAACAAAAGAGCAAAAA
>Ga0100402_1007602_pt1 | contig 10427 bp, 11 predicted proteins | sample CryGeyme20150102_FD_80419 | JGI IMG/M metagenome (GOLD analysis project Ga0100402, IMG submission 80419) | Groundwater microbial communities from Crystal Geyser aquifers in Utah, USA - Crystal Geyser metaG 2015-0102 | ecosystem: Environmental > Aquatic > Deep subsurface > Groundwater | place...
CAAGTATAACATTTAATAAGTTTATCAATGAAGTTGCTCCGAAAAATTGTTGAGAAGAGAAAACAGGATGAACCCATCAACAGAAGGACCTACGAGCGTTAACTGACCTAACTCAAAATGCCCTCGCACTACGTAGGATTCACCAATCGAATTTTGTCGCAAGAAAAGGGAGATGTATTGAACCTATTTATACCTGTCTATGTGATCCTGAAGATAAAAAGTCTACAGGAAGTGGATGTCAGCAAGCTTGTGGGTTCAGTGAGCGTTGTCATATTGGTCAACGTGCTGGTTGAAAACCTGCCAGAGCCAATCGTTCATCTACTTTCCAATAACATCGAACTGCAAATCAACCGTTCATAGTCATTGATTCTCAAGAAAAACAAAGACCAAGACATCCAGATGAGCAGGAGCAAAAAAATGCTTAAATTCATCATCAGACGTTCGCTCACTGCCTCCATCGTGGAGGACACCTTCTGGTCTCCCTTCTAAATCATCAGCCTCATCAGCAGCATTACCGTCAACTCCATCACCAAAAAAGGAGCTGAGATCAGAGACGACTATGAAGAGAGTTTAGAAGATAAAGGGAAATAGGGACAAATACTGGAGAAAATACTTCAAAATTTTGGTGCTTCGATCGGAAATTTAGCTGGTGGTGAAAAAAAGGGGGCTGGAGAGTTAAAGAAAATGTCCAAGAAACGAACGACAAATGTTCTTTTTGACGATACAAAAAAATATTCAATTAGCTTTAACTGTATGAGGAACGGATTAAAAACTCCCATAAGCTATGCCCTCGGGTGTGTATACGCTCTCTACGATCTTGCAGAGACCAAGTTATAAGTCTATCATACTCACCTTGATTCTTACAATGAAGTCATCAAAGACTACAAGGATAGGAAGGATAAAAATAAACAGCAAGGCCACAAGGGCAATCGACCAAGATAGCCTTTCAAAAGAGACAAAGCGAAACAGCTAGATGAGTAAAATAGAAGGAGAAAAGTCATAAGCCCGTCAAAATTGGATCTGATGGAAATTGGAGAAGAGATATTCAAGGAGGTAAAGAAAGACGAATAAGATGGGAACCCAAATAAATAAAAAATCAAGCCAAACTACAGTCAATATACTCATTTTGTCATTCCCTTGTACAAGTATCCTTCAAACTCTCTCTTCACTATTTTCATCCCCATTCTTCTCCTGGCACTTCTCAGCCTGGCACTGTTCTTTCAGGACAATGACCTTTCCAGCAGAATCGGGCACATTGCCACCATGGTCCTGGGCTACATTCAGCTGATCCCTGCGGTCAAGGGCGAGCTGCCTCCTTCATCCAAGATCACAGTAATAGAGATAGTAATATACATATCGACCCTCTGCTGTCTGTTTTCACTAGTGGAGAGCTTCCTCATCGACGATATTGACAACTATGAGTTTATATGGTACCAAAACACATTATTTTTGTTTTGTTTGTTTACTCACCTCAGCATTTTCATGTTTGTTCTAGGGTTAGTTATTTGCCACAAGTTCATCTGGTAACCATCTTACAACTTGGAATAATAAGCTCCAAAGACTGACCCTGAGAAAAACCCTGAATCATGGATCAACTTCTACTGTGATGAGTAATTCTACAAGGTCAATGAAAAAATATACAGGAAGAGAAAATTGATGGAGTCCACTCGATAGTCCAAAAGTTAAATCCATAGTGAACTCTAGATAGACGATAAAAAATCAGAACAGTTATGTATGATCAGAAAGTACAACCCCAACATCAAAATTGAAAAATCCCCAGTTCCATCTATTTCAGGGTCTCTCAAAACTGATAGAGTTCCTCAGGTTAGCAATGACCTGAAGGTAGAAACAGGTATCACTCGGGAAAGGAACAAGAGCTAGCATAAAGGAAATGTGACTTTCAAAGAAGAGGAGAAAAAACATTCTGAAATGAAGAGTCCTTCCCAAAAAAAGAGTCGTCTTAGATATCAGATGAGGCTGGAGGAGCTAGACTAGTAGATCGAAGAAGGAAGGCACATAAGTTTACCAGAGAAGAAAATAGATCATTGTATTCGTTCAAGGATAATTACTTCGAAGAGAAAGCACCTTTGATCCCTACTTAATAATCCAACTATAAATCTATGGAATATCAAACCATTTATTGTTGCTTTTCCTGCAATTACTGACCTAATCCTGAACTCTTCAAACTATCCAGTTGCCGATCGATCAACTTGAGGCAGTAGAGCCTGATGAACCACATGAGCAGCGCGAAAAAAGATAAAGAGTAGAAAAGCATGTTGGGACTGAACCAGTCCATGAGCCACCCCACGAACATGGTCAACAATCCTTCGGATACCACTCCTGCCATCACGATGTTGGCGGTTTGACCATCCTCCACGTTGAGGCCTTTCTCCAGTGGCAGAGTCATGATCAAAGGGTAAATCGAGGACATGCTCAGTCCGAAGAGAGCACCGCTTAAGTAGCAAGCCAGCTTTACGTGACCAGCATAGATAATAAGTAGGGACACAATTCCTGAGACAATGTTTGCCAAAATTAGAATTTGAAGCTTTTTACTACTTTTTCCAGGTGCATAGGCTAACAGTATTCTGAAGAATGTCATGAGGACCCAAAATACAATGGGGAAGACTGTGGCTCCTTTGTTATCAGTAACCCCTACTAGCACAGAATAGGATGAGATCCAACCTCCATAGGTACACTCTAGACCCAAATAGAGGAACATCAGCCCACACAGCCAGTATTCCAGTTTATTTGTTATTGTCTTTGCTTTTAAGGCTGGTGACGTGGCATCCTCAACTTCGAAGCCGTTGAGTTCTGGCGTCTTTATTTTGAAGTAAAAAGGGATAACAGCCATCACCATGATTCCGAATACCCCAAAGGCCTTTCCTTCAAAGATATAAATGAGGAAGGGGCCGATCAATCCTCCAATGCCAAAGAGTCCGTGGGTGAGAAGCATCCAAAACTCTATCTCTTCAGGGTTGTTGATTAAAAGCACGCAGACGTTGACCAGGATCTCCAAAAGAGTATATCCAATGCCCGTGAAGACCATCCACACACCTAGCCAGAATGATTACCGGACATAGGTGAAACAGCATGAGGATATTCCGATGATAAGGGAGCCCAAAATGAGTATGTTGTGGTAGCTCATTTTTGTTTTCTGGAGATACTTGGTGATCACACAACCTGCCACCATTGCGAAGGAGCGACAGCTGAAGAGGAAGGAGTAGTCAGTCTCGATGAGTCCAGTCTACGCACTGAGGTAGGGAATGAAGGGTCCTAGCCCGGAGATGCAGGCCCCGTAAGCAACAAAACTGAAGGCGTAGAGGAAGAAGTAGCTGAGATGTGAGTGCTTGGTGAAGTTGTTCAGCATAGTAGAATGATATTAACTTCATATAAGGCCAACTAGATATGATCATGAGCATCACTAAAGCCGAGGGCTGTAGCTTGGTTTATGATTCATAATTTCCACATACTTTCTAAACTCAAATTGGGTGTTTTATCCAACATTTAAAAATCTTCTTCTAGAAAAGCCCTGCCTATCTTTCACGAGCACAGGAGCCAGCTTGATCTTCCAAATTACAGGGTCACTCCACGAGTTAGCACTCTTCACATGAGTTTCCTTTCCATTTTAGTCAATAGTCATTTATTGGAGCTGAGGAAAGTTACATTTGAACATTGAGTGACAATCGATAAGAGGGTTTTCTGCAAAATCTAAATATTGACAGTCTAACTTATTTTTTAGAGCTGAGGAAAATATGCTTTGACGAGGCTTCGAGTCGATACAACATGGTTACAACCTTCATAAAAAGGTTCATACTCATTGATAACTATTTAAGGTAGGGGATTCGAAGTTTAGGCAATGTTTAGAGTGTTGCTATCCGATTGTTATCTTCGTCATATCCATTTTACTCAGATTGAGGTAGGTCAAATGGGGAAATACAATGCAGGTTATCTCTTTGATCAGCTGTGGATAACGGTTGTTCCCCTAGTTAATAATTGCTTACTCAGGACTAACTGTTTGGCAGTGATTTAGGATACTTCTGGTGCAAGTTAACTCCATCGATGTCTCTGGTAATCCCCCCAATCTACATCAGCTAAAGTATACCGATGGTTAGTTTGCCCTTGATGCCCTCTGCCAATCTTTCCTGAAGAGATGTTAGGGTTCGTTATTGTTTGAAAATGATTAACCCATGAGCTTCATATCTTGTAGTTTCGACCTCCATTATAACAAAGCAATAGTGGACTTATCGGAGGTGCTGATTATTGACTTTGAATTAACATTAAGAATAAATAATGGCTATCGGGTTGTTCGTTCTTTTGTTGATCATTCTGACAACTGCCCAGAACACCTATCGCTACACCTACACTGCTCTTCCGGTCAGCACACAAATGCGCCCATCGTATTCACTCGGGTATCTCTCCAGCAATGACAATATTTCCATCAGCGTGTAGGTACCATCCCCAACAGGAGTTTCTCCCTTCTATTTCAATATTCAAATCATGACAGCATCCAACCAGCCGATCGTTCCTCTCACTACATACTATGTAACTCCTCCAGCATCGGTACAATGGAGGGTGCCTGCCTCATCCAGCTATCGAGTGGAGGTCACCACCAACGAGTCCTTCATGTCGGTTGTGATGTTCTACCTGATCCTCAGCAAGAATGGAGTTCCATTTTCAAAGATAGTCGACGTACTGAGGTATGATGTATTCAAATACATCTACCTGAGTCAACCTAGCAACAAGTTGATAGTGACCACCAGCAAGGGAACAGCTTACGTTAGTCCTATGAACTCTAACAATCAATTTTTACTGAATGGAACGCTCCCAACTCAACCGACCTTTCCTTTAGGAGGAGCCGTTTATGAATACCGAGCACTGCCAGCTGGCTACTACGGCATAACCTTAATAACAACAGCCCTGACTGGGACAAACACTGTGACTTTCACCTCAGAAGGATACCCTTGCCCCTTCTTCCCAGGATTTATTGATATCAACTCAGTATTTGCAGGCTGTACTCAGGATACTATGCAAGGAAACAATATTCTACCCTGCATCAGACAAGACCCCGACTCAAAAGAGTGCTTAGCTTGCCTTGATGGGTATAGGTTAGTTGGAGGAAAGTGTCAGGTCAACAATTAGTGCGGAGAGAGGCAATTCATTCACTTTGGAGTGTGCTATGATGTCAGTCCATAATGCGATGCTTTTGAACCATTTACAGGAGCATGCTAGTCTTGCCTGAGAAGTACCTTTATTGTGGTCAACGGGCAATGTGTTCCCGCTGACAATTCTTCTCAGTCAGAATGTCCAGAAGGCAAACATTTTTATCAGACCTACTGCATTCCTGACAGTTGTGCAAAAGCATAAATCAACGATTTTTGTACAGAGTGTATCAGTCATTCTTTCCAGCTTAATGCCAATGGAACCTGCACTCCTGTCCAGTGTTCGCTTGGATTTTACTATTCAGTAGAGAAGAAGGGCTGTGAGTTGGTACCATACCAGTGCAGCAACTTCAGCATAGCCATCCAGTCCTGTCTCTCCTGCTTTAGTCCTTTTTTCCTCAACACGACTGACAAAACTTGTGTGCAACCTGCAGGGTCCAAAAATTGTCAAGTATGGAATTTCACCTCCAATAGATGTATCATGTGTGATGGTGGATATGTATGGGAACTCAACAACTGTGTGCTTAGTGGAGCAACCCAAGGCCCTTGTGCTTCAGGAAGTGTTTTGGTGGCAGACAGGTGCATAGTACTTCCTGCCCACTGCACCAGTCTCAATATATTTTATCTATGCGACAAGTGCTAATTGGGGTACACCTTCAACGTAGGCCAATGCAAAAAATGCAACGGTCCTGATCCATAATATCCTTGCACTTGTCCTGTCAATTACATTATGAACACCGTTGGAAATTGCATCCGGAAAAATGACTATTGTCTCTATGTGAATTAAGATAATGGACAATGTCTCAGTTGCCTATCTGGAGATTCCCCGGTCAATGGAATGTGCTGTGCTTCAGGGTTGAAAATAGAAGGAGGGGTATGCGTGACCCCAGGAGGGCAGATCAGACTATCTCCTGCAACCAACTTTGCGCTCTACTATAAAAATTGTGATTGGTACAGTCCAGCTGAAATGGTCTGCAAGAGATGTGTTGGAAACAAGGAGATGGATTACGACGATCATTGCCCATGATAAATTTTTGATTTTCAGACCCTTCCATGCGATAAGATAATATTATTAACCAATCAATACTGATTGATATACAAATTCATGATCAAAGGTCATGGAGCCCAGAACGTGCCACAAGCTCTTACATCTTTCTCAGAAAATCTAGATGGCCATTAACTAACTGGCTCACTTCCCAATTCTATATCTAATGACCGACTGCCGGATTTACTCCACTCAGGCCGATTGGCTTTCCTCCCATGGTGCATACTCTGTACATGTATTTGAGAACGTAGTCGTTGCTGCTTTGGAAGTTGAGCCAACTCACAGGCTGGTAACACTTCCTCAGAACCTTTTAGACTTCGCATTGATCGACAGCACCTCCCAAAGTCACGACCTTAAGCAACAAATGCAGTTTAGTTCTCTGAGCCAGTCTTTCGATGCAAGCTTTGACAACCTCGGCTCCCATCGAAAAGCCAATCAAAGTGACGTGCCTGTCAGAAAAATTATTCATTATCTTATCGGCTAGTTCTTTTCCAGCATGGCCTGCTCGAGTTCTGGAGTCTTCGAACATTCCTTTCTGCTGAGGCTTCTCACCTGTGAAACGGTTGTACCAGCTCATACCGTATTGTGCCAACCTAACAACTGGTGGCAATCGAATTCCAGGAATCATTGCTGCATAGCTGCCAGTGGTCAGGGCAAGATTTTTGATCAATTCCATTTTGGTGCTGCTTCTCCAAACAACCCCGTATAGCTAGCTTTGATAGAGTGAATGAATGGCCTCTGTCCATTCCAGGTCCTGATTCTTGTCCTCAGACAGGTAGCCGTTGATCAGAAAGACAACGTTTTTTGTTGGTTTGGAATAGTTTAATTTCTAAAAACGAATGTGCTCATTCTCCTAAAGAAAACTAAACTCAGGATTTGGAGTCTATCGGTTGTAATCATTTTAGCGGAAGTACTTGCTGCGATCTGATTCGGGGAAGGAAGCCGAGCGATAGGGCATCTCGCATTCCAGTCTGACCGCCTCACTTGAAGGATTTATGCTTGTAGCTTCATATAATTTCAAAGCTCCTCTCAAATAAGGACACTTCGGCAAAGTCCTCTCGACTGTTTAACATATTCTTGATAGATAGTGTTTCTTGAGAGGAAGGTAGTCCTCCTGCAATTGTTTATAGATAAGACCTGTAAATATAAGAAGGTTGTCCTTGGTGGGATCGGTACCTTCATCGAAGGAGTCAACCAGACCAATGAGGCTTTTTTCCCACTTAAGGAGGAATATTTTGTTGTTTTGGACTAATCGAGAAGCTCCTGTGATGAGGGTGTCCTATGCCTCCCATCTTATCAAGGGTTATCTGATAGCATACTTGAGTATTTTCTTCTCATCGGCAGTAAACTTCCCTCCAATCATTGTGGATAGTTGCTGATGGCTGCATGTAGATAATTTATCAACTAGCTTCACTTACTCGTCTGCCAGCTCTGGAAAGATTACCTCATTCCGGATTTTATTGAGCTTTTATTGGTTTTTGTCTATAGGTATCTATTGCTTGTTGTCGATCGATCTATCAGCAGAATATCTTGAAGTATATTTTGTAACCATTCCACTGAGGTTTCCCATAAGTGAGTAGCCAGAGTTTACCATTGTGCTCAAGTATGAAGAGCCTTTCTATTTTTCAGGAAGAATATCCTCTTTGTCTTTCTTTAGCTTCTCTTCCTCTTCCTCTTTCTTCTCCATTTGCTCAACCGCATCCAGCAGTTAATCAAATCTCGCCTATCTTTCCAATATTTTATTCTCCTATCTTTGCTGCTGACCCTCCTCTTCTTACTGATCCAGTGGATATATTTTATCAAGTTTTTTCCTTTAGTTTTTCAGATGCTAGCAAAAGCGACCCATTGCTTGCTCCATTTCTCTGACAAAAGGAAACTACCTAAGTTGGAAATGTTTGATCAGAAATTACAGAATATCCTAGAGCAAAAGTCGAACCTCTTCATGAAGGCACATCCACAGAGACCCTCTTTTGATTGGACGACCCTTCCATTGGAAATTTTTTGTTTTGAATTTCTTGGTCAGGAAGGCGCAAAACTATATTTTCAAGTAGCTTATGGTACGTTACGCTTCAAACCTATCGATAGTTTTGAGGATCATAAGAAATATTTATTCAGTAAGTTACCGGAAGAAGTGAATTATGGTATCTCTGTTGTGCATCATAAGTCTTTATCTGAGTGTTTCAGCTGTGGGGTCGACTTCTTTGAGGATAGATGTCACTTGAGATGTTAAGACAGCTGTTTCCAGCTAGGTTCGAATCAAGGGGAATGTGAATCTCTTTTTTATTTTATCTTCTTCCTCGAGAAGAACATTTTTCTGCTGTTAGTCCATAAAGTCCCAGAGTTCGTCAGTGTTCATAATAATTATAAGTAAATATCATTTGTTGTAATATGTTGTAATATTGATAAAATCAAAGCAAATCTAACTTCCTTTTATTTTGGTCCAACTGTGGTTTAAATATTACTGACTATGTCACTGTCATTTATTTACTTGAACAGTCCTTGATTTATACTGAATATTATCATTGCTTGGAGTATACTGAAGATGGACTTCTACCACGGTGAATTCGATAACATCCCCCAAAATGACTCAAAGTATTAAAATAACTTCGAAAGTACCACCAATGCTTGCTAAAGATATACCATCCTCTACCATACACTCAAGTACTTGATCTACGTCAACGATCAAATCAAGGCACACCCTGACCCTTCTCAACCTATGACCACCTAAGACCTTAAACAACTTCGCCCGTAAGACACAGCCATCTCTCTCGGCAAAGTCATCGGGGAAAAGTATGAGGAACTGATAAGATCAAAACCAGAAGGAGAAGCCCTTGGAGTGATGGACATTTACTGGGTCGTCTATCAAACATTCAAACCTGAAATCTTAGCAGCAATTATATTTTTCCATATAGATGGAGTTTTCAGACTTGTTTTTTCAGGACTGCTTCTTCACTTATTTGAGGCAGTCCAAGCTGACAACAGGAGTCTATCATACATATATGTTGGAATCCTCACAGTTGTATGGTACCTGTCGCAGCTCTTTAAGGAACTGGGTATCAATAGATCTTACCTTGCTGCTTCGAGGGCCAAGTCAGCTCTGGCGATTCTCCTATATGCCAAAATAAACAAGTTGACTTCCTTCGTTCTGAAAGGGCAAGATCAAGTAGCCAAAATAACAAACCTGATTTCAAATGACTTGATCGTAATTGAGCAAAGATGCGCAACCTTGCTACATGCTACATGTTTCCCAATGATGATCATTGGGGTTGGAGTCATTCTATACATTCGAATCGGCTGGCCCAGTCTGATTGGGCTTCTCCTTGTGATCATCTCCATTCCCATCTGCATCCTAATCGGACAGAATAATTTTGGACTTTTGAAAAATGTCAATGCTGCAAAAGACAAAAGAATCACTCTTTCAACCGATATGATGGAAGGGGTTAAGTACATCAAAATCAATGGATGGGAAATGGCCTTCAAAAAACTCATCAGAAATTCAAGAGATCAGGAGGTCGGCCTCTTCAAAGGCTTAGCTTTCGGAAGAGCCCTTGAAAGAGGAATAGGAAACTGTATTGGACTGATAAGCACTTTAGTAATGTACATTATCGCTCACCACACCACCGGTCTCACAACTCCTAAAATATTTTCAGTGGCATAAATGTCAGGAGTCATCAAGATGACAGTCCTGATGGTAGTGTTAGGATTGGGCCTATACTATGAGACTAATGTCGTGTTTACCCGTTTTTCCGCCATTTTCAGCATCGAGGAAAAATCCATGATCAAGATTGATGAGGAGACCAAGAGTCCTGTACTTGAATGCAAAGATAGTGCCCAGACCAATAAGCCACTGATGGAAAATTTGATGCAGTCAACCTAGCAGCTAAATGAGGCAAAAGAGAAGGGCCCCAATCTTGATATTTTTGGAGGAATTACAAAAAGGTTCCAAACGACAACACTAAAAAGAGGACAAATTAAATTTACTAACTTCAACGGATACTGGAAAAAATAATTTGAACAGCCAGCCCTGAAAAACATCAACTTTACCTTTGAGTCTCCCAAACTATATGGCATTACAGGGAAGATCGGTTCAGGGAAGAGTGGACTGATTGGAGCTATTTTAGCTGACATCCCTTATTATTCAGGGTAACTTCAATTCAACGGGACGATCGCATACGTATAGCAGGAACCGGTGGTATTTTCGGAAAGTATCAGAAGTAACATCC
>Ga0100402_1007608_pt1 | contig 10421 bp, 11 predicted proteins | sample CryGeyme20150102_FD_80419 | JGI IMG/M metagenome (GOLD analysis project Ga0100402, IMG submission 80419) | Groundwater microbial communities from Crystal Geyser aquifers in Utah, USA - Crystal Geyser metaG 2015-0102 | ecosystem: Environmental > Aquatic > Deep subsurface > Groundwater | place...
ACGACACCATATATTCTATTGTATGGGTGATTGATTGCGTTATATACTGATGTATCATATACAGGTATTGCACAAGTTGTCATTAAACCTAATCCATTAGAGTCTGAATAAACATCAACCCATAATGGATTAGTTACATTGGAATTCAAGCTAATTAATGTAAAATAGGAATTTAGTTTTGTATAAGGGTTATCTTTTACATCTACGTATTCGTATGCTCCGTTTTTCGAACAAGCTAATTCATTAGAAATATTGTTCACAGAAAAGGTATACGCATAGATTCGAATATTCTTTAAATAGACTAAGTTCTTAATTAAATTAGTTAATTGAGTTTTGTCTACAATTCCAACTGTAGGAGTACCATAAGAAAATAACATAACATTAGTTTTACAAGGAATAAGAAACCCTGCATCTGAAGTATTTTTAATTAAATCATTTAGTTTTTGGAAAGCATCTTCCAAATTAGACTGACCAGTAAATTCAAGCTTGTCTATAATATTTTTTATGTTTTTTATGTTATCTTCTGTTGCTGTAATTAAAGTAGGATAATATGACTTAGCACTATTATTATATGTTATAAATCCAACTCTATCAGAGTATAATAGACTTTTTAATATAATATTAATCATAGATACAAGTACATCTTTTACTGACATATCAACTATTATCTGACCTGACACATCAATAACAAATATTAAATTTTTAACCCCGGTAATAGCCCCGATATACCAAGGTCTATACCTATTATCAAACGGAGAACATATTTCTTTACCAGGGTAACTCATTTGAATTCCATTATAAGAACCAAAATACATCCATTTTGGCTTGTAAATATTAGGAGTTTTGTAGAATATCTCTTTAAACTTTGCATGTAACTCATAGCTACCATTTACTATTTCTTTTACTGCTTGATTAACTATTACTTTCTCGCCTTCTTTTTCATTTGCTAGTCTTACTGTGAATTGCTCTGCATTTAAAAGATGTCCAACTGGATCACAATCAGGAATTTTACAATCATTTATTTTAAAATCATTATTACATTGTAATAAATCAGACCTTATATTAGAGCAAGATAAATAAGAACAATTCATATTCATTTTTCGGTTACATCGATTTGGAAGGTCATTATATAATATTTGTGCTAGTTGATTAACGTCACTTTCAACGTTGTCTAAAATATCTTTTAAACTTCCGTTTGTTTTTCTTAATAAATTAAATATAATCGTAATAATTATGACATGCTGATTTAGTTTTGTAAGTGAAACCATTTATATAATCATTATCAATCAATTTTATTTATTATTAGTTAATTTGTTAATTTAAAATTATAATTTAATAATGAACTAAATATATAATATTAAATTAATTCATACATAATTAAGCAGTTCTAATCATTTTATTTTAATATATTAAATCACATATTTTTTTAGATTATTAATAAGAATATAATATTAGTTCTTGTTAATAATCTAATTAATCTAAACTTAATACTTAATACTTATACTTAATTAATTTAGTTGTTAATAAATAAATACTTTAAATAGTATTTATTAAATTATTTATTATAATAATTACTCAATTGAAAATTAATACTTTAATATTTTTAATAAAAAATTTCTAAATTAATAATAATTTAATTAATAATATAATTATTATTGTAAATATTACTTATCATAAGAAACAAATTTACTTAATTTTACTTATTTAATATAATGTTTTTGAAGCAAGGCAAATTCGTTTCAGACTCAAAGTCATCATTAACAGAACTCAAAATTATTAAAAATAACAAAACTACTCGCAAAAAATATCAACTAAGTAATAATTCTATAATATTAAATTTATTAGATCTCGATGAAGTTAACGAATTAAAATCAGATTTAAATTCAAGAAACACCAAAATATCAAATTCAAAAACGTATAATGCTTCAACAGACAATTCATCATCAAAAAATCTTGGGAGGAAAAGATCATCAAAGGTACTTAGTCATGATCTAAGTGAATTATTAAAAAAACAAATCGATTTAAAAATTGAATGTAATGAAAATTTTGATATATCATGCTCTGAAATGTTTCCATTACTTGATTCTGAAGAAAGTCTAAACAGCGAAAATAAAAAGGAAAAAAATCAATTAGAATTGAATAGTCAACCAAAGACAGTCAACATAGAACCAGAAATCAGAAAAAGTCTTGATATAAAAAAGTCTAGCTATAATTCCCTTAAAGATGCAACATTAGATAAATGGTGGGGATTCCTAAACGGTTACAATGCTCAAATAGCGCCATTCCTAAATTTCTCAAAATATAACTTTGAATGCAATATGTTCAATGATGAGCTAAAATATGTCAATGAGCGTAATGCTTTTTTCTTAAAATATAATCCTGATCTTAATATATTTATGCGAGCAGATTTATTGCATTGGTTACTTGAACTAAGTAGTAACTTGTGTTTTAGACGAGAGACGTTTTTTCTAACTGTTAATATAATAGATCGGTTTTTATCTTGCGTCTATGAATTCTCAAGAAAACGTTTACAGTTATTAGGAACCGCTTCATTGATGATTGCTGCTAAATACGAGGTACTTATTTTTTTATTACATTTTAATTTAAAACTCTATATTATAATACATTATTTTTTAACGGATTCATTTATTCCACAATGTTTAATATTTATATTATTTATTTTCTTATTAATGACATAATTAGGAAACTTCATTACCTCAAGCTCAAAATTATTCTGATTATACGCTGAACAGATTTTCTGCTAGACAAATATTAAATTTTGAATTAGATATACTAACAGTATTTATATTATTAATATAACACAAATATAATATTAAAAGGGTCTTAAATGGAAAATAGCCAGACCTACATTAGCAACATGGGTGAACTTTTTTACAATAGAGTGGGATAATTATATAGACTCTCTTAATACAATCTATTGTGAAGACAAAGAAATTCCCAAATTCAGACAAAAAAAAAGTAAATCTGATGACAAAACTGATGGCATTACTAATCTTTCTAACATTTCTAACAACATCTGCCTTAACATCAATAAGATATTCTTTATATTCGAACTAATAAGCATTGACTTATACTGTGTCCAACTAAGAGATAGCCATATTAGCTCAAGTGTTATTTATTTATATTTGTTAGACCAAATGAATTTACTAAGTTATGAAGTAATAGTAAAGGAGCTTGTAGTAGACACAAGTAGTATTTCAAGCTTTTATGACTTTAATAATTTATTTAATGATTTTATAACAAAGGTTAGTACATTCGACTTGAATGAACTACTACCTATTATCAAAGAAGTCTCTAAGTACTTTGTTATCTATAAAGATATTGATTATAATGAAATTGAATTTCCTAAAGGTAAGAATTTTACCACTGAAGAAGACTTATGTCAAATTCAGGTTTTTAATCCTAATATCTTGAATTCGTTTGATGTTTTGTATCCAAAAAAAGGATAAAATCAAGAACAGAAAACGATTTATTTATTGTTAATAAAAGAAAACTATTTATTTTAAATAACGTTAATTATTTAATAATTAATTTTAAACAGGACGAATATTATTTTTCTTTTTGTATATTTATTATTGGTTATATGTTTTAAATTACATAATTAATATAATATAAAGTATATAAATTTAATGTTTTGTTAATTTTATTTTTATAATTTAATGAAAAACCTCAACATTAAGAAGGCAGCAACAATAATTAAAGATCCTTATTTAACAAATCATATATCTATTTTTCATAAAATAATACATAAATTTAATAGTTTTCTCGAACTAAGAAAACTTGAATACTATTTCTCAGATTTTGACGAAATTTATTTCCCAAATCAAGCCAAACAAATTTATGACGAAGTCTACGCAGGAGTTGAAAAAAAACAATATCCTTATTTAGTTCGTTCTTTAGACGAAAATGTATTTAAATTTGATCAAAGTGATATATTTGATGGCGAAAATATATTAAAACTTAAAAATCAATTACATAAAGACACAAAAAGCTGGAAGATAGTCAATACAAGAATTAAAAGTAAAGAATTTGATGGTGCCAATTTAAAAATAGAAAAATTAAGAATGAGAGACCTTAGTAAGGAGAAATCTCATCTAAATAATTATATTGCTCAAATTACATTACGATATAAATATTTACCCGAAAATAAAACAAAATATATTGTCTATGAAAGAAATTTATTTGATAATTTCAATTTTTATGGCTGGAAGATAACATGTACAAATTATCCACATTAATTAAGAATTAATAAATTATATAATAAAAATTGTATGAATATATAACTTATATAACCTATATAACTTATATAACTTATATATTCTTATATAACTTATATAATCTTATATAAACTTAAATATTCATAAATATAACATTAAAAGACAATATAAATATAAGTAATTTAACATTAGTCATAAATTTATTAAAAGTATGGATTAACTGGTTGAAGATTCATTTGTGGCTGTTGTGGATAACCGATATTATTATAGCCCGGATTACCTAAGGGATTTACTTGAGGATTAACATAGCCAACATACCTAAAATTATTAATTATAAATATTATAAGTACGGTTGTTGTAAAAGTCTGTTATTCATATTAGGTTGTAAATAAGCATTGTTATAATTGTTTGGAATCATTATATTTGGATTATTATAATAATTATTCATCTGTTGTTGATTCATTTGTTGTTGATTCATTTGCTGTTGTTGATTCATTAACATTAAGTTTTTAAGACTACCATTTATATTATTATTGAAGTTTTGATTAAAGTTAGGATTGAAGTTAGGATTAACATATATTCCATTATTGTAATTTGAATAACCATTATTAATCTTATTCAAATAGCCATTTAGATTAGAATTTAAATATATTTGATATGGGTTAATAGGATTTACACTCGGGGAATTAAGAGTCAAATGTTGTAGATTAGTAAGATTAGGGAGAGTTATGCCTTCATTAACTATATTTGAGTGGAGTGCACTGTTATTATCTTAATAAATTAATGTTAAAATGATGTTAAAATGATCAGAAAATGATTAAATAAGATAAATAAGTAGTAATAGTATTAATTACCTGTGTATAAATTAGAATTCTTTAAATTTTCTTGGATCAAACTTAAATTCGCTTTACTTGGTTTAATTTGTTTATTTGGTCTACTTATTTCACCATTACAATTTTCTCCTTGTAATTGTTTTATAAATCTACAACCGCATGATAGCTTTGGGTTATTCAATATCTCGTTTAAATCTGCTGAATTACTAACATTAATATTTTCAGGTTGATTTAATTGTATTAGTGATAAACTTGTATCATAAATCTTATTTTTATTATCAACTATTAATGATTCCTTTTCTGAAATCCAATTACGTTTTAAATGTGGATGCCATAAATCTTCGTGATTAATACTAGGGTTTTCTTTTAAGAAGTTAGCTGAGAACTTTATAAGTTATTTAATTAAACAAATTATGATATACCTTCATAACAGAACCAGAATAAGAATTTGCTAATATAATTATAGCAATTACATTGATCATAAGTTTTTTCATTTATAGAATTATAAGTATTTATAATTATAATAAATATTTAATGTTAAATTTTAACTTATGTCATTTAAATAAAAACGACTTTATTAAAAATAATTAATAAGTTACTATTCTAGTTATTATTAGTACTAGTAAATTTAAATTTAATAAGCTAATAAGACTATCTAATTAATATATTAATTCATATAGGTTATATAGGTTTATTAATTTTGTTTTAACATAACAACTGTCATTAACTTTATCTTTCCTATTTGCTTTTAAACTTATCATAAGCTATTTGAACTACATCGTGTAAAGCTTCACCTCCTGCTTTGAATGCTTTTCTGAACATTGTTTCAGCTTCATCAAGATCTTTAACACATACTAAGGCTCTTGCGCTTAAGATAAAAGTATGAACAAGTAAGTCTTCGTGATTTTCTTCGATAAGTTTAGCAACATGTTCGCAAGATTCGATACATTGATCATATTCTTTTAACTTAAAGTGACATAGAGCTCTGCTATAAAAGAATTTGAAATTTTTAGGAAATTGTTTAATTGCTAATTGGAATTCTTTAAGAGCATCCTTATATCTTTTCCATAAGAATAATTGGTTTCCTAAATTATAATGTGCTAACCCATTATCATCATCTGTATGTTTATTATTACTAGTACTTTTCTCAGATTTATTTTCAAACTTTTCAGAATGACTTGAAGAATGAGAAGTATGTGTAGGTTCCTTATTACTATTTTGACTATTATTAGCATTACTAGTGTTTTGACTTTGATGTTCACCTTCTCCTTTATTATCAATACTATGTTTAATTAGATAATATGTCTTCACATCTTCATTTATCTTATCTACTGATTCTTCTAAACAAACTGAAATTAATTGTACATATGAAGGATAAGCCCTTGCTGTTTCAAATACATCGACACAATTTGGCTTTTTCATCTTATTCATTATATTTAAATAATTAGGATCTTTTAAAAACTCCATTGCTTTAGGATTAGACATTAGCTTGGGGATATTTCCTTTTACGCTTGATGTAATAAAGTTAATTATTTCAATTGACCTAATTAAGTTAATATAAATAAAGTAAATATAAGTATTTAACTATATTACTCTGTTTTAATGGGCTCACTATTAGGATCGTATAAAAAAGCTATTGAGTATGAACATAATGCGTCCCATGTTTTATTAAGCTTAAAATAAGCTGCACCTTGTCTTTGATATCCCTTAGCAAAATCATTTTTGAATTTAATACAATTTTGAGCATCGCTCAATGCATTTGAGAAGTTATTTAGATTAAAGTAACATATTGATCTAGAAATGATAAATATTATTTTTTGATATTTACCTATTAGAATAAAGTACATGATTAGTTGGATCTTTTTCTATAGCTAAGCTATAATTTTTTAGTGCACCTTCGTAATCTTTATTTTTAAAGTGTTGATTTCCTAAATCTTTTAATTGATTAGCGTCTAAAGAGTCTGACATTTAATAACAATAAAATTCTAGAAAATTTGAATTATATATATACTAAGTAATATAATATATTTTTTAATGTGTATAAAATATAATAATCTGTTAGTTATTATTCAAATAATTAAGTTAAAGAGTATTAATTATTTATATTAGTAATTAATAAGTTAAATTGAAATACTTCTTAGTAGTTGTTTAGTTCTTAAATTAATAATTTATTTTCACTATTTCTATAACGATTATTTAATATAAACTAGATAATTGTATTAGTAATCACATGATATCAAATATCATTATCAATATTATTGAATTCTATAAATAAATATTTAATCTTTTAATAACTTACTTATTATAAATAACGATAATAACTTAGTTATTTAATAATTAATTAAAATGGATGAAAATCAAGAACTTAATTTGGAAAAAAAATCGAACAAAACTGAAGATGATAGCGATAATAAAGATAAATATAATAACAGTCATCACGACCAGGATGTCAAAGTAGTAAATCATAAAAATATAAACTTAAAACTTGAAAAAGAAATTATACATAAAAGTTCTCATAATAGGATTACAGACGTAAGTCAAATTGATTGTAGTGATCCAATGAAACTGTTAGATCAAGCTCATGGAGCTTATATAAAACAAAAACTTGAAATGTATGAAATAGTTACAGGATGCGAAACTAAAAATCGATATTCAATATGTTTACGACTAAATAATTGGAATAAATTATATAAAGCATTTAAATGTAAGGAAGAGTCAAGTTGGTTTATGCGAAACTGTTGCCCTGGAGAAAGTAGAGAATTTAAAATGATGGTAAAGTATAGTCCGAATGGAATAAATGATAAAGGTGATGACTACTCATCACAACTCTTTGCTGAATTAGGGCGACCATACAAATGTACTTGTTTCGGTATGGGTCGTCCAGAACTTAATGTTAAACTATCAAAAGGTAATAAAGAAATAGGAAAAATATCAGAACCATTTAGTTGTAGTAGAGTTATCGTAAACACAACAGATGAAAAAGGTGACATGGTTTATAAATTTGATATTGACAGAACCCAACCTGGTATATCTTGTAGAGCATTCACCTGCGGGGCTATAGAAAGTGTCGATTTCCCTATTCAAAATGTAAAATTAGGAGACAACGTTATTGACGGAGAAATCAAAAGAATGGGGAGAAGCTATGATGAAGCAGTAATAGGAAGTGATGCCGATTGTTATGATATTGTGTTTCCAAAGAAAGCAACAGCTGAAGAAAAGTTTCTTATTTTATCTTCTACTTTATTAATAGATTTTAGATATTTTGAGGATACTGAAGAAGAGGAAAATACGACAAGAAAAAGAAGTTATTATGCTAAATAGTATAATTCAAAATAATTTATATTTGTTATAATATAATTTTATTATTTAAAGTAAAGTAAAAAGAAATTAAAGTTTGTGTTATTTTATATAATAAATTATTAATAGTAAAGTGAATGTTAGAATTGTTTGTTATAGTTTTGTATTTTAATTTAATAATATTAATTTTAGATTTTTAAAATATTGTGCATGCGCAGTCTTGTTGTTTCCTATTCTTTTTTATACTAACACCGATATCGTTATTATTATCTATATTATTGATGTTATTATCATTGATATTGTTTGAAACTTCTTCTTGTAACTTATTTGTATAACTTTCTTCAGATTTTTTATCTTTTTTATCGTTTTTGCCTTTTTTATCCTTGTTATCTTTTTTATTAAAATTATTCAGATTGTTTGAATTATTTAAATTTAAATTTTTTTCTATTTCAATTTGTTCTAGATTATTTAATTCATTTTCAAGTTTTTCATACTTTTCAGTAAGTCTCTTAAGCTCATTTTTTCTCTTCACATTTTCATTATATTCTGTGGTAACCTTCTTTTCCCAGGTATGCTTTACAACAGTTTCATAATTAATAAAATCTGTTAAAGTTTCTTCATCGCGCTGTAAATTATTAACGACATTATCCATTTCTAGTATTTTATTAGTAAAGAAATTTTCTATAGCTTGCAGTATTTTAGTAATATATATTTCTCTATTGTCTACAATAAATTTAATATAGGTGATTTGTTTATCTTTTCCTTTTACCCCTTCATAGTAATATTTAGATATATTTTCGAAATCTTTGATAAATATATCGAGATTATAACGTTGGTAGTAACCGTTATTAACTTTTGTAATAATCTAAGTTTTATTTGTAAATTATACGTTGTTTGTTATGTTTTTGGATTGTGAGTTACATAACTCTGTAGTTAGTTTTGAATTTTGCTTAAATATATCTTTTTCATGTGATAATATTTCATCTGTTAAATTCTTAAATTTATCATTATAATATTCAATATAACTTTTATTTTTAATTAAAGCTTCGCAGTTATCGTCATAAAAATGTTCTAATATTGAGAAACTATCAAATTTTGTTGACTATTATTGATATTATATTTAATCACATAAAATCGTGTGAAAATATTATATAAATTACATAAAATTTTCGTAATAACTCTTCGTATTCTACTGCATAATCGTCAAATTTCTTAATATTCTCTTCAAAATAAAGAATAGCTTTTACGTAATGCTGATCAATTTGAGATAATATTAACTTATCAAGCCTTTCAATTTATATATGACTAAATACATTTTATTTATATTTATATCAGAATCATTATTAATTGAATTTACAATCGTTTCAATAATATTTGCTATTATAACTCCATTCATTTTAATTCCTTTTATTTTTTTTGTATGCGAATTCATATAAATTGAATCTTTCAAGTTTATAAATTCCATTTTAAAACTATAATTTAGGTGTTCAAAAGGAAAATCGATTAATTTATTTAAATCTTCTATATTATCTAAAGGAGAGTTCAACGTAATTAGTTCTCTTTTGTGGAAATATGTTATTATGGCAGATTTTATATGGTTGCTTTGGTTGCTTTTATCTCTTAGGTTGCTTTTTCTTAAGATACTTTCTAAATATTCATTATTTGATGTATATGGCAATTTGTATTCGTTTTTTAATTGTTCAATGCCTATGTCTCGCAGTACTCAAAATAATTTTGGAGATAGCTCGACTAGTTCGTTATGATGTATATTAAGCTTAAAATAAATATATTAAATAATTTAGCTACGGTTTATAAATTTATTCACTTTACTTTACTATATCTAGCTGATTAATCATTTCTGATAAAATAGTAAATTCGTTAATTCCTTTTTCGATTATTAATGAAGTTGTATTATAAATTAAGATTGAACTTATAACATAGAGCAAGTAAAATATTCTTACGTCAAATATTCTTTCTCCACTAAATGAAAAAAAATTAGTATAAATTAGCATAAGTGAATAAGATAATTATATAAATTTAAACCCTTATTTTA
>Ga0100402_1007613_pt1 | contig 10415 bp, 6 predicted proteins | sample CryGeyme20150102_FD_80419 | JGI IMG/M metagenome (GOLD analysis project Ga0100402, IMG submission 80419) | Groundwater microbial communities from Crystal Geyser aquifers in Utah, USA - Crystal Geyser metaG 2015-0102 | ecosystem: Environmental > Aquatic > Deep subsurface > Groundwater | place...
CTGGGCAGAGGTAGCTGGCTGGGCAGAGGTAGCTGGCTGGGCAGAGGTAGCTGGCTGGGCAGAGGTAGCTGGCTGGGCAGAGGGTGAAGTTGAAAGTTTCATCTCCGGAGGAAAAGTGAGTATTCTCGAAGAAACGACTGTATTTGGAACTGTATTTGGATTAAACCAGGGAGGAGGAGGGCTCAAAGGAAATTTCCGGAGGGCTGAAGGTATTTTTTCTCCGGGAGAAGAAGGGCTGACTTTAGAAAAACGATCCGGATTTTTGTTCGGTAAAGTAAGTCCTGGAGCGATTTTACACGGGCGCCGAGATTTCTCGGAGTAACTGGGAGCTCTCTCCATTTACAATCCTCTTTAACTCCTGGGAGGGGGAGCTCTAGTCTAGACTTTAAACCTAGACATAAATGCGTCCCGTGGCCCATTTCGGAGTCACGACGGGGCTATCTTGCGTTTTTCGTTCTGCTCTTCATCCTCCGGGCCACAGTAGCCTACTGTGAAAAGTATTACCCTTTAATTCTTACGTGCCACCGCCTCGCTCCTTCGAGTTTCAAGCCTCTCTGTTCTACCAAATGCTACAGTGGAGTAGTAGAAAGTCGGATAATATTTGGCTAAAGCAATCGTTGCTATAACGGATTCTACGCAATCTTTCTACAAAACTAATTTCAGCGCCCAGAAATTCCGTTCAAGTGCCCTGTTAACTGGAGCAAAGCCTTAGGGAGATTTTTCTTTTGGCGGGGATATCTTCTTCCGGACCATCTCGTCTCCGCTTCCATGTTTTCCAAGTCGACACTTGAATAGTTCCGCAAGGCTCTGGCCTGATTGATTTCCACCCGGAAAGGCCCAACTCCCAACGGGGCCTCTCTCAACCCCTTGGCGTAAATGATTTCTGCCGCGGTGGGCTGGTTAGACATGGGGCCGAGCACACAAATCGGGACAAATTTGCCTTTTTCCGACGGATTGTTACAGTCTGAAGACGTTGAGTCTTTTTCCCCTTCCTGTCCACAGTTAGAAGTTGTCGGGTCCTCTTCAGCTTTGCTCTCGTCTTCACCCCACTTCAGCACAGCTTCTACCCCGATGTGGATGTCTCCTCCCAGAAGGAGGGCTTTTCTTTCGTTGCCAGCGTTTTCCTCCGCCCCGAGCCAGCGCTGCAGGAACTCGTAAACGGAGAGCGCTTCCCCCGGGCTCCACAGGCCGTCCGCCCCGTAGACGGCCCTGTACAACTTCCCGTAAAATCCTCCGGCCGGAGGCAAGGGTGCGGCGCCGAAAGCCAAGACTAATTTTCGGGCCCCCGCCGCCTCCCGCTCCAGCGCCTCGATCAGCTCGGCCGTAGCGCTCCTCCCTCCCGAGCTGGCCCTTTCGCAAAGGCAGAGCAAAGTTTCCGAGTCTAGCCAGCGGGAGAGGAAGAGGTCTGGGATTTCTGACTTTTCTGGGGTTTCGGACTCTTCCGGGGGTCCCTTTTTTCCTGACTTTCTCGATATTCTTCGGAGCTTCTTTTCCTGGGGTTCGAAATCCTCTTCCTTGTTCCCCCCCTTTTTATCCTCCATCTTTCTGTTTCCCCCCTCCCCGTCTTCCACCTCCAGCCCCCGTTGGTAGCGGCGGAAAACTTCCAAAGCTATTTGAGAAACTTCGTCTTCCAGGGTACCCGGGCGGAAAGCTTCGCTGTTGTAGCCGTTCGTCACGTCGTGGTCGTCCGGTATCATCAAGTGGCGGCAGTGCCTGAGGTGGTAAGCCCAGCGGGCCCAGCTCCGGCGGTAGTTCTCTTCGTACTCGGCCCGGATAATTTCGTGAGCGGAAGAGCGCCTGGCCCCCTCGCTCCCCCGGAAGCGGGAGGAGCGGAGGAGAGACAGGCCACGGAAGAACTCGTGGTCGCCGTAGATGTTGTCTCCCAGGTGGAGGACCAGGTCGACGTTAGGATCCATCTCTTCCCACAGCGAGCGCTTGGTGTCCATCTGCCTGTAGTCGCAGCTCACCGCCGCCAAGAGACGGGCCGTCTGGAAGGGGACGCGCTGGCTGTAGACCAGCGCGCCCCGGCAGAACCACTCGGCCCGGGCTGTTCCGCGGAAATCTCCCACCCGGACAACGTGCCTCTGTAAAAACGGCTCCGACGGCGGAAAATTCGCCGCCGCCAAAGTCTTCCCCTCGGGGTCGGACAGGAGGAAAGAATAACTTTCCTGCACAGCGGGGACCCAAAGAAACGAGGCTGCGTCGGGGCGGTAGTCTCCAGAAATCGGGGGGAGTTGGAAAAAAACTTTCCAGTCCGCTTCTTCGCTTTGGTCGACGAGAATTACCGTTGGCTCATCCTTTTGGGGTTCTTTTTCTCTCTTTTCCTTACCCCAAGTCTCCGAGGAGCAGTGGGAAAGAACAGGGCGTCTTCTCTCCATTTAACCTTTGGCTTTTTTCCTGCCGCTTTAGAGCAGCCGAGACCCAAGCGGAGTCGAGATTTCGGCCGTGAAAATTACCGGCGGGACTGTGAAAATGAAAAAAAATACAAAAGGCCGGCTGAAAATGAAAGAGTGGAAAAAGCTTGTCTACGAAGCGATCAAAGACGAGCAAGTGTTGTTGGCTATGGATCTAGTGCAGTCGGTAGACGATATAAACTTCGCGCAAGGCTACGCTCTGCGAGTGAGTGTTAAATTAAAAAACTATCGAATGATAGACTATATGATCAAACTAGGCGCTGATATCTCTTCTAAAGAAGAGTACTGTCTCCGCGTCGCGGCCAAAAAAGGAGCCGCAAGTATTCTTCACCGCCTCTTCCGAATTGCGGAAAAGAGAGGCAAAAAAATCAACGTTCACGCTTTGGAAGACAGCGCTGTCAGGAAAGCGGCGAAGTACGGGCACTTGAGTATCGTCGAATTCCTGGTCGAAAAAGGGGCCGATTTTCGAGCCAAAAAGGATTACGCCTTGATCGCAGCGGCGGGCAACGGGAAAACAGAAGTGGTCCGATATCTGGAAGGTCTGGGGGTCAGTATTTACACTGGCCAGGGCGCCGCTTTGAAAAAAGCGGCTAAAAACGGTCACTTGGAAACTGTCAAATTTCTACTCTCCCGCAATTTCCCCTTGGACTCCTTGAGCGAAGAGGTAGAAGAAGCCACCAGGAACGGTCACTTCGAAATAGTGAAATGCTTAGTTGAGCACGGCGCGGAAATTAAAGGGGAAAAATACTTTTGGTATAAAAGTTTTACCGCCAGCGGAAATCTGGATTTAGTTAAATATCTGCTGGATAAAGGGGCGTCTTTGAGCAAAGCGTTAAGATGCGCCGCCCACTACGGCCAGATAGATTTGATGGAGTACCTGCTGGAAAGAGGAGCGAATATCAACGAAGAAGGAGAAAATAATCCATTACATATAGCAGCTATGGCTAGACAATTAGAAGCAGTCAAGTTTCTGCTAGAAAAAGGGGCAAAATTGGAAATAAAAGAAGGTTGTAAAAATATAAAAACAATAGCGTACAGTGATAACATAGAAATGTTGGATTATTTTTATAAAAAAGGAAATTACGAAAATAAAAAGAATCAAATTTTGCTTAGCACCTGTTTTAGTGGAATGGTAGAACCTGTCAGGTATTTGGTGGAGCAGGGAGCAGATGTTAATTTCTTTAAAATTAAACACTCCACTGCTTCTTTTCCCTTGGTGAACAGCATACAAGGAAATAACCTCGATTTAATTAAATATCTAATTTCGCAAGGGGCGGACTACCGACCCTACGAACAAATAATTCTGAGGAGAGCTTTCCACTACGACTTGGAAATCGTGGAGTATTTTTTGTCTCTCGGAGCAAATTTGGAGAAGATAGATTCTAAGGAATTGCTGAGAGATATGGCGAAAGATGGAGATTTAGAAAAAATCGAATATTTAACCGGGAAAATAAAATTTGACGAGAACGCTCTGTCCTCGGCTCTGTACCAGGCGGCTTTCTATGACAACTGCCATTTAATCTCTTTCTTGACCAAGTTAGGAGCCTCGTTGCGAGAGGAAGATTTTGAGCTTCTCCTTGAAGAGTTTAATAGTCGGGGAATTGTTTCTCCGCTCGTCTTTTTCTCCGAAAAAATCAAACCTGAGCATGTGAAGAAAATTTTCATGGAATACTTCTCCGGAATCGACGTTCTTCGAATGGATTTTTTCCTCGGCCTGCTCGAAAAGCTACCCGTCGCCGACCAGAAGAGGCTCAAAAGCCAGAATTTGTTGGCTCTCTCTTCTCACCTCTGCAAGTCGAAAAATAAATGCAAAAAAATTATAGAAAAAGGCTTATCTACACCCCGACAAATAAATGAAGCGTTAGTAAAAGCTTTCACCAATAGATGTGATAAGTATTGCGATCGTAGATGGGAAACGATACTCTTTTTGCAAGAGTGCGGGGGAGATATTCACTTCGGAGACGGAGACTGCTTGAAGGCAGCCTTCGCAAAGAGCAAGGGAGGCAAAGTAAAATATTTGCTCAGCAAAGGAGTTCGCATCAAGTCGATGACGGAAATAATTGTCAAAGCAGGAAAGCCCCGCTATCTATTGCAACACGGGCTGGACGCAGAGATGAGAAAGGTCCTGTACAATAAAATTTTGCAAGACGCTAGAGGACACGGCTGTAAATATTATAATGTAGAGCAGCTGACGGACGTCCTGACCAGCAGGAGCCAGCAGGATCGGGAAAGCGAACTAGTTCCCTGCCGCTACCTAGACCTGAGTCTTTTGCCGGAGAATTTCTTCCTCGTCTTGTCGGAGAGCCCTCTCCTGCTGATTAAATACGACGAAGAGACAGCCGGAACTTTGGACAAAATCTGCCCCAGATACTCTTTGCGGGGGAAAATTTCCTTCCTCTCTTCCCGAGCCAGGCGGGTAATTCGCTTCTTGGTGCACAGCTACTACCGGCCGCCGCTTGGCTGTCTTCGACAGCTCGAAGGTGAACCACTTGGCGGGCCGGGTTATCAGATGGCAGCACGTCGATTTGCTTCTGGAATGTGATAGCAAGACTTTACTTTCAGCTGGAAGCTGAAATAGAACGCTATTTGTAACTAGTGTCAGCCCGATTTTGCGCTCAAATCAAAGGCGCAAAAATCAAATTTGTAACTAGCTTCAGCTAGGTTTACTACCCCAGTCAACTTCCAATCATCCGACAACTTCTCTTCTAGAGAAGTAGTTTAATCAAGGCTGCTCGTTTTGAGCTCGGAACTAAGGCGAAAAATATCATTTCTTTTACAGAAAAAAATCCTTACTAAATGTCGCAAGAAGAAGATATATCGAAATACTTGCAGCAAGTAACAAACGCTGAGGGCAGAACGATTCTGGTTCTAGACGAATTTAGCGAAGGAGATCATGAAAAATGGCGTCAGTTACTTATTACCGAAAATTTAGGAAATAAAATGATAGATTCCGAGATTGGAGACTTAACAAGTAAGAAACTACAGACAGGTGGAAATAAAAAAGTTGAGGTGATTTTATTTGATGAAAATCTCAAAGATTCGGACAGTAAAAGTTCGGACAAAACAGATATTGAAAATATATGTTATTTTAATACTTGTGATATCAATTTACTAACAGAACTTATTATTAATACTAATATCAAATTTGACTTAATAATAATTAATTTTTTATACCTAGAGAAAATTAAAAATTATTTCTCGTATTTATACCAAATGCTAAAATTTGGAGGTAAACTTATTATTCAAGATATCATAGAAATAAGAAATTATCAGCCAGGATCCCTAGACAAATATGTTGGAAAAACAGAGGATGATAGCTTTAAAATATGGAAAAAATCTAAAAAATTTAATTTTATCTCAGCGGTGGATAATTTTTTAAAAAAATATCCAATAAAAAAAGAACTAAGACTAGGTAAAGACAATCCTAAATTAAATATATCACATATAATAACAGAAGATTATGATCATACTAAAGAAAATATGATAAAAGAAACCGAGCGAATATTAAAAGCCTATCAAGATAAAACTACCGAAAATAACATTAATATACTGAAAGAAGTTTTCCAACATAGCGAAATAATAGCTTCCCGTGTTGAAAAAGATAAAGATCTTTCTGGCTTTCCGAAGCACGTAGAAGAAAAAGATTTGGAAAACTTCACATTCCAATACTATATAATAAAAAAGAATATTGATTGGAATCTTGATTTCATCGCAGATAGCCTCCCGCGTTTGACAAAAACTTTGAGTGGAGATTTTTACGACCCTCAAAGTCTAATGGAGATCCTAATTCAAAAAGCCAAAGAAACAGAGAATAAAATGTTTATAATAGATCCTTTCGAAACTCTGGCTATAGATATGAGAACTTTATGGTTAGAAGGTAAATACCCACCACCTCCAGATAAAGATACTCTAAAAAAACTTTCTGAAATATTTTTTTTCTATCCCGGAGCTGAGACTTTTCTCAAATATGCTAGTGGAAAAAATAGCTGGCAAAATCGTATAATTTTTCTGGCAAAATCACGAGAAGATTCCGAGCAATTGAAAAAACTTCTGGTGACAAAAAATCTTTTCCATGTTATAGTTCTAAACGTTTTCGAAACAGGTATAAATATAGATATTTATCAATACATAGTTGAATTTTTCTTAGTAAACCCGGGGCTTTTGGATCAACTAAAAAAAGTTTATTTCGTCAGATATGAAGATAAAAAGTTAAAAAATAATGTTTTAAAAGAATCTTTAGGTGATAAATTGGTTATATATAACAGCGATATAACCGGTTCTCTAGAAGGGACAAAAGAAGAAACCACAGAGAACTCACAAAAGTATCGAGCTCTTCTAAAACAAATACCCGTAAAATAATTATATGTTGTCGCTAAAAATCTAACATCGTTAGATTTTAAAATCGCTTCACTCCGCTTTCTTGGGAGACTTGGCGAAGGGGCGGAGGTCGACGCCGAGGGCTTTGCCTATCTTGGCTAGCTCGCCGGGGTTGACGACGCCTTTCCCCGTCTCGTAGGCCTCGACCACCTGCTCCTTCACCCCGGCCTGCAAGGCCAAAGTTTTGCGGTTCCAGCCCTTGGCCACCCTTTTCTCCTGGATGGTGGTCTGGAGAGAGCGGGGAGGCGAAGGGACGGGGGCTGGCCCTTCGGCTTGGCTAGCTTCGAAGAGACGGGCTGTCTGCTCCGAGACTACAGTTTTCACTTTGACCTCGCCCCGGGCCTTGCCTTCGGCTTCGGCGGTTTTCTTCCTCTCGGCGGCAGATTTTCTAAGAACGGTGGGTTCCCAATCTTGGCTGAACATCTTTACATTAAAAAACAACTTTTTCTTTTTCAATTTGGGACACCGAGTCTAACTAATTGAATAATAAATAAACCGTCGGAGGTTTATAGACCCCGCCCGAACAACAAGATGTCTATGCAAGGAGAAAACACACCAGCCAAAGAAATGACACCAGAAGAAATCAAGCTCGAAAGCGAATACTTGATTAAAATGGTTTACCGCTTCTTAGAGTCCGACGACAAAACCAAGGAAATTGTTGAAAATTTCTTGAACGACTTGGAAGAGCCGAATAAACTTACCGCCGGAGAAATCTACTTCATCCAACAATTGTTCCTCGGCTTTTACGGAGATAGCAAAGATGTTAAGAAAGTAGATGGAGAGAATGTGATTGTGATCAGCAAAGAAGACCTCAAAAGGTTTTTCGATTACCTCCACAGGAATGTGGATACAAGCTGTTTCCAAAAGGAGGTTACTGTGAAGGACATCTTGGACTACCTCGAAGAACAGGTTAAAAATCGTACCCGCTTCCAGATGTTGGAAGATTTTCTTAAGTGCCTCTCGAACGAAGACATGCAATTGGAATACGATTACATGCTCGAGTCTTTTGTGGATGCGGCCCTCGAAAAGTCACGAACCGATAGAGAGCAGAGAGGGGACTCCGGCGAATCTATGGACGAAACTAAGACCGTGGAAATGTTAAAAGAAAAATCTCTTGCGGAGGGCAAGAAGATCGTCGGTTACTTTTTGACCTGCGGCAAAGACGAAGATGTTACTTATGCTCCCCCACCAGCAAAGATAGGCGATCTTTTGAAATTTGTCGTGGACGCTTCCATCGAGACCGAAAACTTCTTGAAAGGAGAATCTTCGGCATAGAAGAAATTTACTTTTGTCTCGAAGAGACAACAGGAAGATAATAAAATTACACTCGATTTAGTAGTCGCCAGCCGAAAGTCCCAAGAAGAAGAGAAATAAAAATAATCAGCACCTGCCCCGGCAGCGTGGAAACTTACAGACTTTGATTTATCAGTTTGAGCTTCTAGCTCAAACGGAGTTGTTTTTTTGCGCTAAAATCTACAGCACAAAAAACTCGCTTTCGCTCAAACGGGTTGTGTTTTTGTTCTGTTAGAACAAAATAAAAACTCGCTGTGCTCAAACGGAATGCTTCATCGCTCTCGCGAGAAAAGTTTCATGTACTTACTGGGTATAGAGCCTTCTCCGTAGTGGACTTTGAAACCTAGTTTCTCTAGGAGGCCAGGAGAAACGATTTCTCCGTGCAAAGAGTCATGCTCAACCAAAGATTTCCAAACTGTCTCAGCTTTGGCTTTGTCGCAGTCGCAAATTTTGTCTATCAACTTCTTGTAAGTGTTCTCCGTTCTGCGGGCTTCCTTAGCGAAAATAGCAGTTATCACGCTAGGATATTGCTTCTCCAGATCGATAAAATCTTTGATCGAATAGCTTCCAAGGAAAGGAAGCCCCATTTGAACATCGATGTAAGAAAAGCGGGTGGTACTGTTGGCGTATATTTCGTTCGCAGCCAGAGCTAAGATCGTTCCGGCCGATTGAGCCCGGTAGGGGGCATACACCTTGACTAAGCCTCCGAGCGACTGGTATTCTTTAAGTATTTCCACAATCGAAGTAATAGCGGATAAAGCACCGCCGGGAGTATCCACTACGAAATGGATTTCTTTCACCTTCTTTTCGTCATCATCCCCCTTCAGAGACTTGATACAATCCCTGATACCACGACATATCTTTTCCGAGAGAGAGCATCCGATGTAGCTGTCTTCGTCGGAAGAAAAAAGACTAGAAATTATACTTTCTCTTTTCACCTGGTTGTTGATGAAAAAAACTTTCACGCTCTTTTCTTCCTCGGAAAGCTTGTCCAAGATACTTTTCTTCGGCAGGAGTCTCCTCAAGACGAAGTAGGAGAGAAAAGAAGCTACTGTGATATAAATCCAGTTTGGTTGCATAGGCGGATCTTATCTTAAGAAAAGGAATGTATTTTTTTTCTTCAATTTGTCTGACCTTCTTCAGGCAAAGTTACACTTTCGACTTAGCCTGTCATCGGAATGCTTTTTCTTCTAAGAGGTCGAGGAAGGAAGGCGTGTCCTCCCAGAGGAGGGAGAAAAAATCTAGCCTCGGGCCTTCTCCCGCTCGGGCAGGCCGCGAAAAAATCGATCTTTCTTCTCCCCCGCGCAGGACTTCGTCCGGAGGCACGACGTCGCGCCAATCCAACTTGACGAGCCGGGAGAAAGCCCCGAGTCCCCTCAAGAAAGCGGCCAAATGTACGTTGAATTCTCTCCCTCCGAATTCTCCCAGCGGAGGCCCGATCAAGATGGCCCGGAAAACTCTGGCCAGTTTTTCCAAGTCGCCCAGGTCGGGCCTGCTGAAGTCGAGGAGGAAGATTTCGGCGCGGGGATACCTCTGCCGCGCCGAGTCCCCCGCCCTGCAGGCCAGAGCGACTTCTCCTTCCGGCGTCAGCCACCCCCCCGCCCCCCTCAACCTAGAGCAGACGCAGACTATCTCCCTCGGCCCGGCGGCGTCTTTTCTTCCCGCCAGCATTTTTGCCCGCCCCGTTCCCCACTCAGCGACAGGCAAGGAGAGCATTTGCCACAGGTTCTCTCTGTCTGCTACCCCCATCTCCCATACGGGGGAAACTTCACCCTGTTCCAGCCTCAGGTGCGAGCGGCTGATTAACTCAACCCCCGGGCATATTTGCCCGAAAGACCTAAACTCCGCCCCCTCCGGAGAACCCGGAAACTGCCGCAGCAGCTCACCCAGAGCCGACTTGAATCGAACAATTTCGTACTCTTTCTGGCCTTCTCCTAGCTTCTCCGGCGGCACCGGGTCCAGGATGACCGCCCAGTGGAAAGAAACCGGGGGGATTTCTCGCTCGAGAACCCTCCCTACTTCTTCCAGGTCCTCCTGGTAGTAACCTACCCCGTAGACTCTGGTTACCCCCCTGGGCCAGGTGTGCCTCGCCAGGCGCCAGGTGTGAGTCGGCCCGTAGAGCGCCAAGTCTAAGGGAGGCCGAAGCGCGGCTGGAGCTTCCTCCGCGCCTCGGGAAGGAGAAGCCGAGTCCTTTTCTTCTCGAAAAGACAGTTCTGGACCTTGGTACGGGGGGGAGCTTTCCGAAAGAGAGAGGAGTATTTTCTCGACTTCGCTCCCGAAGTCGAAGTCTCCGGACAGCCGGGCCGGGAAATCCTGGGCTCGGGAAATCTC
>Ga0100402_1007614_pt1 | contig 10415 bp, 20 predicted proteins | sample CryGeyme20150102_FD_80419 | JGI IMG/M metagenome (GOLD analysis project Ga0100402, IMG submission 80419) | Groundwater microbial communities from Crystal Geyser aquifers in Utah, USA - Crystal Geyser metaG 2015-0102 | ecosystem: Environmental > Aquatic > Deep subsurface > Groundwater | place...
AGGTATGGATGGCGACTGATGCTCTTGCAGTTTGACCTCGATAGAAACGTCTTCTTTTTTGATTGAGGAAGGTATTCCAGCATGCCCTTCGCTTTGTGCTTTGTTGAGAATGATACTCGGCTTGACGAAGTTGGACTTTTACTTCTGCTGCTTTTCCTTCAACACTGCTTCAATTTCCTCCTCCTTTGGAAACTAGTCCTCTTATTCGGAAGAAGAAGGAGCCTATAGCTGGCCATGTTACTGTGTAGGCTCTACTATTTTTTATTTTCCAAGGAATACAGTCATCTCTTTCCCAGCATTGCCCTTAGAGACTACTTTGGTCCTGAAACCACATCTGTGAGCCTCTCGAGCAAGTTGTTCCAGATTGCAATCGAAGCCCTGTTAAACTAACTGATCGATACTGCCAGCTGGAGTATTACCGTGCAGTAAGGCAAACCCAAAGCCACCTCTTAGGCATCTGACCTGTTGAGGGTTGTTGGGGATATTCTATTGAAGGAAGATTCTTATTTTTCTGAGGAGGGCATCTTTTGAGGGGTGTGGATGTTAGGGCGAAGAGGGCTGCTGAGGGTTAAGAGGGGTATTATGTTCCATATATGTTAATATTATTGAAAGACCTAAGTGTGGGATGAGAATGGATAAAAGGTGAGAAGGGAGCAGGAGGGTATATTTTTGAATGTTTCTATAGGTTAGTGGTTAGTATTAAGGTGAGCGGCAAAATCATACTATAATACATTGATTTAAATAGCCTATGAAGCTTAAGGGTGCCCGACGACTCTCCTACGACGACCAGAGAAACTGCATCAGAGAGTTCCTCCTCAATTACGACGACTATGATGCCAACTATCTCGACCCCCGCTATGCCCGGAAAAAATACATGATCCGACTCGTAATCATCCATCTATTCAGCAAGCCATCGCAGACGAAGAAGCAAACACCCTCCAGGTCGACATGGAGGACCTCTAAGGATTCTTCCGCAAAGAAGAGGAGCACTTCATGGTCGAGGGCTTCCGCAAAAACACGGCCCGCTATATTGAAATCTTCTCGCATGTGGCCGAATAAATTATGCCCAAGCGAATGAAGCCCGTCGACCCCGACTAGGTACCTCTCTGACTATTAAGGAATTTCGCCACAAATTTGAGAACATTTTGAAGGAGCAAAGGAGGGAAAACCTAGAAACACAGAATCCCAACCTGCTAGAGCCCAACGAGCTGATTCCCATTGCTTCCCACAAGAACTTCGACGTTGCTCTGGTCTACGGTAACAACGCCAAGGTCAAACTTAACTCAATTTCGGACCTGACTTCCGAGGACATCGGGTCTCTGGTGATCGTGAAGGCCATCGTTGTGAGAGCCAGTGAGATCAAACCTGAAATATCTGTGGCCACTTTTGCCTGCGACGTCTGTGGGTGCGAAAACTACTTGGAGGTTCTGGACAACAATTACCGCCCTCTGGATAAGTGCAATTCTAAAAAATGTGTTGAAAATAGGGTCAACGGAAAACTCGCTTTTCTCCCCGGACACTCCAAGTTCAGATCCTACCAAGAGCTCAGAATTCAAGAGACACCCGATCAGCTCAGAGATGGAAGAATTCCCCGCACTTACTCCCTTCAATTAAGAGACTCCAATGTGAAACAGGCAGCCCCAGGAGACATAGTCCTCGTCCAAGGGATCTTAAGACCTCACCGAAAGCTGTCCTACAAGCATCAGAATGACTTGGCTTTTGAGTGCTTCATATAGGCTGTCAAGATAAAGAGATAGAAGAAGAAGTATATCTAGATGACGCTGTCAGAGGACCAGATTGCTGAGATTGAGGGAGTGAGAGCTAGCCTTGAGGATTCCAGCTTGTTCAATAAAATGGCAGCCTCGATTGCCCCCTAGATATTTGGAATGGAGAAGGTCAAGCACGCTCTTCTTCTGCTGATGGCGGGTGGTGTCACCAAGGAAACTCATGACAACCTCAAGATCAGAGGATAGATCAATATTGCCTTAATAGGAGATCCAGGTATAGCTAAGTCACAGCTCCTCAAGCACATTTCCTACTTGGCCCCTAGGGCTGTCTACACAACTGGTAAGGGTAGTTCAGGAGTTGGTCTCACGGCTGCAGTCGTTGCAGACCCTTTCAGCAAAGAATTATCTCTCTAAGCAGGTGCCTTGGTCTTGGCAGACATGGGCATCTGCTGCATTGACGAGTTTGATAAGATGGAGGAGTATGACAGGACGGCAATCCATGAGGTAATGGAGCAGCAGACAGTATCTATCGCCAAGGCGGGTATCACTACCACACTCAATGCCAGAACATCTATCCTAGCAGCAGCCAACCCTCTTTACGGAAGGTACAACAAAAAAGAGTCAATTAACAAAAACATCAACCTGCCAGCTGCCCTGCTTTCTAGATTCGACCTCATATTCGTCCTTCTCGACGAGGCAGACAAGGAAAGAGATATTTCACTGGCTAGACACATCGGAGGTGTCCACAAACTCAGAAGAGGAACTAATGACTCAGCTGTTTTCTCCCCAGACTTCCTAAGATCCTACATAGCCATGTCCAAGGCCTTCACTCCCACCATCAGTGAGGAACTACATGCCATTCTGGTCAATAAATATATCGAAAAGCGACAGGAACAAATTGGCACTCTCAAGAAGGAGGAAAAGTACATCACAACTCGAAGCCTTTTGGCTCTCATTCGTCTCTGTCAAGCAAGAGTAATCATATTTTTATTTAGGCTCGTCTCAGATTTTCCAACTAGGTCTCTATGAACGACATCACTGAGTGTCTCGATCTGATGGAGTAGGCCCAGAAAAGTGTGAGCCTCGAAAGCGACGAACGAAAACCCATGCACGACTTCACTTCCCAGATATACGAGGTGCTGAAAGAGATGTGCAGGTATGCTGATGGCATGAGTGTGGACTACAACGTCTTGAAGAAACGCATTCTGGCAAAGGGCTTCACCGAGGAGGAACTGGTAGACACCATCGACAACTACCTGAGAATGAATGTTATCATGAGAGAAGATACTATGCTGACCCTCATCGACCATTGATCTGTTTTACCTGATGGACATTACCTTTATTATTATGGGTTCATGTGTGATAGTTGGTGATTGTGTTTGATAGTAGGTATAAGCTATCACCTCAGCTGGGCCTGCTGGATGCGGTCACAGCATTCCTCCAGCATCCTCAGCAAAGAGTCATATGTTGTTTCTCCCTCCTGCTCCTCCTAACTACATAGCTTCGACAGCTCATCAGTCAGCTCCTGGATCATCAACCTCAACTTACCCTCGTTCTCCTGTCTCTGCTTCTGACTGGCCTTAAGCAACACTCTCAGCTTCGTTAACTCACTGTCGCTGTCTTCAGTGACTTTCTTCAATGCTTGAATGTACTTTTCTTTTTCCTGCTTGAAGTGCTCTTTGGATTAACCGATCAACTCATCCTTAAGCTCTTTGAGGGCTTCGTCAGTCAATCTTCTGTTAGCAGCATCAATATTTTAGAGTTTTACTCCGAGGTCTCCCATTCTGCTGGTCATGTACTGCTGCAGTCCCTTGTTGTAATGGTTGGCGTCCTGAGTATACTTTTGGATGAAGTTGTTTTTCTGGTCCAAATGCTTCAGTCTGAAGTCGGCTTCATCTTCGAATAGTTGGTTCAAATTTTCCTTGCACTCATAAGCTGATTCCTATAGGTCTTCAAGCTTTCTATCGATCAGCTGCTTTACAAACTGTTTACCTGAATTTTTCTGGTTTCGAGAGTGTTAGCAGTCTTGGCATGCTGCTTGAGATTTTGGGAGAGACCAGTGATATCAGAGCACCTTTCCTTTGCTTCTATCCTGATGGCATCCTCGACTCTTCCCCACTTTTGGTCGATAGCGTTGAAGCGTTCCTCGTTAATTTCCTTCTGGTCGTAGATTGACTGCATATTCTATTTCGATTTATATCGCATCAATTCTATTTATCATATCCCCGAACGCAAAGTCTACAGCCATTCAGCAACATCCATACTGTTACATCCACAATCATTAGTACACACAACGAATGTAAACATAATATCACAACAAAATTCTATGGTAAATCTGCCCCTCAAAGTTAATCGTGGAGGGAGCAAAAGCCGTCACCTCCAACCTTTGAACAGATGACTCCATTGACGCCCTCCCTCCAGGGCTGTACCCTGAATCTCTGAATTTTGCACCAGACTCTCTGAATCTCGATCCTTTTGCTCGATAGTGACGACTATCAACCATCTAAGCCTCAATGGTACCGTTTCCTCCATACAGAGAGCCATACTGCATGGACTTTTTGAGTCTTTCATCAAACTCTGACTAGAACATATCATTGACTTCTGAGTGCCTGCTATTTCTGCTGGACCTTCCTGAATTCTTTGATCCGATCATGTCCATAAGCGAGTCTTTTCTCGGATCAATGACGTTGAAGTTGGGCGACTCATAAATCTAGTCTTAGAACAGTTCCTTCCTGCCCTTCTCTTCTTTTTTGGGAATCACATCTCTGGTAGACATGTAGTAGTTGCTTATTGAGTCGTAGTTGCCTTTCTGAGATGGAGACCTCACATGCACAGGTCGGGACATATCGTAATACTCATTAGATTGTCCCTTCTGGTAGGCCATCAAAGGGTCCTCAGGTACATAGGCATTATATCTCAGTCCTTCAGCTCCATATATACTGAACTTTTCCCTCTCTCTGCTCTCAACATCCTTCTTCCAACCATCAGCAGTCTACAATAAACCTCCTCTAGGAAGGTATTGTAGCTTGTAGCTACTCACGTTACTTCTGGATAAAGAGTTGGGCCGTTGAGGTGAGGTGAATGAGGTATTTCTCAGGGGCAGTTTGGGGGAGACAGAGTTGAAGGGGCTCCTGTGCTGCAGATGAGTCAGTTGATCGTTGGAGGATACGAGTGGCGTGGGGGTGGGTGAGGTGGGTCTTTGGATGACATGGTAATTTTTTCGGAAGAGGAACTGCTCGTTATTAGAAATAAAGGGGTTAATCATTTGTATATGAGGGGGTGCTGGAGAACGATGGTGTGCTGTGTTGTTATAATAATTTTTGGAGATGATGTCTGAGTTGAACCTAGACACTCCCCCACAGGAAAACCATTCGACTCATTCATTCTATCTTCAAAAATATCCCAACCCCGTCCACACCTACCCCCATCCCACCCAAACCACCGTCGTCCCCGAACAAACCGAGTACCTCCACCTACACTCAGAAAGTACACCAGCACCAAAGCTCTGGTCGTCTTTAACTCCGATCGCAAGCACTATACACCTGCCTTCATCGACCCTCAGGAAAAGGTACATATCAGCTCATCTAGGAGCTGGTGCCAGAAAGGGACTCCGAATTCAAGGAAGCCTTTGAGGACAAAAAGAACTCAGACTTGATGGGAGCAGTAATCGTACTTAAAGACTTAATAATAGCTGGCCCCTAAGCCTTCGAACTGTTACTGCTATTCCTGCAAGGAGTAGTTCCCCGATTACCTTAAAGTACAAGGCCCCTGATCCAGCACATCGCTCACCCTGTTCACCAAAAGAACGTCGAGAGCAGCCCTCGCCAGGCCCTCATCGAGGAGTTGATCGAGGAATTTTGTCGCAAGAGGCCCACCTCGAGTGGATTTGCTGAGGCTCCATAGGTTCGCAAGCGGGTCAAGTAAGTGGGTGTGGACGCAGGTTGGAGGAAAGTCAAAGTGTTCGCAACAAGTCCGGCCCTCTCTTCAGGGAGGCCAGCACGAACCCCCCTCTTTCTTCACAGCCTTAGGTCAATTTCACAGACAATTGATCTTACTAACAAATGCACAGCATTCGGCCCAAGTAATATTCATCCTCTAACGAGTAACAAAAATACACCCATCACCTCCGACCACTGATATTGGGCAGCCGGTCCACCACCCTCTCGCTCCTTCCCAACTTCGAGTGCCTTCCTGAGAGCAACTATCTCCCCTCCCATTTGGCATGCTCAAGATCCAGTCGAGGCACCTTTGCAAATATTTTACTGTAGAGGTGTTCGAGGACCTCCTCATTGGATAGTACTTTAACTAACAGCTCTAGCTTGTCCTCCTGCTTGAAGTCCTCCAGTGTGCACTCTGAGAATTTTTTCCTACCAGTGATTTTTCTTTTAAGGTCGTTGACCACCTTGACAAAAAATTATTAGATTGAGCTGGCTTTATCGATGATTTTGGAGTTGACTGAGGACAGCTCCCGATGCTTTCTTTTGAGAAGATCTAGCTGTTGGTTGACTCTTTTGAGCTCACTCTGCTCCTTTTTATCTTTGTTCTCGGGATTGGCTATGGTTCTGTAGGTGATAGGGCTCATTGAACGCATGTACTATACCGAGTAGTTATTGCTGGTCTTGAGGGTCTGCTTTTCCCCACTGTGCACCTCTGTGGCAAAGGTGGGCTCTTCTCTCTTTTCTCTGTGTTCTTGAGGTGTCTAGTTTGGAGCAGCTAGCAGGAGTTATTTTATTTTGTTCTGCAGAGAGAGGATTTATCTCTTTTGGGTGCCGACTTCTCCCTTGAGGAAGCTGATCACCTTGTCTTTCTTTTCGAGGCTGGTCAGCAGTTTCTTTTCGTTGTCTTCTAGGAACTGTATTTTTTTTAGTAAGATTGCTAACATGCCTTCGTTCTCGTAGTGCTAAATCTTCTTCTGGTAGCCCTCTATCCTCTTCTGGTACTCCTTCAGCGCATCCTCGATCTTCATCATGTGCTGCTTGTATGAATTGACGAACTCTGTCTCCTGTCCCTTCAGCATGGTATTCACCTTCCCCTCCAGATTCATTGTGAACCCATTCAGTCCCCTCACCAACTACTCGATCTCCTTGACATTGTCCTGCGTTGATTACCTGGTACCTTGTAGTTGTAACTGTTGACTTCAGGCAGACTGATCTTGATTTCCTGATTGTGCATCTCTCCAGTTTTATTATTTTTATTATGGTCACCCTGGGGTCTAAAAGGCGTAAGGAGGTGATGAGTAAATGTGAAGCCGGGGATAACGGTTTGCTTTGAGGTTTAAAAGCTAGAGTATATTGGGTATAAGTCAGAATTTATATACTTGATGGGATCAGAGCCACCTAAGCCGAAGGAGCCCGAGAAGACCCTTAAAGGTAGGAATGTGTTCATGCAGAACAGGTGAAGGAGTACACTACGGAGATAAACAAGATGAGGCGAGAGTTTCAACGCGAGTGCATGAAGCTGGAGATGAACGACAAGAAGATGCAGAAGGACCTAAAGAAAATGCTGAACAGTAACACTCCTCAGGTAGACGATGACTGATGCAGGTGAGCCGGAAGACGCTGGCTATGAACATCCTGAAGAACCAGAAGTTTATATTGAAATATAAGAACCTAGACGCCCAGCTGCAAAACACGATGTTCGAGTACTAGTTTGGTAAAGTAGATTGCAGTCGATGTCCACCATGGACCAGATGGCTAACGTCATGAACGGAATGGCCAACATCATGAGCAGCGCCAAGAATAAAATCAACATCGAGCAGTTCAACCAGAACATGAAGACCTATACCACCGAAAAGGAAAGACTCCAGCTCGTAAACTAAATGATCCAAGACTCCATGGAGATGGCTGAGGACGAGATTGACGATACTGATGTTGACGGTCTCATCAGCAACATGGAGGCCGAGGTTAAGGCTAAAAAGCAGAAGCAGATAGAGGCGGATATGATGGGAGAGCAGGAAGACTAGGCCATTTGAAGCGGCCCTTGATCTGGAAGCCTTTTGTATGGACTGAACAACTAGTAGCAACCATATCATAATTCTTGTGAAGCTCATTTAGACATTCTATGACCAAGTCACTCCTGTGCACAGCATTCTTCGAATAGCATCAATACAGAGTCGATCTAATACTTCAATAATATCAGTCACTTATCACCTCTCAGTGCTCGGTCCAAAGATACTTGCAACTTCCTTAGCTCACCCTCTAAAGCTTCCCTCTGTTTGCCCTCCCACCTCATGCTTACTAGCAAATACGACTTCAGCTTCTGAAACACAATGTTTACCTCTCTCAACTTGTCAGCCACGCTCTTGTCGCTGTATTGCTCTACTCTCGTATTCGCCAGCTTCAGCAGCTTGTTCTTGCTCGACTCAAACTGGTCTCCCACTCGGGAGTACTCGGCCATGTAGCCCTTCAAGTATGAAAGATGCTATCGGATGGGCTTGAGGTACTCCTCCTCAATGCCTATAGTTTTGTCCTTTTGATCGAGAGCCTTACTAAGATTACCAACCTTGGCCTCAAGTTGTTCCTTGATCTTCTCGATGCCTTCTGACAGTTTGGAGAGTCTTTAAATCTCTTTGGAGCTGGTTCTTCGTTCCTGGTCGAGACTTACCTGTAGTTCTTTGACCTTTTGAATGTGGGCATTCTCTTTATCCTTCTGACTCTTTTCTGCAGCTGCTGAGTCAATTTTGTAGTTCTTTAGGTTATGTTCCAAGGCCTTGATTTAACTATCCTTAGCCTTGAGGTTCTTGTTGAGATTGTCAAGTTACCCCCTAAGCTGCTTTTGCACTCCTTCTTCCTTCTTGATAAGAATTGCATGCTGCTCCTTCAAGTTAGTCAGGCTTTTCTCCAGCTCGTGCTCCTTGGCCGACCCTTGTTAGTTTCTCTTGCGAATGTTCTCGTTTATGTCCTTCAGCGAGTCAATCTGCTTGTTGGCTGCATCTATCTTTTCCTTCATCTCTTTTACAATGTCACCGTACTTGTCGATTGTGGTGGACTTAGCCTCAATCTCCTTCCTCTTACGCTCATTCTCAGCCGATAGTTTCTCAAGTTGAGAGTTGAAGGCTTTTTTGTCGACTGTGGTGCTGTTGGTGAAATCTTTGTACTCTTTGCTCACTCGGGACAGCTCCTGGTTAGTGTCTGCTAGCTCCTGAGTTCTCTGCTCAAATTTCTTCTGCAGATCATTCACCTGTTTTTGCAGGTCAGCTATTTATCTGTTGAGCCTGTTGGTCTGAGATGAGCTGTTGCTGCTAAGCTCGCTGATGTTCTTGTTCAGCTATACATTTTTTTGGATTTAGGCTGTGAGCTGGTCGGTTGTTTATTGAAGGGTTTTGCTGACTTCAGCTTCTAACTATTCCAGTCTATTTATCTCTTCTCCCAAAGCTTGATTCGTTTCCTTCTACCCCTGCAGCTAATTTGATAGGTCGTTGATTATAGCTTCTCTTTATGCAACTTTTTAGTTGTTAACCTCGATCACTTTCTGCATCAGGTTGGCAATCTGTTAGTCTTGATGATCAGGAGGGACCTAAATGTAGCCTCCATTGACGGCTGACATGAATGCAGTCAATTGCTGGATGTTTTTGGCCTTATATTGCTCCAATTGATATCTGGTGTCTGAGCCACTGGATGTAGCTTTGGCTAGCTCCTAGTTAGTGAGCTCCAACTAGTTGGTGAGTTCTTCTATGTTTTTATTGAGTTTTTAAATGAGGTTGACTTGCTCTTTGTTCTCAGTAATGTAGGAGGTGATTTCTTAGTTTGCTTTTTATAAAGATTCATTGAGGAATGCTATCTAGTTTTACTTTATCTTGATGCTGTGAGACAGCTCCTCCCCTTCGGTCATGCCTTTCGCCCTCTCTGCCTCTAAGCTATCAATATAGACATGGAGCTCATCGAGCTACTGGGACTTATCCTTGCTTTCAGTTGCTAAAAGTTCCACTTTTTTCTGAAGGTCCCCTATTTGGAAGGAAGACTATTCGTTGTAGTTCTAAAAACGGCTCTCCAAGTGTTTTATTTATTTCTCCATCTACTTCTTCTCTTGCTCCTTTGCATCAGTCGTCTACTTTAACTGCTTTTTCAGATTGTCAATATCCCTGATGTATGAATCCAGCTCCACCTACAGCTCAGACTTCTCGCTCACCAAGTTGTCCTTCTGAACTTTGAGCTCTTCATGCTCATAAACTAGCCTCTCGTATTATGTTCTCCTTTATGTTAATGCAATATCCAGCTATGCTATCTTTTAGGTCAAACTGCCTGAATCTTCCTGCTCAGCCTCGATCTGCTGGTTCAGCTGAATTATGATGTTTTCTTTCTCCTTCAACTTTTTCTTGGTGTCTCCTAAATCTTCCTGGAGTTTTTTTACGCCATCACCAAGCTCCTTTATAGTAGCTTCAAGCTTACCGGTCTACTTTGCCTTCAAAGCGGTCAATTCATCTATCTTCCTCTACCTCTCACTTAAAGCATTCTTCAAGTTCTATATTTATCTCCTTTGGTCCTCATTTTATCTGGCTTGATTTTTGAGAGTACCTGTCTTCTCTTTGATGGCCTCATCTAGCTCATCACACCTGCGCTGGTTCCTTTGAGAGATCGCCTCAGCATTTGCTATATTTTTTAGTTGAAGAGCTATCTCTTGCTCTAATTATCCAATTTTCTTACGGAATTTCTTCTTTTCCTCCTCCAGCTCCTGATTGGCAGATAAGGC
>Ga0100402_1007617_pt1 | contig 10413 bp, 8 predicted proteins | sample CryGeyme20150102_FD_80419 | JGI IMG/M metagenome (GOLD analysis project Ga0100402, IMG submission 80419) | Groundwater microbial communities from Crystal Geyser aquifers in Utah, USA - Crystal Geyser metaG 2015-0102 | ecosystem: Environmental > Aquatic > Deep subsurface > Groundwater | place...
CCTCGGAACGGAGAAAAGGTCGGCCCTAGTAAATTGCCGAGTTTCTCCAAACCACCCTACCTAGCCGAACGTAGCCCTAGAGAGCTGGCATAGTCGAGAGAACGCGGTAGCGTTCGCTCGGGGGTGACCACCAAGAAGAACCCTGAATACTACTGTAGTACGAATTATAGCAGAGAATAACAATTGTTAGAGCTCGTACCCTGTGGAAAGACTCGATTGTTCCAAGTCATCGTGCATGTACTAGTATTTGTTAAGTGGCTCTGTTACTGGTAGTCATCTGTCGATCATCTCAGGTGAAGAAGAGCATTTCCAGTACTCGAGCAGACTCTTGGCACTCAAGAGGTCATCTGAACAACCCAAGTTCTCTTAAACACAATCCAAGAAAAATAATACTCTCTCATAGCTTGCTTCTACAGTACCAGTGCTTGAATCGATTTCTACCAGAGAAGTTGGCAAAAATAGCCGGGGCAGTTTGTTCCAGTTACTGGTTCAAAAGTTCCCTTGGAAATTTTATTACCTGGTATCTGGTACCTGGTACCTGGTAATACTGAGCGAAAAATGATGCCGCTTAAATAAGAATCACTACGGTACCAGTTTGAATCAACTGTACCGTACATTGCTTGTTCTTGTGATGACTAGTACCACTACTACAGTAGTACTAGTATTAGTAGTAGCGTACAAGCGTGGAGTAGTACTGTACTGTTATACTGTACTAGCGCAGAGTCTTTCTATTTTCAAATAATAAAAAGAAGCATCTTCCCACATTATTATTTATTATTATTCTTGTCACAAATATTGCATTGCCCTGAATACAAAGTCGCCCTAAAGAAGACTAATAACCGACTCTAGCAACCTTTTTCGTTCATGGTGCCCGCTCCGGAGCAGTCTAACGGAGAGGGAGCTTCCTTCCCAATGCCCCCTACTAAAGCATCTGCAAAGTCGCCCGATGGTGTTCAGTTCACACTTATTGATACGGCTCCTTTACAAATTGTGGCGTCTGCCTCTCGGGCGAACCTGTCTACTCAAACAGCGCCGTCGACGCCCTCTGATACAGAAGGTATTGCCACTCTAGCGCCACAATCGCTCCCTGTCACAGAGAGTGATACTCGAGCTTCAACCAAAGCACCGCTAGCGGTAGAATCTACGAATAAGCACATCCAATTGTCGTCAATAGAAGAAGCTGTTCCCGCTTCAGCTATGCTTCCTACTGAGCCAGTATTGGATACGGCCGCCCCAAAAAACCGAGCAGCTGTTTCCCTTTCGCTGTCAGACCTCCACACTGTCGCCGAAGATGTAATCGATTTGGGAACTCCTGCTCCCAGAGACGAAGTGAAAGCGATGATTCCTGAAGTCTTGGTCGAATCGAATACGTCGGGTGTTGAAGTTGTGGAAGATATGATGGAAGATTTTTTTGATAATGAGACGCTGTCCCCCGAAATATTCAGCAGGAATACCTTTGCGCCCGACTACTTTGATAACTTTACTTTGCCGCCCGAGCTCATGGATGAGCAGGCAGATGATCTACCGTACGTACATTCCTGCACGCATTATTGTTTTACTTTGCAACAACTTGCTCAATACTAATTCGTGTTTTTCTTTTTGTAGTTGGTTTCTCCAGGGGGGAACGGTTGCGCCAAAAAGTAAGTGTGCCGCAGAACTTAACTCTGACTCGTTATTGAATCGCATCACTAATTGATTTCTATTTTGTATCTTGTTTCCTGTCAGTCGCCGAGGGTGGAAGTCTGCCGCCATTTCTTATGAATGGCGGAAGTTTAGCTCCTGGCTTGATAAAGGGCGGAGATATTGACATTAATTTCATTCATGACAGTTGGACAGAGGATCTCATCCCTGATTTGGATGGCTTAGAATTGAATTCTTCGGAACAAGCTTTGCCTGTCTTCCAACCCATGCCATTCTTTATTTATAAGGCAAGACATCTCCCTTTGCAAGCCTTACATTATGTGTTGCATAGAATCCTGAACCAACTATCTTACTTTTCTTTTCTTTCTCTCTGCAGCCTTCTTTTACTATAAAGGTTTCCGGAATCGCTCGTTTCGGCATGTCCCGCGATTTTGCATCGCTTGGCTATCTGATCAATGACGGCGAGCCGACACAGGACTCTCCTGGCGGCGAAGATTATCTTGTTGGTTTGAGTGTCATGGCGGGCGTCATCGTAGCCTTTTTCTTCATTTGGTGGCTTTTTCTTCGTCTTGTCTGCATGTGCTGCAGCCGAATTGTTTTGACTAGAAGCCCCTTTCCAGCAACAGAAAAGCCTAATGTCGATGATACAACAGAAAGAAAAGGAGATTCCAAAGAGAAGAAGCCACCAGAGCCACAGGAAGAGGCCCCTGATATCAAGAAAGAACATTCAGCAGAACTTAGCGTAGGAGATGAATCAGCTAATTCTGTCGAGGAAGAAGTTTCTTGCTCTCGTAGGTGTTACTGCCGAAATAGTAGCTTTTTAAACAAAGCGTCTTTTTCAAACACTGTCGAAAGGGAAGCAAAGGCGAAAGAAAGCAAAGCAGCCATTGACACCATCAAACGATGCGCCGCTCGTACCCGCATTGGTGAGCTCAGCTTATTTTCGTGTTCTGACCAGCCGTCGTTTATCCCTTCTCACTCACAAGAACTGCCTCATCTTCTTCCCAATGAAACAGCATTCGTTGTCGCTGCTTTCGTGCAGATTACATTCGCAGCACTTCTTGTGGTCAAAGGTGCACCGAATCTTTACAAAACAATTCATTCGATGGAGAATTTTGCAAGTATCGCTCGCGAGACTGTTAATGATGGAAATGGCGTTCTTGGTACCGTAAAGGAAGTCCTTGACTTGTCGAAAGATCTGCGAGACCAGCTCAGCAATGAATTTGATAATGAAAACCCCTGTCCTGGCTATACGAACTTTGCTGAATCAGACACAGGAAAGAAGATCACCGATACTGTGAATTCAACTGTTGAATGGCTGGCCGAAATTTCGATGGATTTGAATGATGGAGTAGAATCGTTGGGCGAGGGACTGCTCGACGGCGAGAGTTACATTGACTCCGTCGATGAGCTGATCGAAGTGAGCACAAAATATGAAGTGGTGGGCTATTTGTTTGCCCTCCCATTCATGATTTTGGTACCAATAATGCTCTTTGGGATCATTGCAGCGCAACTACATGCCAAGCTCCTCTGCTTCTCCAAGGTAATCAGCTGGCTTATACTGCCACTCTTCGTTCTCGTAACAGCTCTTAGCATATGCTTTTGCATTGTGCTAACGCTAACCGCGGCAATGAACGCTGACTTTTGCGGAGCAGGCGAGTCAAACCCCGAACAGACTATATTGGATCTAATGATTAACACAGGGACTTTCAAAGCTACGGATGGTGTTTACACAACGGCTGAATACTTTCTATATCAGTGCACATCCTGCGCATCCGAAGATCCTCTGTTGGAATTTCGTCAGATGGACAACGATATCGTAAGTAGATCAAATATTGTGTGATTCCAAAGAATAGAAAGAAAAATCTGACCTTTCTGTGTTCTGTTCGTATTATAATTCAGATCAAAGCCAAGGAAGTCATTAACAAATTCACCAATTCCATGTCTGACGTTAGTATCGAATCGATCACGTTTGGTTGTCAAACCGATTTTTGGCCTCTTTTTGAAGCCCTACGGGAGATGAAAGCTCTCGCGAGCCTTGGACGACAGTGTATTGCATCCGGTATGGCAGTAGTCGACTGTAAGAAAGTCTCTTCGATGCTCCAAATTCTCTTGTACGAAGGAACTTGCACTTATAGTGTCGAAGGGTTAGCCTGGTGTGCCGGTTGTCTTTTCGTAGTGTCATTGATGGGAATGATTATGATCACATTGCGATCTGCCCTGCAGAACAATCTTCTTCTTGAAGACGAGGAATCTGAAGGCACTGGTGATTCGGATTCCAAATTGGCAACTTCCATGGAAAGCGAAGACATTCCTAGCGATTCAGCATTCGATGATGATAATTCTGGTGGAGTTATCCGTGTTACTACAGATGTAAATGGAGAGAATATCCCATCGGATGGAGAAGTTGGCGCAGCAACTCCTGTCGCTGCGACATTTTACACCAGTGAACACAGCGAATCCATGGATAGTGAAAAGCAAATTTATGATTGCTGAGGTGTCTGAGAATGTCAGCGACGAAAAATTGCGAAGAACATTCATCCTACGTAGCATCTCATATTTTACAGGAAGGGCAACTCATTGGAAAGGTGAAAAGCACGAGCAAGCAGGCCATACTGCTGTAGTAGGGATAAATCCACGTTGCATATAGTTTCACACAGTATTGTATTTTCACAATATTGCATACCTTTATAACATACTATCACTTCCATCAGAATCAATTCCTTGTCCAAAAGGATATCAATGTCCAAAACATGCTAGAGTTCCTCGTGATCTTCTTGTTAGTGGTGCGGAGGTAGGCTTTCCCAATCTGCGGTTGTTGTGCTTCTTTCATCCGCAAATCTTCTCGTTTCCTCCCGATGCTTCACCGTTGGAAAGAGCACCCTTGGATGATCTTTCAGCTGATGTTTGTCACAACAGCTACTATTTACGCCGTCCCTACTAGGAGTTACCGCTTGTCGCAAGATATGTAGACGTCGAAGCTACGCCATCAATGATGCTTCCATAGCACTTGATTATGGTGTTCCAATCTTTCAATGTTTTTGCGCATTCAGACGTGGCAAAGTCCATTTTTTAAAGACTTACTGTGGACGTTTTGTTGCTCTTGAGCATTATACAATCTTTCATGGATTCCATGAATAGAGTTTTCTTTGTAAGTATCCAGCGACAACAACAAAATCGGGGTATTGTAAATATTGTTTTAATAAATAGATGCGTCGACGTAATCAGAAAGCTAGATTTGGTCTCAGTTATTTTGATTGTTGATTAATTGACCATCGCAGTCGCCACAGCTCGACTTCCAATTTGAGCAACAGTTTTTTTTTCGCATGTTACAATTCTTGTGTGAATATACTAGGAGATATCCCTTGCATCGCACGACTACTATGGATTCTCCTGTCGTCGTGACAATTGATTCTTCTTCTGTGTCTTGTTCTTCTTTTTAGAATGAAAAGTAAACAATCATAATAATATTCCCCTTTGGGATTTACATCGTCACCTTATCGTACAGTATGCATTCACTCCGTGCAGTAGCTACTTGTGTGTAACTGACTTCCAGTGCTATGGCGTTGGTCTTGAGGATACCAATCCCCGACCAGTGGGCCGTAGACACCTAAGTACTGTCTCTTATAAATGGATTATCTACAGTGTCTGAGTGGGAGTCCCAGGCAGTAGCTACTTGTAATTGATTTTCGTCGTCATTAGAGTCGTGAAACAATTCCCACCATTCTTCCATCACATAAAAAATAATGACGTGAGGCAAGGCTACATTCAAAAATCTATCAACACTTAGGGTTATTATTAGGGAATCCAGTCATCACGACTCTACAGAAAACTTGAAAGTGCCAAAAACAGGTGGTTGGAATACGAAAACCAATGACAAAATTTGTTTCTTTCGACTTGCAAGAAAAATCTAGAATTTGTGCGAAAGTTTGATTTCATCCTTCATCCTTCATTTGTTCATAGTTCATACTACAGTAGATACTTATTTTCATAGTTTGTTATGCCCAGGCTACATATATTTTTATAATTGAATGCAGCCAAATTTCGATTCTTGTTTGTTCCTCTCTTAGCAAGATGGTTTACGCTACACCTCAACAGGCGCAACAACAACAACAACAACGACTGCAAGAACAGGCGCAACAACAACAGCAACAGCAACAGGCGCATGTCAGTGGACATCCCCAGACTCCATCGACGCCCATGTTATCACCCGATCCTCTCTTTCAAAAGCCACCACCGTCCTCTGTTTCATCTATCCGTGGACAGCCCATTCGTAACGTCAATCTTGTTACCGCAGCTCCTTCACCTCAACATCAAGTCAGCAATACGACGAGCGTTTATGTGCAGCAGCAGCAGCAGCAGCAGCAGCAGCAGCAGCAACCAAGGCCACTTCCGATGCAATCACAAGCCTTGAAATTGCAACGAATGCTGGGAACGAGCAATGGGAGCAATGGTCCAAGTCTGGGGTCGTCGAGTCGTGCGCTTCCTCCACCGAGCAAAGATACGCTTCCCATCATGATGATGCAACAACCACAGGTATCTTCACCTCCTCCTCCTCTACCACCACAACTCAATAATAATTACAGTGCTACCAATACGGAGGTTTCGTTTCATCCTCCGTCGCGACAACCGAACTATTATAAGGATTATGAAAGAAAAGCAAATTTTGATGGCATGTACGATTATGAAGGAATGTTGATGGATCATCTCAATGATACACCCGAACAAGAAGAAGAAGACCCGCAGGAGACAAATTATGGGCATCATCATCACCACCAGCAAGGTACTAGTACAACCAATCCTACCTCAGCACCTCCTCACGCTCACATTACACCAGCAACCAAATCCTCTCGATCGGTCAAGAAACCACCAAGTACCAATGGGGCATTTTATGCGCAGCAACAACGGCAACGAGAAATAAGGATGAATCAAACAAATAATAAGAACAATGCCAACACGTATATCATTTCTCCCGAACAGCAGCAACAAGAACAGCATTGTTCGCATAGGCCACCCTCACGTACCAACAACAGTATTGATTCTTCTTACACTACCATGGCCGTCAATAGCAACAATACAGTCAATCATGCTACCAATACCAGTTACAGTACACAAAATACCAGTATGGTAGCCATGGCAGCTCCTGCTCTTCCGACGACGACGACGTCGTCGTCGTCGTCGTCCGCAGCGCGATCTTCTTATTCGAATACGAGTAAAAGTCCATCCATCGTGGTGGTGCCTCCACTAATGTCTACGAATTCCAGTAGTACCATGGCGGCTGTAATGACTTCGAATGCTGAAGGAGAAGAAGACGACGATGCTAGTATTGATTCCTTTCCTTTGAACAATAACAGTGAACTACTGGAGCAGCCGCCGTTCTACGTACAGGAACAAGGCCCGTACTGTCACCACCAACAGCAGCAACAACAACAACCTTTTGTGGCCAATGAATCTCCCGTCCAAAAAAATGTTCATTCGCCCATGAATCCTCAACAAACCCAACAGCAATCAGCTGCAGGACTACCAGCTCACAACGACAAAATTAAAAACAAAAACAAAGTTATCAAAAACAACAACCGTCATCCGCCGGCTACTTCGTTGCGAGATTCCAAAGATGTTAGTTGGCGTCGTCACGGACGAACCTATCGAGAGCAACTGATCCGGCACGACGAACAAGGTGGACACCAAAATTTTGAAATGTCACAAGACTGTTCCATTCAACGGTACCACATGGTAGCCGAAAAGGTACTGAATCAATTTTTGGCCACCCGGGAGGATCCCAACGTCAACCTCCGGGATACCTACCTGGTCGGTACTCGTCTTTCCAAATTTTTATGGGACGTCCTTCCGTCGCACAAGGACTATCATTCGTCAGTGCCAGAACTGGCCCAAATGCGCCGGGAATCGCACGCCCGATGGCTCACATTGAATCATTATTTGGAAGAATTGGCCTTAATTATCGATGAAGAAGAACACAATCAGTTCGTGCTCCGAGATTTGGACGATACACTCAACGAAGAGGAGTTTGATGATGATGACGACGACAACGTCGTCGATAACAATAACGACGACAACAACAACAACACTGGTCAGGCATATTCACAGCACCCGTCGGCTATGGGGCAAGGTTTACACAGTTTTAGAAACATGAATGCGTTCCACGACAATGATCCGAATGCCCAAAATATGCAGGCAGAAGGTACAACCAACGTACCTCCTCCATTGGTAAATGTGAGCCCCAAAAAGCATCGCAACATGAGTCGCTCTCCAACATGTGATGGCAACAATGCATACCCTCCTTCACATTCTCTACATTACGACAACAGGGATGGTGGCATTCCTTCTAACGTTCGTCCTATCGCCCCTTCTAACGTTCGTCCTATCGGAGGCGAAGGCGAAGATATCTGGCACATTGGAGATGGCGTCAAAACTGAGAATTCAGTGGATTCCAATTGGTTTAGCATGGCAGGATTTTCGGATCCTTTTCCACCTTCACTGGAAATCAACAATACCAGCCAAACACAGCCCCTTACCCCACACTTGGAGGTCCTGGAAGAAGCTGCGCCAACTGCGGAACCTAAATATTTGTCCTCCGTGCATCATCAATTCCGTAACATTCCCAATCACGAGCAGGTTAACTTCACCAGTCTTTCTCTGGACGAAGACGGTGGTACCGCTCTGGATTACATGGCTTTCGCAGGTCCTGCCAAAAAGGAGCCTGCGACTGTGTCGCCCAGTCCCGCTAAATCCACACCAGATACCTCTAAGAATGACCCATCTTCGTGGACGAGTGATCCCTTTGCCTCTGCTTTGACGAATAGCACCCAGAGCAAACCAAGTGATCTGTGCAGTGACAGCGAGGACTACAAACAAACGTGGGGATCGTCGCCCTTTGGTAATAAAATGACAAATATCAGCACGACCAGTAATAATAGACCACGAGTTTCTTGGTTGGACCCTGCCAATGATGGCAAGCAGCAGGACACCTCGTCACCTGTCCGTCAACAACAACAAGAACAACCAGGCAACGAGGTAGCTTGGTGGGTAGAAAGTCCCGACCGACCCAGTAGAGGCTGCTTATCTGGGCTCACTGGTAGTGATTCTCAATACGAAATGTTGCCAGGGCTCACTGGTAATGATTCCCAGTACGAAACGTCCTCGGCTCTGAGGCGATCGTCATCTTCTCGCTACATGTCACTGGACGAACACGAAAAGCACAACCGATCCAAACAGCGGCACGAATCAACGGGTACAAGCAACAGGAGCCTTCTTTCGAATACAATCTGTCGCAGAGATAACGATGACGATGACGACAGTGGTATCGCCGAGATGAGTGCGGCCCTCGATCGGAATCGGGCCCAAGGTGCGAACACGCCGTACCGACATCGAGGCATGCATCACTTCAAGGAATGCGTACGCTGTTTACTGGAGTAAAACAAGAGACTGCTTCAAGAACATGCAGGCCCAACTGGGGGAGATACATATGCTAGCAATTCCTGTACATCTACACGTACACAAAAGCAACAAAGCAAGCGACAAGTTCATTCATTTTACGTTTTAATTCACTAAATATTTACATTGGTTACATATATTTTGCATGGTAATAATATCTTCTATATCCATTTCTAGAGACTCAAGGCTGTCAAACCGGGATGGTCGTTGGGTCTAGGAGCACTTCGATCCCAGTGAAACAATCGTTCCTTGTTCGAAATAGGAACATCATTGATGGAGGCGTAGCGTTTTTGCATTAGACCGTTCTCGTCAAATTCCCAATTTTCGTTGCCGTAGGCACGGAACCATTCGTTCCGATCGTTGTGGTATTCGTAAGCAAAGCGGACCGCGATACGATTTTTAGAGTGCACCCAAATTTCCTTGATCAAACGATATTCCAATTCTTTCTGCCATTTGGTCGAAAGGAAGTCACGTATCTCATCTCGACCCACGAATAAATTGGTCCCCGGTTGCGCCAGATCGAATCAGCAGTGTAGGCCATCTTGACTCGGTCCGGATCGCAAGTGTTCCACGCATTTTCTGCCAACCGTACCTTTTCGATCGCTTGTTCGTAAGAAAATGGTGGGAGAGGTGGTCGACTATCTGGGGAGGAAGCAAGTCCTCGAGTTGCAGCCTTGAAGGCCGTCGAGGCCGTAACGCGAATGTTGTTGGTAAGGACTGTCATTCCGGTTTTGAATCTGATTACTGCTTGAAAAAAATGGAGATGTTAAATCCAGTGATGAAAGTTTTAAGTGCCAAGGAAGTTTCTGAACTTAGTGGTAGTGCTCCAGGCTGGAGTATCATGAAAATCTTTTTTTGTTGCTTCACTGTGATCAAGGCAGCAAACGATTTTTTGGAAACAACCGCAAAAAACAGACGAGAAGTGCTCGAGCAACAATGAAACCGAGTCGTGCGTTGTTTCATTCTATATTATTTTTTGGCACCTATTTGCAGCTCTCTCGTTGGTGTGCGCCAAAGATGCGTTTTGCCGAAGATTGTTTATTGGATTCAAAATAAAAAGGACAAAACCAAGGACACTAGACTACTGTAAAAATTTCTTTCGGAATGCAAATCAATGGTCCCGTATGGTGCTGCCGCATGTGCTTTTTGCATTTAAAATTCCACTTTCCACCCACAAAAAGCTGAAGCTTGAAATTTATTTATAGAAAAGGTGCGGAGAGGATTTTTTTTTTTTTTTGGTTTTTTTGTCCATGAAATGACATTCCAAATTTTGTTGTATTTCCCAAGCAGCTGTTTTTTTCTTGACGTTTTTTCTTCGTA
>Ga0100402_1007620_pt1 | contig 10412 bp, 6 predicted proteins | sample CryGeyme20150102_FD_80419 | JGI IMG/M metagenome (GOLD analysis project Ga0100402, IMG submission 80419) | Groundwater microbial communities from Crystal Geyser aquifers in Utah, USA - Crystal Geyser metaG 2015-0102 | ecosystem: Environmental > Aquatic > Deep subsurface > Groundwater | place...
CCTTTCTGAGCAACTTCAATATCTTTTCATACTTCTATTTATTATACTCTTAGTCTTCAGAAATAGTCACTGCAAGGCCTAAACATTTTTTAAGCAACTATTGAGCTGGCTTATCGAATGAGCTCGCATTTTATCCGATTGTATAAATAATGCTGAGAAGTTGAGCCTTGTGGTGTATTCGCATATATTTTTCAAAATAGCTCATGACACTGATGACCTTTTGCTATTCGGTGAATGATTAATTTTCCTTTATGTTGATGAGTTCATCGTACATGTCCATGTTGATTTGACTGATCTATCTAAACAAGAAACGGATCAGGTAACCCTTATCGATCCACTATTACTGAAGATTCAACCAGTATTTAATAATTTTCATGGTGTGCTTGAAACTTCTGTTATCTGAACCATATCGACCGTGCACTTTGAAGGCATAGTCAAAATCTATGAGCTTGAACTTATAACCTTCTTAGTCATCCTAAATCTTGACAGTATTTCTCATGCACAAGTCAGTGTGGAATATGCCAAGTTACTGAAGCTATAGTATGCCCTCTACGAAACATTGCAGCCAGTAAAATACCTACTTGTGTCCTTTCCTCAAGAGCATTCCTACATAGTGGGCCTCGCTTTGCTCTGTGGCTGGAGGAATGAACTCAGGTGAGCCTTTTTCCATTGAAAATTAGAACAATTGATCACTATAGGAAGATGGGCCGTAATGCCTGACAATAAATTGTATTTTTTATCGATGAGCTGACAAAAAAGAAACTAAGCCGAAATGATTTTCAAACAATAGTTTTTTTAGTGAAAGAGACATATGCCTCGACATTTAAGGAGATTGCTTAACTTTTTAAATAGAAGATGAATGAGTATAGAGCTGAGAGTTTGCTCTTGAAAATTATGAGCATAGCGTTCTTATATTTTCGGCCCATCCTTAGGAGTTGTACAGTCTGAAGGACTGCATTAGAGACTCATCCTAGCTAGCTTCCATTGAGTTGAGCCCAAAGGTAATATTTTTTAAGAATTCTCCCTACTCTTAACAAATTATAGATTATCTGATAATTTGCTACTAAACGACGTTTACTTCATTCATCATATATTATTCAGGCTGAGAAAGCCTTTCATTTTCATGCTGTGTGTTGGCATCTTCAAGAGAGTGGTCTGAAGTGAGATGCTAGCTTGACTGTTTCCTTTCTTTCTTCTATTTTTTATATATTTCACAGGCATAAAATATTTAGTAGCTGTCCTTCTTTGAGTTTCCCTTCTTGATTGTACTCAATGATTTATAGTTTTATTCAGATAATTACTGGTTGATCGTTTCTTTTGATTAATCCTCACTCACTGCCGGCTCCTTCTTTAGTTTGGATGAACAAAAGGATTGATCGCTTTAGGAGGTCATTTTAATGAGCCTTTCCATGTTTTTTTTAATCAATAAAGCTATTTGTTTTTGGCTTCCCCCAATTTAGGAACATTGGCTGTCTTTTTAATTTTTGCTGCTGATGCTATCGTCATTCGAGATGCTTGAAATTTTGCTTTTGGGGCACACATCCCCATTAATCTCAATCAAAAACTGTTGAAAATGTTAATAATTGAGGTCATATACTTCGACCCTTTAGCTGTGAAGTTATGAAAATGCTTCTCCTTAAATTTCAGAAGCCAGCCAATAATAATGTTCAAGTTAGGCGTTCAAGAGATCTATCTTCTTCCGTAAGATTCTTTCTATCCTTCTATGTTTTTTTTATTTCAATGCCATAATGCTGTCATAATCTAAATTGGCTGGTAAAGTTTTTTCTTTCCTTTTTTTCTTCATCTGCTTTACAGGCTTTTTGTTGTTTCTTAAAATTATCGCCTGTGCTCTATCAATTTTAGGATAACTCTATTAGACCAGCTATATCTGATGGCCGATTGAGATCAACTGAGATTATTATAAAATCAGTTTTAAATTGCTACCGATGACCTCCTGGGCTCGGGTCAGAAATAATGTCTTTTACTGGGTCGATCTATGATGGAAATAATTCAGCATATGTTTGACCAGACATTCCAGATAAGGCTCAGGAATCATATCTTTAAGTATCTAAAATTGCTAAGACAAAGAGTAGAGGTAGATGGGACCGAGATCAAATAATTGTTTGTAAGTTTATTCCATTTTGTTATTCATTTTATTCATCTGGTTCATTTTGAGATAGAACTATGCCTCGACCAGTCGTAAAAGATAGCTGTTCTATCTGTGATCCAGTCCTAAAAGATAGCCCTTATATCTGTAATGCTTTTAGAAAAAAGTTTGCCAGTTGTCAAGCCTGATCATTTCAACTTAAATCGCATCTTTGTCAAAGGTGTTCCCGAAGGCCTCATAATGAACAGTGAATAGCTAATTGAAGAATCGATAAGATTTTTGATATTATTTCAGGTGGAGGTTGAAGATGGCGACATTGAAGAGAATGCTGGTATTATTCAGATGCTCAAGGGGCAGTTTGTCAATAAAATCAATAGCTGTTTACTGTATGCACTGATAGTCATTGTTGCTGATGAGGGAATGGGCTAGTTAGTATAAGAAATCGGTCTACTTGATATGTATGTTCAGGCCTCGAATAAATGAGCCCCTTATTGTTTCAAAAGGAACCATATCCTTACAAGACAGGAGAGTATCCATCCAATTGTTGGGGTATTGCTTGATGAGCCACTCAAAGCATTTCTATAAGGTTTCCTTGTTGTACTACTCATATTCCAGCCTAAATTTTTTTCTTTCTTTATAGATAGAGACCAGGCAAGAGAAAAACTCCTTCAATGCTTCTTATATTGGGTTGACTTGTATTTATTTGAAGTAGTATTTGAGGGCATATTATTGTTCTCCCAACATCGAGTAGCATACTGCTAAATTGTAGTTTTCCATTCTGTAACCTGGATTCAGCTTTAAAGAGATCAAAAATTGCTGTTTGGCTCTCTAGTACTGCCCGGATGAGAAATAGGAAACTCCCAGATTTTGATGAACCTCGCTTTTATACTTGCTGACACTCACATTTTCTTCTTCCTAGTATTTTTCTATTTTATTGATTGCTTTCAGAAAATGTTATTGAGAACTTTTGTACATGCCTTATTTGAGATACAGTCGGCCCAGTTTATATTCCACTTACCAGTTATCGGGTCTAAGCTCATAGGCCTGACTAAGGTATTCTTAGGCTTCTATAAACATTGAAAAATGGGTTAAAATACCTGCAAAGGCAAGAACTGTCTCGAAAGTATAGCGCAGGACAAGAGAAGCTTTAAAACATTGGATAGCAGCACCAGGATTGTTTTTGTGAGCTTGAGCCAATCCTAGATTTTTGAGAGCTTTAGCAGCGATTCCGGGACGCTTACTCTTGCAGGCATTTTTGAAGTGTTCGATGGCTTGATCAAGGGCGTATTCGTTGGTTTGCTACTGATAAATGGCAAAATAGTCCACTCCTTGGTTGTTGTCATCAGCTCCATAAAATCCAAACTTTGTTTATGAATTTGCTTGAAAACATCTATGGGAGATTTCCCAATGACACTGCTTGCTGAGGTTGACTCCAAGTTCCAAAAATATATTGGGGTGTTAGTGATACCAATCGAATATCTTTTGGTGCCACTTTAGGGCAGTTTATAACTGTTCCATGTCCTAGAGCAACTGAACCTGTTGTCTTTTCAGACAAAGATCTGATCGATTATAAAAATATTTGGCTTTCGGGACGTGGGCTTGGTCCTTTTATATGTTTCCCAAGTTATACTAAGCAACGTTTTTTTCTAAAACATCGGTGCTCCCTTCCAATATCATATTGAAGCATCGGATGGCTTTTTGTAATTTGTTGTCTGCCTCCTTTTATCGTCCATGTTGGAAGCGTCTATATTCTAGATAGAGGTCTTCTAACATTCGTAAAGGCGTACACCTAGTGCATTGAGATATGCATATTTATTCGGGCCATTTTCCGACCTTGTCTAGCACTCCTGGATAGTAGGAAGTGTATCCTATGTATATATTTCGATTCTCTGGTCAGTATGAGTGACCACTGTGTCCTCCTCCTAATGTTTTCTTATTGAATTCATTGAATTGTTATTAATTATAAACTATACTTCCTTTTAAGCATAAAAAAAATCAATACTCTGAAAATTAAATAAAAAAGACAAGAAGTCTTCAATGCCAAAGTTGACAACGTAAGTTGTCTGATGTGATGCTATCAGGTTGTCTTAATGAATGGCCCGATGACTGAGTTATATTAATAATAACATGAACATGCCCAGAGTCAATAGCAAAGGGTTCGATAAGCATCCAGTCCTACCCGATTCCATGCCTCCTAGCTTCCCTTCACACAATAAAAGAAGCTCCTATCAATAACGGCAACTCTCAAGGTTCTACCCTCCTCCCTCAAATCACATCTACCCGCTTCAATACTCGCAATAAATGCCTTACCACGTCCGTAGCAGCTAGAAAAATCTCCATCATGGCCGCACACATCATCCTTGCGACGAAATATACTTCCAGGTGAGAACCGGCTCCGAGAAGAATCAGGTCCTTTGTGGCAATGGCAGCAAAGCCAGTCTAAAAGGAAGGAAGAGAAGTATCAGATACACTGAGGACAACCTTGAGGGAGAGATGGAAGGCTCGTCTGACGAATAAAGGTACAAGGGATCCAAGAAGCATATTGACAAAAGAAACCTGTAGATGGGTCATCCGCCAAAACCAAGAGCGAGAGCAGCCTACCTTGAGTAGCAGTTTCTTCCCAGAAGCAGCAGATCTCCAAAATCAATAGGTTCTGGCAACTCAAGGTCCTCCCACACATCCAAATCTCCAGAGTAAATGCAGCAAACAGATAAAAAGTAGGTCTTTTATCGGCACTACAGAACTGTCGAGGACAACTTAAAGGTATAGGAGGACCCGGAAGTGGAGATATCGTTGGCGAAGAGGTTGGAAATGATGTAGGTTAATTACTGTGCAGATATTGGCGTGAGGAATAAGTTGGAGAAATTTTCGCATTACTTGAGTTTCGGGATGGAAAAGTTGATAGACAAGATGGAGGAGCTGGAGAGCAAGCATAGCAATGTGAATATTTACTTGAGTGAGCTTAGAAAATCAGTCCACCAGCAGAAGAAACCTCAGAAATTGTCAGATAACAGCATATCAGAAGCACGGCAACGCCAAAATAGTTTCTTGATGAATGAATATGAATCTAAGACTAAACAGCTGAAAATGCAGAATGAAAAAATGGAAAAAGAGTTGATCAACCTCAAAAACAAATAGGCCGACAGTAAAGCTCGAGCAGAAGAGCTATTAATGAAAGTGAAGGACTATGAAAAATTCGGGTCATTAGAGCAACTAAAGAGGACAAAAATTGACCTCTTGAGGAAACTGGCTGATACATAATCGAAATTACTGAGGGTCGAAAAAGAGAAGACATATATTGAGGAATAATTTTAATAATTCAAACGAAGAAGTTTTCAGCCTCGATTTGACCTCTACAGCAGCAACAACGGAGATGACAATATCCTGGAGAGTTAAGGAGGGCAACGAAGTACCTAATTGTTGACCGAGTAGCTAAACCGTTTGACAGAGAAGTTGTCGAGAGTAGAGGAGGACAACAAAGCATATGAAAAGCTGTTATCATCCAAATCCGATGAACTGTCGTCTGAAGTGAGGGCATCCTGTGAAAGCAAAATGTTGTTGGAAAAAATGAAGGAGATCAACGCAGATTTGTAGAAGTAGTGCCAGTTGCTGCAGAAGGAGAAGATGCAGAATGATGTGGAGGTGACTGACAAAATATGCAATTTGAACAACAATCTCAAGAAAAAGACGAAATAGTTCGATAGTTTCAAGGGCCTCATGATTGAGTGCCTGGATAAAGTATACAAGCAGGTTAGCAAGAAGGTCAGGAAGGTGTATGATCGGGAGCTGACCAATAAGAACAGGACAGCAAAGTGCTAAATCTATCTCAAAGGGATTGGGGAGTACGTTAAAAATAGTTAAGACAGCAATGCGATTGTCTTGTCTTTCTTGCAAAAATTATATGGAATATCGGCCTCATAAATTGATCGTTCGGGATATGAAGCGGTCTTTGTTAAAATCACCAACATGGTTGAAGAAGATCGGCAAAAAATAGCTAAACTAGTGAGCAGTATGAGATAGATGGAGTATGAAGCACAGGAAGTGAAGGTGAGGCAACAAACCAGTCCCTAAAAAATACTTCCTTTCTGTCCTGTCAGTTAAGGTGAGGGTTTGAAGAGAATGAAGTCGAACGGAACCAACAAGGATGTTCCTTCTCATGATGTATAGCCCAAACACTCTACTTTCCAGGCTCAGGAGCTAAACAAGAAGAAAGAGGAGATAAGCAAGCTAAGCCGAGAGATCGCGAAGGTGACTGAGGAGGCTCATAAGCAATATTTGGTGTATGAGGAGAAGATCGGGCAGTTGGAGATAAGAGAAAAGCAGTTGAATAGTAAATTATCATGGGCTCAGGAAGAAAAACAGGAATTGAATACAAAGATTGCATAAAAAGATCAATAAATCAGAGTGCTCAAACAAAACTCAGAGGACCTCAAACGTTAAAATCAAATTTTGAGTGGAAAGATAGCTGAGTTGAACGGTGAGCTCAAAAGAGGAGGATCTGAGTCCAATGCGAAACTGAACAAGTTAGAGCAGTAACTCGATTTAATGCACAAAAAAATGAAAAAGATGAAGGCTTAATTCGAGTCAAAATAAAAGACCCTCAATAATACTATCAGCCGAAAGGATAAAACTATCGATTAGTTGACCGAAGAGAAGAAAAAGAATACTGTTGAGCTGAAAATATTAAATGAAAGGTTGGAGTTTGCGAAGGTGCTTGAGGAAAGCAAAGAAAAAACAAAAAAAGTGGGTGAGCCAATCGAGGAGCCCTAAGTAAACTAAAACTCCCTCTACCTCAAAAGGCTTTAGGACCTGAACTCTCACAACGACCTTCTATAGACTGAACTATCAACACTAAGCAAAAAAATAAAGGAGCTGAACTCTGAAGTCGATTCTAAGAGCAAAGAGATAATCAATTTGACGAAAGACCTCAAGAAAAGGTCGACCCAACTATAAGAAGCTAAAAGATTAGAGAAGGAGCGATAGGAAAGAAGGCAGAATGTACAGGAGTAGTACAAGAGAGTCATTGAAAAGATGAAGGCTGAGCACAGGCAGAAAGCAAAAGTATACGAGTAGGACAAAAAGGAAAAAAACAAGTAAATCCATCTACTGAAGAAGCAGCTGAGTTAAAAAGAAGAAATCCTGAAGAGCATCGAAGAGCAAAAATTCGAATAAGCAGGAAAGGTCAGCGAGTATTCATAAAAATTGAAATAATATGAACAGAGATTAAGCCAGTTCAGAATATAAAAAGAGGAGTTGGTGAAGGCGGTCAACAAGAAGGATGCTGAGCTGTAAGACAAAGACAGTATGATTGAGGATCTATAATCCAAGCTGAAATAAGAATAGGGCAAGCAAAGTGAGATGAGCTAGTAGTTGCTTCAGAGACAGGAGTATTTTAGGAAGAGTGAAGAGCTGATGGAGCAGGTGGTGGCAGAAAATGCTCAAATGAAGGAGGAACTCTCTATTAAAGAACAGGAAAATGTTTAGCTGGCAAAGCTAAGAGATGAGCTAAACCAGAAGCTATCTTAGGAAAAAGGAGCAAAAGACTAACAGTTGATTATTGCCAAGGAAAATTACGAAAGCGAGATCATTCTGTTGAAGTCACAAGTTTCAGCACTAGAAAACCACCTCGATAGCCTAAAGGGTGAACTCAAGCTAAAAAATGACCACCTTGCTGAGCTGAAAAAAGAGAAGTAAGTCTAGAAGTAAGAACTAAATTGTAAGTTGCAGGCTAAGAGCCAAGTCGAGCAGTAGACTGCTGATCAGCTGTAGGAGATATAAAATTTGAAAAATAGAATAGACATATTGGAAGAGTAGGCTGAAGAGGCATAGGTGAGACTGAAAGATAGAGACTAGGAGCTGGAGAATGTAAAGAAAGAAAAAATCAAATACTACAAGACTCTGTAGGAGAAGTACGAGTACATTGAGCAGTTAGAAGAGGCTCTCAAGATCAAAGTGAACGAGGTTGGTGTTCTCTAATAAAGAGAAGAGGATAACTAGGCCCTTAAGGAAAAATACGAATAAAAGTAAGAAATTCTCAAGGAGGAACTTTAAAATTTGACGGAAAAAATGGAAGTTCTTGAGGAAAAGTTCGTCAAGGAGCTCAACGAAAAGAAAAAGGTGATTGATTAATTGTAGAAATAAAGAACGGCTCTGAAGGGGTCGATCGATGAATCATAGCAGAAAGTGCATGATTTGTAGAAAGAGAACAGAGTGATGAGAGAGGAATACAATGGAATATTGAAAGAGTGCCAGGATAAAAATGTTGAATTGAAGGGTGTCAGTGATAAAGCACAGAGTACAGAGAAAGGGATCCAACAGAAATAAGATGAAATACAAAGGTTAGAGGAAGAGGTTGAATAGTTGAAGTCTCGAAGCAAATAAATGAAAAATTAGCTTTTGCAGAGAGAATAATAGGTTTAGCAAAAGAACAAAAAAATTGAGGGGCTGATTGTAGCTTTGAAATAAAAAGAAAGCTAACTTTAACAAATGCGAATAAAAAGCGAACAGTTTAAGGTCGAACTTAACAAAGAGCTGGAGGTCAAGTGTGAATATACCAAGGGAGTGATTCAGTAAAATCAGAGTCATGAGCAAGACCTCAAGGAGCATATTGAATTGCTAGAAAGGCACAAAAGGGAGCTAACTGAGGAGATCAGCAGAAAGAATGAAGAAATGAAGACAATAACTGAAGAGCATTTGTAGTAATTAATGAAGAAGGAGGCTGAGATCAGGTAGATGGCGGTTAAGGGCAGCGAGTTGATGGCCAGGTTAGAAGGAAAAAGCAACCAGCTCAAACAGTCAGAGGAGGCATTGTCACAATTCAAGGCAGAGACAGAGAGGTAGTTAGCAATCAAATCTACAGAAATAGACAGCCTCAAACAGCATCGATCATAATCATAGACATGCAAACAGGTATCCGAGGACTACAAGCAACATTACGAGGAGTTGATGTCTGAGCTCAACTCCAAGTCCCAGCAACACGACAAACTAAAAATAAAGCTCTAACAGTTATGCTAGTAATATGAGCATGAACAGCACTAGAAAGAAGAGGAGTACAAGAATAGCCTCGCAGTGCTGGAGAGACAAAATGCCAGCTATCAGGAAGCAATTGTTGTCATAACCCTCAAGTGCTAGACACTCGAAAAAGAGAACAATGAGCTGAAATAACTGGTGGAGGAAGGTCTGGACAGAGATCGATAAAATTTCATTTTGGGCCAGTCCCCCAATAGTCTATAGTTCAATTCTGTATAGTTTGATATGCCCCAGAGAGGAAACATCTTGTCTGGAGAGGAGCCATATAAAAATTTTTAGATTGTCTCGAAGGTTGCTGAGACAATCTATGAGGGTCTTCAGTCAAAATCAGCCAAGCAGATATAGTAGAACTAATAAAATGAGGAGGAAGATGGAGTCTTTATAAGCTGTTAATCGCATTCCAAAAGTGCAGTCAAGTCTTCGAGGTCTGTTCGGTCGGTTCGCTCGGCTATAAAAGTGGACTTGTAAGGTCTAGACCCAACCGAAAGACGTTATCTGGACGAGCTACTGAAGTGCAAGGCTGAACTTGAACTAACTCTTTACGCCAAGGAAAATTTATCGATCGAACTATAGCAACTACAGAAATAGATGAGGCAATATGAGCAAGAGGTAAGTCGCTATTTATTTAGATGAAGGAAATGATAGAGCAGCAGGAGGCTGAGGAATAGCAGAGCCAGCGCAGGTTTATCAATCAAAGTGAAGTATTCAAAAAGGAGATCCATAGCTAAAAAGAAAGAGCTACTGCATACATGGTGAGTTTCAATTCATTGAGAAAAGTAGTTGACCAGTTGATGGAGGTTGTGCTTAGCAGATAGAGCAAGAGAGGATAAATGGAGGATTGCTGCGATCAGCTTGAGATGTTGTGTCGAGGGGCAGATTAAGATATCAAGGCCAAGGTCAAGAAATACATGGAGTGGTACGATGACTTAAGGAAGGATCTGCATTTAATGAAGGAGTCCAATGATGTGAGCCAATTGAAGAAAGAGGAGAAGTCATAATAGGATAGACCAATAGCTGAGACTGCCCGGGAGGTCAAGAAGACAAAAAGAGGCTGGTTTTGAGCTGTTTCACTGATACTATTTGGTTCATGTGTATAGACATGCTTATTGATAGTCTTTATGGAATAGTTGATGATGTGATGAGATATTATGATATATTAATAACGAAGGTAAATAAACCAATCAGCTTCACAGGAAGGCCTGTCTTCCTTGCTGACGCTGTCTGTCGGTGCCGTAGCCCATGAGCTCCACACCTCTGGAGGCTGACATCGATCTTC
>Ga0100402_1007623_pt1 | contig 10406 bp, 8 predicted proteins | sample CryGeyme20150102_FD_80419 | JGI IMG/M metagenome (GOLD analysis project Ga0100402, IMG submission 80419) | Groundwater microbial communities from Crystal Geyser aquifers in Utah, USA - Crystal Geyser metaG 2015-0102 | ecosystem: Environmental > Aquatic > Deep subsurface > Groundwater | place...
GTTCATAATACATAAGCCCCAAAAAGTTCTTTTGGCCAAAACTACCCCGGGATATTTTTTTTCCATATCCCGGGATGGTTTTCCAAATCCCGGGGTCGCCATATCCCTCGTTTGGTGATAACAGATGTTTTCCGGGCGCCGTCGAAGAAAAGAATGATCAGATTCAGGCCTCATTGGGGAAGAGTCGAAAGTTTGGACGCACAATACTACAATACATTTTTGTCCTTTTTCAAGTGAGTGGTCCAGCCCTGCAAACAACAACTAGTTATAATCTAGAATAGTACGAAAGAAAGACCAACCAGGATAGCTTTTGTTGCGATCATTTTGATTCTGGCTTGGCAGGGCCGACCGTCGTCATTCTTTTTGTCAAAAATGAAATGTTTCCTCGAAGTATATCTGACTCAAGTTCTGGCATGGAAATTGCCAGAGCCCTGCTAGTTGTAAAATTTTCTCCAAGGGTTCTGCAGAGATTGTTAAGTGAACAGCATGATTCTGATGCCTTACTTGTAGCTATACTCCCGCCACCCTCTTTGCGCGAGGCGCTCGCATGGATAAGACGACCGTTTCCGATTGTAAACCTGCAGGAGGCTGGTCTGATCAAGTAGTAGTTTGTTGGCTGGGCTAGGCTGGGCTAGGATTAGCTATTCTGGCGTAATGTACCTCAACCAATCTGATTGTGAATTGAATTGAGTTCAAGCTAGCTAGCTATTGTGCGTCTACAGAAACTATTTGTCGTTACCCATGATCACTTATCAACAACAATAAAACTATCGCAATCTTCACGACAAACACAAACAAAACGTAAGGAGCCATGGTTGCGACAAGAAGCATAACGGCGAAAGGTTACGCCCAAATGCCGTCGTTCTTTCAAATGCTGCTGGACAGTGGTTCCATCGTCGATATTATTAGCTTTCTTCCTTTTGATTCCCTCTTGAACATGGGCATGACAAATTCCAAACTGTACGCCATGGTGAAAGATGACTTTCGCTTGCATTGGCGTCGTACTGTTTCGCGATCGCGGTGGTCATGGTTTGACCGCCTCGAAGAGCAGGAATACGCGGACGGCCATCCCTTCAAGAAACTCCGCCGTGGTGGCCTCGAAGTCGATTTCGTCAAGTTTGTAGCTCAAACGGAAAACGACATGCTCGAGAACATTGCCCGTTGGTGCGGAGGATGGAAAACCTTTTTGGAGACTCGCCAGAATGGCGCCAAACGTCCAAATGTGTCTCATCCTCTTACGGGCTCGTCTTCGAGTATCGTTCCGTACTTGCGAGCCGGAGATGGAAACTAGGTTCATTGTCCTACGAAACCAGTTGTTCTTTTTGATATTTACTGCAACAATGAGTGGAAGTGGGGTGCCGTCCATCCCTTGTGCAACGATGATATCCGAACTTTGGTTGGAGTCGAAGACAGTGAAAACTACGGAGTTTTTTATCCGTATTCCACGCGTACCCTTGGAGATAGCATGCAGGGTGCCGTATGCTGGGGATGGAATTACGACCGTCGTCCCCGTCGATACTTGCTCTCTACGGACTCGAACGATATAAGCACTTGGAGTTTCAGTGTGAGTATTGTTTCACCTAATTTTGCCGAGACTTTTGTAAAGTCGCATGAGTTTGTACCCGCAAAAGTCATTCACGATAAGTCATTGGATTGGATTCGATGCAGGACTCCGTCTGGTCATGTTGGAGCAACTCGCAAATCGGTGTGGATTGGTGGTCAGCCCCACGCTCATACTGGTGAAAACAATGGTGAAGGCCGACGTCTTTCGTCCCCGAGCCTTCGATTTTGGTTTTTTCGCGACCAGCGACTTAGTGAGTCTACGCGCTTGCACGTTCTCATGGATGTGGTAAAATATTTATTTCTATATCCGTATATGGATGGTACTGTGTGGATTTTTCTGATCGTTAGCATCGACTTTTCATTGTCTTATCTCTTTCTCTTATCTCTCCTTCTTTGCAGTGGATCCCAACTCCGTACTTCTATGACATGCATGTTTACTCGCCTCCAGCAATTTAGCAAGTCATTCAATGTAATCATGACGATCATTAGGAATCATCGCATCTGATCGATGATACATCTCGTCTCTGAACGTCGGAAAGCAATGTTTGTTGTGCGAGTAGACGGAAAACTACAACGCATGGACATTGGTGGTTGGCCAAAACGAATCCACTTTTTTCACAAAATCTAAATAGAACACGCCTGGCGCAGCCTGGACGATCCTTGACTGCAGGCTGACAGGAGAAAGTTCACGCTTTCTTTTAAACAGCTAGCAGAATGCATTTTCAAATCTATGCATCAGCGCACTTCTACTTTCACAACCGCGCCACACTCTAGTATGTGTTGCCTTGCTTAGAAGAGTTGGCCCAAAATGCCCGTCGCTCCAACAAAACTGCACTTGGTGGGTAGAAAAATAGAAGGACCGGGCGAGCCCGCAGCAATGGCTTGAACCCTCCGAGCTTGGGCATTTTTGTGCGCTCCCTTGTTTGTGTCGGGATAGTAAAAGGCTGAGATAGAGTGTATTGCTGATTCTTCTGTATTTGTGTCGACCCTGAATAGAGGTCGTGGCAGTTGCAAAAAACTTTTTCAGCCTCAGAACAACTTGATTATATCATGCGTTAGGCGTGACAAGTCAACAAAGGAAGCGCTGAAGCACAATCAACTGGAACGCAAGTCTTCCTTTCCTGCTTCTGTACGTCTTTCTGTCTACCTAACTGCTAATACCTACTCTTATCTACCTTCTCGCAACTTTTCTTACAAACGCTACTAGTAATAGAAGCTACTGTACAGTAGGAGTAGCTAGCTAGTATTAGCAGAGAGGCCGAGCATCCTCGTCGTTCCCCCTGATTCACACAAAGGTTAGGGTTGCATTGAAACTACTAGGATTACCTGGTAGCATAGTAGCCAAAAAAACGTGTCGAATCGCAAATTCATTATTATTTTTTGTCTCTTCTAAAAAACTGGAGTAAGGAGAATAGAAATAAATAATACTGAGTAATAACTCATCAGAAGATCACGAAAAGCAAGAGAGCACCGGTCACAACCAACACGGAAAACAGACATTGCAAACAGGAAATCCAACATAATTTTATATAGTGCTGTATTTGCAAGCGCCCGCGCAAGATTCTTGTTTCTGCGAATGAAAAGAATTCAATTCTCGTTTGTTTTTATGTATTAACGTGTACTGTAGACCGTAGCGGATACCCCTGGTAGTGATCTGATTGTGTAAGTGATTGGTGGTGGTTGTTTGAGGAAAAGATCTCCAACGTCATGAGTAGTGACACACCGCTGGGCAAGATGAATGATGGACTGGCAGCAGCAGCAGCAGCAGCAGCCTCATCTCTACACAAAGGCGATGATGATACATTTCACAAGGATGACGACTCCAAGGTAGAAGTATCCAGCGTAGAAAGCTCCATTTCTACCGTAAGTGATTCTTTATCTCTAGCCCAGCAGCAACAACAACAAAGATTGCAGCAGCAACAGCAGCAGCAAAAGCAACAGCAGGTGAATGGAAAAGGTGTGGATGGAACAGATTTCCTGAAGCATTTACGAGAAGCCGGGGCCTTTGAACCTGCCATTCGAAATCAAGATACCTTTGGATCCAGCAATAAGCGAAATGAGCGACAAAATTTAAGCACCTTGTCCAAACTATTTGAGACCTCCTCCACTGGTTTGGATAGGAGCAGCCTGTTAAATAAAATTGAGCGCATGAGCAACGAGGATACCATCGGCCGGAGCAATACAACCGCTGCTGCTTCACAGAACAACAAGAATTCACAGCCGAGATTTTCTTCATTGGCGGACCTTTTTGAAGGACCTACGTCCAAATATGCTCCAATTCCACCCTTGGTATCCGCGCCATCGCCACCACCACCATCATCAGTAGAGCCGCAACAACCACAGCCGCCTCCACCACCACCATCAGTAGATCCAGCTGCTCCAGGTGTTCAGTCAGCCTTCAACAACGATGTAACATCTCCAATGCCACCAAAGTATACATCTTCAATATCCACGCCACAGACTGTATCTCCTAAACCGGCATTGAAGCATCCATCATCATACGGGTCCAGAAGCTCGGGAGGAAATAATGATATGCTATTTGGCAGAGAAACGTCGACAGCTGGAGGCTTACAGCCCGTGAAATCTCATAATCGATCCGTATCATGGGGAAACAACGTCATTCAAGGGAACGAATCGTCTTTAGGCTCGCGAGGAGGAGATGGTGGTAGCGGCGGCGGCGGCGGTGCTGGTGATCCAAGCCATCGCCAAGGAAAAGTTCATCGGCGTGAGCATTCATTTGAATCTGTTTCCAGTTTAGGTGGTGAAGGCGGGGGTAATGGGAGTGGCAACGCTCGCACTGGTCATAAACGAGAGAATACACGCACGCTCTTGACTTTGGAAGATCTTCTGGGAGATGGTCCTTACGAAGCCGAGGCTGAGTCGAACATTATTGTGGCCTTGGAAGCCCAGCAGGCTATTCGAGGAAATAAGCTACGGGCGAGATCAAATACAGACACATCCTCCTCTCTCTTGGGTCAGGTCCCAGAATCTACCTGTCATGATTTTACAATAGACGAGGCAGAATTACATTCCCAAGATACACTGGCTTCGTCTCAGTCCATGAGAAATCTAGGACCTTCGGCATCTTCATCCAAGAGGCATCTGATGACGTCCCCCGAGAGGAACAGCAACAGCAAAGATCATAACGATAAGGATAGTGAACGGCAGAAGCTGCTAGCTCCCAAAAGAAAAAGGCAGGCACAGCACAATCGTCAACAGAGTGTGGAAATGACTCTTGTTGGGCTTACCGAGGCTATGTCAGAACTTCACGGAACAACTGGAAGCGCAAAGACTCGAGCACCAGACGAACGATTTTCTTCAGCCGACAGATTTGCTGAAAATGCTACTCGGCTGGCCGAAAATCAGCCGCACGATACAGGAGGAGGTGCCTCCGCTCATGCTCGCAATCATCGGTTTTGGAGAATTGAGAACCTTCCAATCGTAGACGAAAATCTTGATCAAGAAGGCAATGTTTCGCATGCAACGACAGACGACAATAACGCCGACGTTGGCAGCAGCGAGAGAATGAAGAATGTGGACTCTGATGTAGAACAGGGTAACTCGGTGCCTTTGGAGAACGTGAAGGAGGAGAGTCATGACGACGGCACCGACGACGGCGTGGGTGGATCTCATAATGCCACACAGAGCACTCGCAAAAACAGTCGAAAACATACGCTGTTTGGAGATGCCACCGACAAACTGAAATCGGAGTGGGAAGCCTTTGGGCAGTTTTTTCGACCACGACGGGATCGCATGAAGACTTATGTCAAGACCATACTACTCTACATTGTAGTGCCGCTGACAGGAAGTGCTGCCATTTTGTTTTACTTTGCCGGAAATCCTGGCCCAGCCGGCAAACCATCTTCGTCGTGGTGGCTCTTATATGCTGTGAGACAAGTAACAACATTTTCAATGGCTCTTGCTCTGCAAGGCGTGTTCGTTGATTTTCTGGCACTGAGAACTAAAACGATGCTGCGTTTGGTTGGGCCTATTGTAACCCTATTAATCGTTCAAGCCAAGGGCTGGCCGTTTATCATCTTTTGGTGGTCTTTGCTGAATTTTGGATTCCTTGCAAATGCATCCAGATTTGCCAGCCACTGGTTATACTTTCAAAACCTGATTGGACTCTTCAATGAAGAGAATCCAAACGGAAACTTTGCAAGCGGTGAATTGCACACGACCGTAATGATCATCGGTGTAACTGTTAGCGCCCTTGTTGCGGTCAAGAGATTTGTAATTGGTTTGTATCTTGGCAGGCAAACCTTCAGTAAGTCGACAACATATCTGCAATGTCAATCTATTGTCTCTGTTGTCCTAACTATTTCTTTAATTTTGTTGGATTCGTTGCCAGCTCGCTACGGCGAAAATCTGGCCAATGTCATGAATGATATGCTACTTGTATCCCAGGTGGCAGAATTGGCTAGAGATATAGAGCGATCACGGAGCAACGACGACAAGATCATTCGACTTACCTCAGAGTATGTGCAAAAATGATACGTAGAGTTCTGCAGTGCTACCGAAGAAGTTTTGTTCGAAATGCATGCTCACATGATGACTTTTCTTCCGTTACTAGGGCTTTTGGGTGGAATGGCGAGCTCCGAAGCATGGTCTTTGCGGATGATGGCACCATTACTACACCTGCCAATAGTGTAGACGAGTCACGAAGTAAAATTATCGAAAGTTCCTCCCGTGATCAAGTGACAGGCAGCCTTCCGCTTCATGAAAAAGCAAAAGTCATGCAACTTCTTGGCCAGTGGGAAGAGCCTAAACGAGCATCGGACCCTCGGCAGGTACGCTTCCTGTTCAATTGTTTGTTTAATGCAAAATTGCGTGTATTGTTTTCTAATTGTCCTCCGCCTCGAACTCTGAAACCTGACAAAGATTGAGATTGCATCTATATCCGCAGTTCTACGGTTTCGAAAGGCACTTACCTTTATTCACAGAAAGTATCCGTTTGGTTTTGCATTTGGGCAGGCAAACACGCGAGAAAGTTGTATCGAATCAGCTCAGCAAGTCTATGAAAAGCTGCTTCTCCGTGATGATTCTGACGAGCCTATTTTGCAGTTCGAGACACTTGCTTTATTGGCTCTCACGGATGATGATGAGTCGCTTGACCAAGACATAGCAAAAGCCTTGATCAGGCTCTTTCGGCCGGACCGTGAAGGAAATCTCACATTGCTTGACTTTGTGAAAAGTGTCGACGGAGTCTACAAAGAGTTTCGCATGCTGTCAGCTAGTATCGCGAACAGCAGTCAAATCGATAAGGTAAATGATACATGCGCTGCTGCTACATGCATTGACAGCTCCCTCTCTCATCTTTGTCATATTTCGAATCAATTATCCAGGCCTTCGAGAACATGTTCAACTTTGTGTTCTACGCTGCAGTCATTACCATCGTATTATCGATATTGGGCTTCAGTCCTCTGGCCCTCTTTCTTTCGCTATCCAGTATTCTGCTCGGCTTTGCATTTATGGTTGGCAGTGCAAGTAGCAAATACTTTGAGGGTGTACTCTTCATATTGGTCAGGAGGCCTTACGGTATAGGCGATCGTATCCATATCAGTGACGTGGAAAAAGATACATCCATTGAAGGGTCTGCAGGATGGGTTGTTGAAAACGTGACACTGTTTGAAACAATTGCAACATGGACACCGACCAGGGAACGATGCAGTTTGAGCAATGGATCGTTGGCCAACTCAAGAATAATCAATGCAGCACGATCGCCACAGGCACAGTTCCATCTCTTTCTCAAGTTCCCTATCGACGCGCCTTACGATAAGGTACTGGTCTTCAAGGCCGCTGTTGAAGAGTATATGCGAGCTAGGCCCCGTGAATGGTTGGCGTTGAATGGGTTTCGTGCTTTTCGTGTTGTTGCCGACCAAGGATATGTGGAATACGCGATTGTCATTCAGTATGTCACAATATGCATTGGTTTGTATGCTTTCTCCTTTTGTTGTTCAATCTAAACCTTTTCTCTATTTATACCGTACTATAGACATCGTGAGTCCTGGCAAAACATTGGCCAGATTTTAGACTCCAAAGCCAACCTCAGTAGCTACTGCAACGAGGTAGCCAAACAACTGAATATGCATTATCGAGCTCCTCCACTCCCTGTTGATTTGCGCTTTTTGAATAACAGCAGTGCAATGGCCAGTGTTATGGGTGCAACCGGTGAGAATATGGTGGTTGGTGGTGGCTTTGTACGGGATCCTGCGCCAGCGACTGCCAGCGAACTTTACAGGAACCAAGAGATTCCAAGACACCAGCCAACCGCTAGCGCTTTGAGTGGCGATTCTAGCATAAACAGAGAGGCTCAGATGAAGCGATTTCGGCAGATTGCGTTGGAAAACCACCAGATAAAGTTCAGCTGAGCTTCCATTGACTTTTCGTATAATTTTAGAATAATTATTTAAATTTAGATTCATTTTTACACTACAGGTTACAGGAGGAGGAAAAAGAAGTTTTCAAATCATGAGTAGATAATGGTCGTCCTACTCGCACTGGCTGGATTCGCTCGACCTTCATCAGTAGTACAGTAGTCTAGCTACCGTATTGTGCCAGCACAAGTCAGCGAGATAAAATGAAACGGCGATTTCTCGCAAAGATCCGGAAGCCAAACATTTCTTATTGTTTTTCTCTAAAAAAGTAGAAGCCCATTCACATACGCATTATCAGTCCTTTTTTACATCCAGGAATATCCTGCTTCTGCACCAGGCAGCATCCAACCAATAGCCTTCAACTTGGCCACCAGCACAGCCTTGAAGCATTCTCGACGACGACGACGACAATTTACAATGCTCAGCAGTCGGGCTACTCGCAAAAAAGTGTATCGTGATTTGGACTGCCTCTGCAGTTCTCTTGCAATCAATTGTTTTCAGCTCAGTTGCTGCATTCCAGATGTTCCTCAGATAGAATTCCCTTGTAAATCGTTGACCAACACCTGGATGGCGCAGTTAATCGAATGTCAACCTCAGCTTAAGCTACGAGATTTGGTCATTCCAGCGTCTCATGATTCTGGTAGTTACTCGCTACAGGCCACAACTCCTTTCTCTGCTTCTGGCCGTACGCAAAATGTTTCCATTTACGAGCAATTGCTGCTAGGAGCCCGATTTTTGGATTTGCGAGTTGCAGGAGCTGGTCAAGAGAACGCTTCGGATGTTTACATCTTTCACGGATGTCTTCAATGTACCAAACTGGAAACTGTGTTGGAAGAAATCAAATCCTTTATGGAACAGCATCCGCAAGAATTCATTTTTGTAGAAGTCGTGGCCGAATACGGACGTCTATATACGGACGAACAAAAATTGCATACCTTGGAATTACTCACTGCTACCTTTGGAGAATCCATTTACAATGGCAAATTGGGTTATCAAAACCTCATGAACAAATGGACGCTAGCCCAAGTGGTCACAGGACAAAAGAAGAATATGTGTGTAATGGTTCATCCAAGAATGTACAAATTTGAAGTCAACGATAAAATTTACTTGGAGGAAACCATTTTAGATGATTTTGGATTTGTCAACTCACACCGATGGCAACGAAGTCATTGGCACAATACCCGAGACCTGAATCAGCTACAGGAATGGAACTTGGAAGAGGTTCGAAAGTATGGAACTCAACAAAACAAAATGCTCACCAATCAAATCATCCTGACACCTGGTGTAGGAGGAGTGCTTGACGTTGTCAAGTTATTGTTGGGTGGTAACAGTCTCCGTCCCGTCAGCTTTGCCACTGCACTCTATAAGAGCGAAGTGTTGGACCTGTACTTTCGCGACCACGCGGAAGAACCTTGGAACTTGATCATGTTAGATTATATTGACTTGACCCCGGCTTTGGTATGTTTCCTAATTTCGCTAAACTTTCCTCCGACGTTACAAATCTTGAAAGCGGACGTAATAGTAGTTGACGCCAATGACAACGAGACGACCAATGAAAAAAGTGAAGTGGACATAACAGACTTGGTAAAGTCGCATGTCAAACGCAACAGAGTCTTGTATTTGACGGACATTCAAAATGATTTGAAACTTGACCGTGAACGAGGAACATTAAAAATTGCCTACAAGATGGAAAAGAACGGACAGGATAATTGTTTCGTTTTGGAGGTTGAGTTTGATCCAGAAACAGAAGTGCTGTTATCTGCATTCTGTCGTAACCAAGAAAACTCGGTTCATTACTCTATTCGACCTGAGGATTATCCTCAAGTCGTTAAATGAGGGTCGAATGGATCGACAGCAAGTAAAAAGCCGCCTGACAGTCCTGGAATTTACTACTATATTCACTTGTTCTCAAGATCAAAATTTAGAATTGCACAAGATTGTTAAGGAAGGAACGTATATCGGAAGGAATTTTTTGAAGACGAGAATGATGTTGCTGTTTTACTGTCAGCTAGAAGAAGCGTTTGGTCGCTTCTTTTAACGCACGGATATCAACAACTTGTCCATTCTTTACTTTGGCAACCTATATAGTCCATATATTATATAAAACACAATACTGAAGTCCATTCATCGTTGCTTCTTGTGATGATGATATATTGTTGTGTGAGCGTCTCCTTCGAAAAGACATTGTCGCCATGCGCTTTAAAAACGGTGACATGTGTGCGGCAAAAAAGCTTTATTGTCAATTTTTTTCCGGGTGCCTTCTTGTCTGCTACCGTACGTACTCGTATTTACTACTACTAGTAGTAGTCTAGCTAGTAGACTACTAGTAGTAGTAGGCTACAGCACATCAGAGAATGACCATCTGGGTAAATCCCGATTCCCTGTGTAAATTACCCAAACACAAACCCTACGGGGTATGGTTATTGAACCTGTGTACATTGTTGTAGAATTATGTAATTAACCAAA